>FWWM01003788.1_pt1 | contig 36686 bp, 27 predicted proteins | sample 2228351 | NCBI WGS metagenome assembly FWWM01 (sample SAMEA103939774, study PRJEB20133) | metagenome
CGTTCGACTTGCATGTATTAGGCCTGCCGCTAGCGTTCATCCTGAGCCAGGATCAAACTCTCCATAGTGTATTCTTTATCAGTGCCTAAACACTGACTAAATCTCAAGTAATTGACCCTACGCTCTTCTCTTAAGAAGTCCGCGTTTAACCTCTCATACTCGTCCAACCTTGTCAATGAACTTGCTCTTATCTAAAGCCTCTCTTTTGAGGCAACACTGATTTTCTTCTAAAATGGGAGGACAAAGGTACGAAAGTTTTCCAATTGTCCGGTTGCTTTTTTTCTCACATCTTTTCAACACTGTTTTCAACGTTTGTGTCTACTTGATGTGTCGTTTTCAAAAGCGGGTGCAAAGGTATGGCGCTTTCGGCGTTTGTCAAGAGGCGGTTTAAAATTTTTTCCATCTTTTTTTATTGATGCCAAAAGATCATTGATTTTCAGGAAAAAAATGGATACGCGTTTAGAATTATCCCTTGCTTATCTTTTTGTGGCTCATTGAAGGGAGATGCTGCACATGTATTAATCTTTTGGTGCAGGTATTCTCGCTTCGAATGCCTGAACATCCACACGGGCAATGAGTAAGTCTTTGATGGGAGCAGGCAGGTTGGCGTAGGCAATGTCGTAGAAGATGTCTCTACTTGAGCCTCCTGCCAGGGTACCTTCGGAAGTCATGTACAAGTTTTGCGGTTTGTCTTCAGGATTGACCATTTCAGCGTAATAGAGTTTGAGGTCTTTGGCATAGATCAAGTAAACGAGCCGGGGATGGTAGGCCTCGATAGGCAAGGGATTCATGAGGGTAGTTTTGGATTTGAAGGCGATTTCTTTTACTTTTTCACGCGGCGCTTCGGGGTCAGGGATTTGAATGCGTACTCCACCATTATCTGGAGCAACGAGAATAGGTCCAGGCTCGCGGAAGCGGACGCCAGCGCCCTCGAGTAAGAAGGTGTCGGGCCGGCCTCCGGAAATGATGCTCATCGGTATGGCTTTGAAGAAGGCTGTTGCACCACTGGGGGGCACCGCATCAGCGAATGTGCGTATAATAATAGAGGTGTCGCCTTTGATACATAGGGGCTTGCCGTTTTCGTCCAAGAGTTTTGCGCGCACCCAAATTTCTAACCAATCTGCTGAGAGGTTATCTACGAGGCTGACCAGACAATAGTAGTCGCCGCTGATATAGCCATTGTAATCGCGAAATCCCACCTTGTCAGAGGGGACGCAATCAGGTGGAAGGATGTCTGAACGGAACTTTTCAGCGATCAATTCATAGAAAGGTTTTTGTTCGTTTGACTTGCATCCTGCTCCGAGAATGATGGCCGCTAAGAAATAGGCCATCCATTGGCAGATCTGGTGTGAATGCATCAAGTGTGTCATGCTGAAAGGATTTGAGTGTTAACTCAGTTTTGCTCGTCAAAAACGGGTTTTGCTGCTTGACTTATAGCGTGTTGTGGCCCTGCAAGGACAAAGGTCTTCACTACTTCGGCTGCTTGTTCTAAGATAGGCAGGAGCTTTTCGCTTTCCTGAGTAGTCCATTTTCCAAGGACATAGTCCACTTGACGCCCTTTCGAAAAATTGTTTCCAATGCCAATGCGCAGGCGCGGATATGCATCGGTGCCCAAAGCTTCCTGGATGTTTTTCAGGCCATTATGGCCGCCAGAAGAACCTTTTAAGCGCAAGCGCATTTGGCCAAAAGCCAGGTTTAAATCATCGCAAATAACAAGGGTGTTGTCCAGGGAGAGCCTCTCTTTCTGTAGCCAATACCGGAAGGCGCGCCCGCTCAAATTCATATAGGTATTGGGTTTGAGGAGCAAGAGAACGCGATTTTTACAGCGCACTTCGGCTATCTCGCCGAATGAGTCAGATTTCCACCGCCCACCCAGTTGTTTGCAGAGTAGTTCCACTACCTCAAAGCCAACATTATGGCGAGTGTGGGCATATTCTGCACCGACATTTCCTAAGCCACAGATGAGGTATTTCATACGTGCATCAAAAGCGGCGCAAAGGTATGGCCACTATCACAGGTTTTTTGTCTGGATGTTGGGTATCTTTCTCCTTTGGCACTCCTCATATCTGGTCAAGCCAGGCTTTCAAAGCCGAGCGGAAGAGATTTGTGGGGTAGTTTCCTGGTTGAAGCCCAGTTGTTTCTTCTAATGCTTTTACTCCTTTTTCGATGTTCAGGGCTTCTTGTCTTTGCGTTGCAAACACGTTGCGCTTGGCAAAAAAATCTGCCAGATATTCTTGCTCTGTCTGCCCGGGTGTTGGAATAAGAAGGGCCTTTTTACCAAGGGCTGCCAGATCCATGATGCTGCTATAGCCAGAACGAGATATGAGGAAATGGCTCGACAAGAGCACCTTGTTGAGTTCCTCAGAGGTAAGATAAGAGACTACCTCTATGTTCTTAGAGATGAAGTGGTGGTTCTTGGCCTGGGTATTCCCTTGTATAAAAATAAACTTGTAAGGCAGAAACATTGCCTGTTCGATTAGGCGCTGCTCAAGAATAGAGCGCTGAGGCTCAGGGCCTGATAGCACCACAGCAATATCATACTCTTGCGAAGCATCGTAAGCCTGCATGCGCGTCAGGATACCTACGAACTGTACCTTGGCACGAAACCTGTTTTTCCCATGAGAAAGATCTCCGGAAAGACCAGGTGGTTCCTCTACATCTGGCACCCAGATGGCGTCGAAGCGGGAGAAAAAAAAGCGAATGACCGGCCGCACGAGCCAGGAAAGCCAAGGAGTGCGTATATGCAGCTGATGCGTGATGAGTACGCTGTTTGCCCTTCGACTAAAGCAACCGTAGCGATTATCGGACAAAATCCCAGAAAGTCCATACTGCTTCACCAATTGCTCGGTAACCTGGTGCTCTCGCCACATAGCCCAGAGAATGCGCGGTAATTGCCTGCCGATATTCCAAATCATGCTGGGCGTATCGTAGCGAATGCGGTAGGAGGGCAGATCAACGGTGGGCAAGTGAGGAAATTCAGCTCGAAGCAAATGCAAAGCCACACCGTCGGAAGCCAACAGTACCTCTACGCCAAGGTGCTGTAATTCTCGGATGATAGGAACGCATCGGGTGGCGTGGCCAAGGCCCCAGTTAAGTGGTGCAACAAGGACTCGTTTCAAGATTGTGGATTGGACTCGTTTTTAGGAAAAGTTCCGCAGTGCTATTATAGCCATTCGGCAAGGAGACTGCTGAAAAACAGTTAGAGATGAAACACCTCCTTAAATATTCGTTGGGCGAAAGGGCGTTTTTACCTTAAGCTTGCGCGAAAATAGCACCTTAGATATTACCTGCTTATTTTGCTGTTTCTAAATTTCTATCAGAATTCCACTGAGTGCCCTTTGTCAAAAATACACAACATGCTGCTACCTGCGACTCTACTTCGTTATTTGGAGGAGCACATCTTGAGGGACGAGGTTGTCCAGATCGCGCCTGTAAGTGGCGGTGATATTAACCAGGCCTTCTGTTTGAGGGGTAAGTACCGCAACCAATGGTTTTTAAAAACTAACCCTCGGCCTCATTCAGCACTTATGTTTCGAAGAGAAGCGCAGGGGCTTGCCTTGCTCGGCGCATCAGGGGTCATACGCACGCCTCGGGTCTTTGGGTATGGAGAAGACCAAGCGGGCAATGCCTTTCTCCTGCTGGAATTTGTGGAGAGTGCGCGAAGCACTCCTCTGTTTTGGGAGCGTTTTGGGCGGCAGTTAGCTGCCTTGCACACCCAAACATCGGCTTTCTTCGGTTTTGCTCATGACAATTTCATTGGTCGGCTACCGCAGTCTAATAGGCGATGCGAAACTTGGCCAGAGTTTTACGCCGACGAACGTCTTCGGCCGCAAATGCGAATGGCGAGAGAGCAAGGTCTGCTCGACAAGGCAGCGGAACAGCAATTGGAGCGCCTATGCCAACATTTGGGTGAGATCTGCCCTAATGAGCCGCCCGCGCTTATCCATGGAGACCTGTGGAGCGGTAACTTTTTGTCCGATGCCCGAGGAGAGCCTGTTCTTATTGACCCTGCAGCCGCCTATGCTCATCGGGAGATGGACATCGCCATGAGTCGGTTATTCGGTGGATTTGATGCGCGCTTTTACGCCGCCTATCAGGAAAGCTGGCCCTTAGCACCTGGTTTTGAAGCGCGCATCGAGGTTTATCAGCTATACTACCTGCTAGTGCATGTCAATCTTTTTGGAAGGAGCTATGAGGGGAGCGTCAGACGTATCCTGCAGGATTGGAGCTAGGGCACGCGGGCTTCATTACCTTTGCGGCGTTTTCGCAAAGGCGTTGAAGATTTACACTTGTTTTCTGCTATGGTCACCACCGAGCCGTTACCCACGGTAGATATAGCCAAGAACCTTGGCTTGCTCCCTGAAGAATTTGAAAAGATCTGTGAGATTTTAGGCCGCACTCCTAATTTTACAGAGCTTTCGCTTTACGCTGTCATGTGGAGCGAACATTGTTCCTACAAGAACTCCATTCTTCAATTGAAGACCTTGCCGCGTAGTGGTGGGCGTCTTTTGGTGGGAGCCGGAGAAGAGAACGCGGGTTTGGTGGACATAGGCGATGGCTATGCATGTGCTTTTAAGATTGAGAGCCACAACCATCCTTCTGCTATAGAGCCATATCAAGGGGCTGCCACCGGAGTTGGTGGTATTCATCGGGACATTTTCACGATGGGGGCCCGCCCTATTGCTGCCCTGAACAGTCTGCGCTTTGGCAAGCCGAACAACCCGCGCATGAAGCGCCTAATCGCAGGGGTAGTCAGGGGCATTGGAGATTATGGTAACTGCTTTGGCGTGCCGACCGTCGGTGGAGAGGTCTATTTCTACGACTGCTATCACCACGACATCTTGGTAAATGCCATGTCAGTAGGAATCGTTCGTGTCGGAGAGACGGTAAGCGCTACTGCGGGCGGCCCAGGAAATCCCGTCTTTATTGTGGGGTCGGCTACGGGAAAGGATGGCATCCATGGGGCCACTTTTGCTTCGGCTGATTTAAGCGAGAACAGCCACGAGGATTTACCTGCTGTGCAAGTGGGCGATCCTTTCCAGGAAAAGCTGCTTTTGGAGGCCACTTTGGAAGCCATAAAAACAGGCGCCATTGTAGGCATGCAAGACATGGGAGCCGCCGGCATTGCTTGTTCTACCTCTGAAATGAGCGCTCGAGCCAACTGTGGAATGCGCATTGACCTGGATAAAGTACCTCAACGGCAGGCCAATATGAAGGCCTGGGAAATTTTACTTTCTGAAAGCCAAGAGCGCATGCTCATCGTCTGCAAGCCTGGGCAAGAAGACGTGCTGAAGACCGTATTTGAGAAGTGGGACCTGCCTTGTGAACTCATCGGCGAAACCACTAATGGCGGCACACTGGAGTATTTTTGGCACGGAGAGAAAGTGGCAGAAGTGCCGGCCCAATCACTGGTACTGGGCGGAGGTGCTCCGGTATATGTGCGAGAACAACAAGAGCCGGCCTACTTGGCAGATATCGCGCGGTTCTGTATAGATGAGATACCCGTGCCCAAAGACCTTCGTAAAGCGGCTGAAAGACTCTGGGCTTCACCCAATATCGCATCAAAACGGTGGATTACGCGGCAATATGACTCTATGGTGCGGACAGGCACCTTGACGACAAATCGCCCTGCTGATGCTGCAGTGGTTTACGTCAAGGGCACGCGTAAAGCATTGGCTATGACCACTGACTGCAATTCGGCCTATGTCTATGCCGACCCTTACCGCGGTGCGATGATTTCGGTGTGCGAAGCGGCGAGAAATATCACTTGCGCAGGCGGCGAGCCTGTGGCCATTACGAACTGCCTGAACTTCGGCAATCCTTACAATCCTGAGGTGTATTACCAATTTGCTCAGGCAGTTCGCGGCATGGGCGATGCCTGTCGAAAACTAAATACTCCTGTTACGGGCGGCAATGTGAGTTTTTACAACCAGTACACTCAGGATGGTCGGGTGATCCCGGTCTACCCTACCCCTACCATTGGCATGTTGGGGGTTCTGGACGACTGGGAGCAGCTCATGACTTTAGACTTCAAAGCGGAGGGGGATTCTATCTATCTGCTTGGCATAAGCCGGGAGGATATTGGCAGTAGTGAATATCTGCGCGAGGTTCACGGTATAGAGCACAGCCCTTGCCCATATCTTGACCTGGATGAGGAATGCCATCTGCATAAGGTACTGCGCCAGTTGATCCAAGAGCGCATGATACGCAGTGCGCATGATATATCGGAAGGCGGCTTGTTTGTGGCCTTGATGGAGTCAGCCATGCCCCGCATGCTAGGGTTTGAGGTAAAGAGCGAGTCGAGAATACGCAAAGATGCTTGGCTTTTTGGTGAGGCCCAGAGCCGCGTGGTGGTCAGCGTAGAGCCTCAACGGGCCACGACTTTTGAGCGTTTTTTGAAGGATAGTGGCCATCCCTTCACTCTCTTGGGTGAAGTAAAAGGTAATCGGGTGGTCATTGACTCAGAAGACTGGGGCTATGTGGGCGAATGGAAGCACGTATATGACCATCGCTTGGAGGAAATGCTAAACTGAAGCAATAAATGGAGAAAACTTTCATAAAAGAATTTGTAAAAATGACAAAACCACTTCTAACTACTGTTGTGTGGCTGTTACTGCCGGCACTTATCCTCAGCCGCTGTGCAGGCAACGATACGTACACCCTGGAAGGCACCATTAACCGAGCCGGCAATATGCAGGTGTTATTGGAGCAAATTTTCTTTGACCAGAATACTCCACCTATTGCGCTAGGACGTGTGTCTTGCGATGGAGAAGGGAACTTCTCCATCGAGCAAAAGCAGGCCTTTGCACCGGGGCTTTATCGGCTTACCGTAGGTGCTCGTAGGATGTTCTTCATCATGGACGGTAAGGAGAAAATGGTTTCCATCAAAGGAGACCTCGAGACCATAGACCGGCTGCAAATAGAGGTGGAAGGCTCGGAAACCCTCTCCTGTTACGCTCGTTTGGTGCAGGAGATGGTACGCGCCGGGCAGGTTTCGCCTGCAATGGCCAAGGATGTCGTTCAGCGCGCATGCACGCCACTGATGAAAGCATTCTTTGTCCTGCAGCTTATGGGGCGAAATGCTGGGGAGCACTTGGACGATTTCAAAGCTGCTAACGAAGCACTTGCCGCCTCATTGCCGGGCACGGTCTATGCTGAACAGTTTGCCCAGCTCACCGCTGGCATTGAGCAACAACTCCAACAGATGCAACAGCTCCAAGCTGCCGGCCCTATACGCATTGGGCAGCCGGCGCCTGAAATAAGCCTGCCCGGGCCAGACGGGAAGATCCGCTCGCTCTCCTCGTTGCGAGGCAAGGTTGTGCTCATTGATTTCTGGGCCAGCTGGTGCCGCCCTTGCCGTATGGCCAACCCTCATGTGGTAGAACTTTACCACAAATACAAAGACAAAGGCTTCGAGGTCTTTAGCGTGTCGCTCGACAGGCCTGGCCAAAAAGATGCCTGGATAGCAGCTATCCAACAGGACGGCTTGGTATGGGATAATCACGTTAGCGATCTGCAATTTTGGAACTCTGCTCCGGCGCGTATATATGGCGTAAATGCCATTCCGGCCACCTTCCTCGTAGATCGCAACGGTAACATTGCTGCCATTAACCCTCGCGCCAATCTAGAAGAAGAGCTGAGAAAGCTCCTCTGAAAAAGAATGAACTACTGGAAATACTCCATCCGGACAAAGGGTACTTCGCCAGAGGTATTACTTGCCTACTTAAGCGAAGTGCCCTTTGATACTTTTGAGGAGACCGCAGAGGGCCTCGATGCCTATATGCCTGATAACCCGGGTAATAGTGCACAGACAGAGGCTGCACTCTCTGCCCTGCAAGAGATGTTTGCGTTTGACTGGGAAAAGGAGTTTCTGCCGGCGCAAAACTGGAATGCCATCTGGGAAGCGAACTTTACGCCGGTTATTGTGGAAGACTTCTGCGCCGTGCGCGCACCTTTTCACGAGCCGATAGCAGGCATTATACATGAGTTGGTCATCGAACCCAAAATGGCCTTTGGCACTGGTCATCACGAGACGACATGGATGTGTCTTCTCGCCCTGCGCGATCTGCCCTGTGCTGGCGCGCGATTATTAGACTTTGGGTGCGGCAGCGGTGTTTTAGCTATTCTAGCGGCCCGCTTAGGTGCGGCAGAAGTCTTCGCAGTGGACATAGAAGAGGCATCTTACCAAAGCACCCGTGAAAATAGCATCGCTAACGGTGTAGCTGCCCAGGTAAAGGCCTTTCAAGGTAGTTTGGAAATGATACCTGAGGAAGTCATTTTTGACGGTATTCTGGCCAACATTAACCGCAATGTCATCCTGACTTCACTGCCTACACTTGAAGTACGCTTGCGGCCAGGTGGGTGGCTGCTTGTTTCAGGCGTACTGCTCACGGATGAGGATGTTATCACAAAAGCAGCGCAAGACTTTGGGCTAGAACTACAGGCCAGAAAAGAACGCGGGCAGTGGCTCTGCCTTAAATTTGTAAAAGCCTGACTGTTGGGCGAATAAGTTGCACCTACATAGATGCAATGCGTGTACTTTAGGGGCGAGTATTTCCGTTTCCCTGCCGCCTTTATTCATCTGTAAATTCGGTTTTCCCTATGAAGAAATCCGTACTTCTACCCCTTTTGCTGTTGATTTTCGCGGTTTTGCGTGCTGGCGCCCAGGTAACTTCTTTCCCAGAAAATCCGAATGAGTTTGTAGACAAGTTAGACCAGTTTATGAATGCCTCAAAGCGCCCGGATATGGCAGAGGCATACGCTGTCTTCAAGAAGCAATACCGCGGTGGTCTGTACAATCCCGACGAAATGGCCGCCGTCATACGGGTTTGCAATTTGCTAGCCGCCCAGCGTTTAAGTGCCTTCCCCTATTACAAGAATTACCTCAATGCCCTCACAACGGCCAAAGTCCAAGGCGACACTACCCTATTCCAACAGTGGCACACTTATTTAGAAAGAGCTCTAGCAGCCATTGAACATGGGCGAACGAAGCCGATTGCTCAAATTTTAGATTTTTCCCTCGATTTCTTTGATAAAAGAGCCTTCTGGGCGCGAGAGGCTGGCCTAATCGTTTGGACGGTGCGAGGAGGCAAAGTGGACTTCGTCTTTGAAGATGAAAAGCCCGTCCTTCGCTGCCAGGACATTGACTTGGTGGGGCTGCGCAAAAATGACTCTACAGTCATCCGAAACACATCTGGAACTTATTACCCTTATGATGAGACCTGGCGCGGCAACGGTGGTAAGGTGTATTGGACGCGAGCGGGATTGGATACTTCCGTTTACGCCCGCCTGACGGATTACACAGTGGAGAGCAAAAAACCTATATTTACTTGCGACTCTGCAGAATTCTTTTATCCACTTCTATTTCCTAACCGGAGTCTTTGGGGAAAGCTAGAAGAAAATGTAGTTATCCTAACCAAAGGAAGTACCGTAGAATACCCTAAGTTTGAGTCCTTTGAACGCACCCTGAAAATCACGCGCATTGGGCAAGGCATTGAATACGAAGGTGGCTTTCGCATGGAGGGGCGCTCAGTGTACGGCTACGGCACCAATGCCCAGCCGGCCCGCTTGACGGTGTATAACAACAAGCGCGAAAAGATTTTCTATGGTATCGGAAACCTCTTTATCATTAGAAGGGAGGAGAGCATCATTGCAGAGGGGGTCAATGCACGCCTCTTTATGGAGAAGGACAGTATCTATCATCCGGCTGTTAATTTCCGCTTGGACATTCCTAATCAAGTTATTACTCTGACACGTGGGCAGAAAGGGCCAGAGCGCAACCCGTTTTTCTCTTCATTTTACAACATGAACCTCAGCGCAGAGCGAATAACATGGCATGTCCAGAAGGACTCGCTAGAGGTCTCCTCCAGTGTTGCCGGTGTAAAAAGCGGCGTCCAGAAGGTTGAGTTTGAAAGTAGCAACCGCTTTGACCCTGCAGAGTATGTCCGCATGCAAAACATTACTAGTGTGAACCCCATTGCTGTGTTGCATCGCTTGGCTGAGGAAACTCCATGGGATAGTACGCGCATGACCAGAATAGTCTCGGATGATGCCTTTGCCCGCGCCCTCGACCCCAAGTTTGACTACTCGAGTATTCAAACCTTGCTGGCTGAAATGGTGGCCAAGGGCTTTATCAACTATGATTTTCAGCGCCACGAAATTGAACCGCGCCCAAAACTGGCCTTATACGCCCTTGCTAGCCAAGGGAAACGCGACTATGACGCTATTAAAATAGAGGCAAAAGAGGGAGGCAATGCAGGCGCCGTTCTAGACTTGAAGACCAAGCAGACCGACGTCAGAGGTGTAAGCAGTGTGGAACTCAGCGAGCGACAGCGCGTAGGTATCGTACCCTCTACGAACCTCACCCTGCTGCAAAACCGAGACATGCGCATGGGAGGACGCCTATTTGCAGGATTTGCCGTCTTTCTGGGAGATAGCATGTACTTCGATTATGAGAAGTTTCACGTCCAATTCGACTCCGTCAAGCGATTACACTTCTATTTACCCGTTGGTACGAATGATGAAAAGGGTAAGCCCATCGCAAACGCCATGAATTCCTACATAGAAAAGGTTTCTGGCTTCCTGCTAGTGGATGCCCCTAATAACAAGTCGGGTAAGGTGGACATTGATATTTTCCCATCGCTGGAGTCCAAAAAGCACTCTTTCGTTTTCTACGATGATACCTCTATTCAGCAAGGAGTTTACAAGCGCGACTCCTTTTATTTCCGATTAGACCCCTTCACTTTCAACGGTTTGGGCAGTTATACCCCTGACCGCTTGCGCTTCAAAGGTGAGATGACCTCTGCAGAGATCTTCGAGCCTTTCCGCGAGACCATTGTCGTACGAGAGCACGATCACTCTTTTGGTTTCATTCACCAGACGCCGCCGGCTGGCTATCCGGTCTATCAGCGCAGAGGTAACTACGGTGGAAAAATTGACTTGAGCAACAGCGGTTTTTTAGGTATAGGAACCGTTAAATATCTGACGGCCAGCATTGAGTCAGAAGACATCGTCTTCCGACCACGCCAAATGACCTGCACCGCTCGGCGCTTTTTCATGGAAGAAGACCGCAAGAGTGAGGTCAAGGTGCCGCAGGCAAAAGGCGAAGATGTGAAGGTGAACTGGCTGCCCTATCGCGACTCCATGTATGTGGAAAGCCGCGCCAAAGCCTTTGAACTGTTTCGGCAGCCGGGGTATTACCATAAAGGAGTACTGGTGCTGACGCCTTCTGGCCTCAAAGGCCGCGGTGAGTTTGACTGGTTTGGTGGTCGGCTTACCGCGCGCGTTATCTCCTACGGCCCTTTCCAAGCCAGCTCAGATACGGCCGATTTACAAATCAAAGCGCTTGATGGGCAAGGTATCGTGTTCGACTCCCGCAACGTCCGTGGAGAATTGGACTTTGACCGCCAGCTAGGCGATTTCAAAGCCAACACAACAGATGCAAATACTGACCTTCCGCTGAACCGCTACCGTACCTCGATGAACGAATTCACGTGGGACATGAAGGAGCAGACGGTAACTTTCAAGAGTGATGAACGCGAACCTGGCTTCTTTGTCTCTACAGACCCTAAGCAAGATACCCTCAATTTCCGCGGTAAAACAGCGCTGTACGACATGCGCAACAGCCGCCTCAAGGTCGGTGGTGTGGATGTTATTCAATCTGCAGATGCCTTGATCTATCCCTCCGATGGCAATGTGGATATTGACCCTGGAGGTATCATGCGCCCTCTTTTGGATGCGCGTATCGTTGCAGATACCTCTAACAAGTACCACACCATCAACCGTGCCACTGTCAACATCCTCGGACGCAAGGAATACAAAGCCTCCGGCTACTACGAATACAACCTCATGGGGCGGCAGCAGGAGATATTCTTCAACAACATTATCGGCGAGCGTTACGGCCCGGGTACGCCTGCTACGAAAAAAGTACTGACAACAGCCAGCGGCGAAGTGCGCACCAGTGATAGCTTCTACATTGACGCTAAGACTCGCTTTGCCGGAACCGTCATTTTGAAAGCTAACCAGCAAAACCTGCGCTTCGAAGGGCTGGCCAACATACTGACTAATTTCACTCATGTGCCTTGGTTCTCCATCTATTCTGAAGTGGACAAGAACAGTCCTATCATTCGAGTAACTAAGGCCAAGGATGCCAATGGCGAACCCTTGTTCTTGGGCTTCTTCCAATCGCGTGAGACGGGCCAACTCTACCCCTCTATCCTGCAACCACCCACCTCCGTACTTGACAGGGTAGTATTTAATGGAGAAGGCTATTTCCGCTATGAGCAGCAAAACGACCGCTTTATTTTTGGCGACTCTGCCCGGGTGTTCTCTGCCGCTCAATTGCGAGGCCCTAAACTTACTTATGACAACCGCACAGGCACGCTCTCGGCTGAAGGGCCTATCCAATTAGGTCAAGGGCTAGAATTCATGAAAATTGACGGTGCCGGTCGTCTGAAGACAGAATTCAACATACCAGACACAGCCAATTACATCATTACGGGAGAGTTCATGACTGGTATTGAGGTGAATGTACCCAAAGTGTTGGTAGATATGATGCTCAACGACATCCGGGCCTCCAGCTTCGATGCACCGGTGCCACCATTCAACACGCAGCAGAGCTTCTATCGGCAGGCGCTCAGTGAGTTCATCTCGGACTCGACAGAATTGAATGAGGCCTTTAATAACCTGAACATCAATTATCTGAGCCTGCCAAGGAAAGACAACAAATACACCTTTCTATTGGGACGCCATCCAGTCATCTGGAACCCAGAGTATCAGTCCTTCTTAAGTACAGAAGACCGCATTCCGGTGGTTTCCATCGCCGGCGAGCCAATACAGAAAATGCTGACGGCTTATGTGGAGTACAAGATGCCCGGCAACCGGGACGACCGCTTCTATTTGTATATCAAGGCTTCGCCCGACCTGTGGTATTTCTTTGGCTACCAAGCTGGGGCGCTTAATGTGGTATCGAGTAGCACGCGCTTCAATGATGCTTTGCTGAGCCTGAAACCCAAAGACACGCAAATCAAGATGCCTAATGGCGAGGTCTACGAGATAGTAGCTGCCAACCCCGCTCTGGCAGATGCCTTCATCAACCGCGTACGCAGCGGACGCAAGTTTTAAGGCAATAATAAAAAAGCGCTGCCGGCCCCCGCCGGCAGCGCCTACTTTCAAACCTTGAAACAAACGTTACTGCCCAATCCTTCAAGCTGTGCCCTTGAGGATTTTATTCCAATAAAGCCATGGCAAAACGCGGCGCTTGAGCTGGTACATCGTCCAGCGCTCTTTGGATTGGTCAAAGGGGAAAGTCTCCACAGGCTGATTGTTGTAATCGAACTCAGCGAGCACGAGTTTGCCATATCCTGTAACGAGCGGACAAGAACCATAGCCATTGTACTGAGCAGCAGCAGGCCTGCCGCTTCGGATCTGGTTGAGCAGATGCTCTACAAGTACCGGCACTTGTTTGCGAATGGCAGCCCCCGTTTTGGCATTGGGCGTGCTGGAGGCATCGCCGATAGAGTACACATTCGGGTAGCGCACATGTTGGAAGGTATGTTTATCCACATCCACCCATCCCAACGGATTGTCGGGCACTGCCAATGGGCTGTTTTTGATGACGTCAGGAGCGCTCTGCGGTGGCGTTACATGAATGATGTCGTAGGTGTCTGTAACGCGGTCTACCACTTTGCCATCCTTGTACACATCAAAGGTAGCCTGTTTTTTCTCGGCATCAATCTCTACTAAATTGTGCAGGTAATGGGTCTTGATATTATAGCGTTGAATGACTTTTTCTAAGGTTTCAGCGTATTTTTTTACTCCAAAAATCACTCCTCCACCAGAATAGAAATGTACCTCAATGTCCCTGAGCACTCCATGTCGGCGCCAATAGTCAGCGGCGAGATACATGATCTTTTGAGGGGCACCGCCGCATTTAATAGGCGTATTCGGGTTTGTAAACAATGCCTTGCCACGCTTCAGCTTGCTGATGCATTCAAACGTATAAGGCGCAGTCTCGAAGGTATAGTTTGAGGTAATACCATTTTTACCCAACTGGCCCTCTATGCCTTTGATTTTGTGCCAATCCAGCTGAATACCCGGGCATACAACGAGGTAATCATAGGTATAACGCGCACCTGTATTGCTGACAACGGCATTCTGGTCAGGCTCAAATTTAGCCGCAGCCTCCTTTATCCATGTGGCCTGACGAGGCATCACTTCTGCCTCGGAGCGAACGGTATCGCGGATGTCAAAATCTCCTCCTCCTACCAACGTCCATGCGGGCTGATAGTAGTGCTTTTCTGCGGGGTCCATGATGCCGATATCCAAGCGTTTGTCTTTGCGGAATAACTGGGCTGCCAGAGAGATACCGGCATTTCCCCCCCCAACAATCAAGATTTGGTAATGCTGTTTCATAACTCCTTTAATTTTTGTTATAGGCAAAAGTGCGCTATGTTAGCACAGGCACTATTGGCTTTTTCAAAGTATTTGCGGTACAAAACAAAGAGATTAGTCAGACACCGCTTCTCTCCTACCCTACCCTGCCATTAAAGCTAGGCAAGCAACCGACCCGCTCGAAGTACCTTTGCCTCAAAATTACACGCCATGCAATACGTCCAACCTGCAACGATGCCCGCTCCCAAAGGACATTACTCACCGGCTGTGGTTCATGGAGGCCTTGTTTTCGTCTCTGGTCAGTTGCCGGTTGACGGTGCCGGACAAGTATTGGGCAACACGGTAGAAGAGCAAATTCACCGGTGTCTCCAGAACATAGTGGAGATACTGACAGCAGCCAATAGTCGCTTAGATCTCATGCTTAAAGTGAACATTTACCTCAACGATATAGCGCTGTGGCCAAGGGCAAATACTGCTTATGCCGCCTTCATGGGCGAGCATCGCCCTGCAAGAGTGGTCATCCCGTGTGGCCCGCTGCATTACGGCTGTCTTGTTGAAATTGATTGCGTGGCTGCCGTCGCACAATAGCCTCTTTTAGATACTATGAAACTTTCTAACCTTGAGCTATCATGCCAACTCGACCTGACGCGAAATATATCAATGTCTATCTGGGACTGGGCAGCAACGTAGGAGACCGCGCCGCCCAATTGCGTACCGCTGAAGAACTCATCCGCCAGCACATTGGCAAAATCGTTCGGCGCAGTCATCTGTACGAAACAGAGCCGTGGGGCAATCCCAAACAGGACGCCTTTCTGAACCGCGTGGTGATGGTCAACACAACGCTCGCCCCGCGCGAATTACTGGAGGCCATTGCCAAAATCGAGCGCCAAATGGGACGTCAACGTAAAGAGAAATGGGGGCCTCGCGTTATTGACATAGATATCCTCTTCTACGGGCGACGGGTCATCCGAGACAAAGGCTTGGAAATACCTCACCCAGAATTGCACAAGCGCGCTTTTGTTCTTGTACCCTTGTTGGAACTGGCTCCCGACTTGGAACACCCGACACTGAAAAAGCCCATAGATCAGCTTTACATGGAATGCTCCGACCTATCGGAAGTTGTTATGCTGGAAGAGGAGGGTGACTAAGCCGTTATCTTGCTTTTGCAAAGAGTACATTTTCCAAAGCGTCCGCAGAGCCTGGTATTTTTAAGTGATGAATGATATTTTCCAAAGCGTCCGCAGAGCCTGCCATTTTGAAGTGAAAGATAGAACCGGCCACCTTCTCTACCGCCATCGCCTTTCTCACCTCCGTTTTTTGGGGTGAAAAAACGGCTGCCGGCTTCGGCTCTGCTGCTGTGGGCGTAGTGGCTGGTGGTACGGCTCCTGCTGGGCCTCGTGCGTGTTTTCGTCCCGCGTTCGGGCCTTAATAATGGTGAAACAGCGGTCTCCCGTCTCCGCGCCTGCAAGAACGGCGACCCTGCGGTGCTGCTACGCCGTTATTAAGACCCCAGCGCGAGACGGGCACATGCCCAAGCCAAAGCTCTGCAGGTGCAGATGCGCGAAAAAGCCAAGCCGAAGCGCTGGAGCCGTTTTCCCCAAAACGGCCTTGGTGAAGGCGGTGCAGGCAGCGGCGAACGCAGCGCGGGTGGTTTGGAACACAATCCTCGCCGAAAAATGTGCACCCTCTCAAGACTCTGCTTCAAAAGAAGGACAGACAAAACCACAGGCCACCTCGGAGTACCGAAGTGACCTGTGCAGCAGATGGAAGAAAGTGCTGTTAGCGCTGAATAACAAATGGCGTAGAAACAACTTGACCCTTGGACGTTGCTACTAGCGTGTACATACCATTAGGCAGGTTGCCCGCCCGGAAGGGCAAGAACTGCCGCCCAGAGACATTATCGTAAACGCGTTCGGCTACTTGTACTCCCATAGCATTGAAAACGCGGATGTGCACGTCTGCAGAACCTTCTACCCGCACGGTAAGCATGGCTTCTTCCACCACCGGATTAGGAGCGATGGACAAGTGCAGTGGTTCAAGAGCAACTTCTGGCGCAGAGGTGGATACGTAGGGTATGGGAGTCATCTCGGCATTGATAATACGTCCTGTTGTTTGGTCAATAAGCATAGAGATAGCGTGCATGTTATTGATGTTGTACAGCGTCGGGACGACGGCCGAGAGCTCATGCGACATGACGGAGCCTGGTGGGTTCTCCTTAGGCACACTATTCGATGCACCCTTGAAATCACCCATAAGGGCCCGGGCAACGTGGTTGTACACCATTTGACTTGCAGGCACTGGATTGGGCAAGTTCTCATAGCCACCCATTGGGCCGCGCGCACCTCCTGCGTAGGCATTTTGCTGAGCATATCCACTGGTAGTGCCCCTCACACCGTCTTCCGTGAGTACAGCGGCAATGGCGAAATCACCATCCATTTGTTCTAGGAATTGCACCGAAGTGCGAACTGTTACGCGGCGAATAGTTGGATTCCAGTCCACATTGTGAGTTATGATGGCCTTGGCTGGCCAAGTCAGGTGCTCTATCAAACTCTTCTCAAAATTAGGATTACCCAAGAGGGGGTCAATATCTGCCTCGCGCTCCACCAAGCCGCCTGGGTATCCGGCGAGGAGTTTAGAAAATTCGCTGTCATACGCAGTAAGGCGCATGGGGTTAGTGCTGCCATTATGGACGGCGATGGGGACAGCCAGCCCCTCATACTCATGAGCAATATAGTCCATCATCACAGCTCCACGCGGGCACCACTGACACCACGGGCCAGTACCTTCCTCCACAATGACCTTGCGGTGAGGCTGTGGCTCAACGCCCAGTATGTTGTACGAAGCGCTGCCAGTGTTGTCGCTTTCGTCATCGTCGCCCGCATCGTTGACATTGAGTAGTCGAACATTAAAGGAAAAGGCATTATCGCCTAATTGGGTGGTATAGGGGATGTAGAAAAGAGAGCGTTCATCAAGCCCAATGTTCAGATCTTCATAGCTGTACGTCTCGACTTTGCCGTCTGGCAGGGTTACTTCAACATCAAAAGAAGTAATAGTGGGGAAGCCATTGTTTTGTACCGCAAAACGCAAGGCCACTGGATGCCCAGCCAGTATCTTATTGTAATTGGTAACAATGGTAGGCACCGTCGGTATGTACTTGCCTACAGCAACACCTGTGAGGCTGGCGCGTACAATCTCATCCGGAATGACTACCCGGACGTTGTCAAGCATAGCGCCGTAGAGCCAATCGCCCGCGTCGTCGTAGCAGAAGGCGAGCCTGACATCGGCATTACCGGCCAGCTCTGAGATATCTACAGACATGAGCCGCCATGCGCCGCTGCCGCTGATGTCCTGAAGTTCTTTCCAGGTAGCGCCGCCATCAGTCGAGGCGAGCAGTTTGAGCGACTCGGTCTTTCCTTGATAAGAGCCTTCGATGAAGAAGAGGTCAAACAACAGTCGAAGCGGTCCACTTTGGGCACTAAGGTCTATAGAGGGCAGGTAAATGATCTCATTGGCTTTGTTGCAATTGCACTTGTCGTCATTAGTGCCCAAAACAAAGCCTGGGCGAGTGGGCACAGTGAAGTAATCGGAAGAATGAGTAGCCGTATTAGCCACTTTCCAACCGCCATCTATAGCCGCGGTTTGTTGGGTCCATCCCGCAGGTAGGGAGGGAGCGCTGTCAAAGTTTTCAGACCATAGCACAGTGCCTTGCGCCCAAAGGGCAGTGCTGAAGGCGAGGGTAAGACCCGTGAGTAGTAATTTGTGATACATAACGTAGAAATAAATTAGTGAAAGATAACACAAATGTAAAGGTGCTCCAGTGATTTCAATTAGCTGTATCAGGGGAAATCTGCCAATTTTAGTCAAAAAAATTACGCGCCAGCCGACGGCTACATCTCCCTTTGGCCTCTGCTTGCAAAATGTTGCTTTTTCCTGATTGTAATCTATCTTTGTGCGCCTATGGAAATACAGCGCTATGTCGTCCGCCCAGGTTCTTTGAAAGAGCTCAGGTGCCATGAGGAAACCTTGCCTCCACCCGAAGGCGATGAAGTTCAGGTAGCGGTTCGCGCCATTGGGCTAAACTTTGCCGACATCTTCTCCATCTGGGGGCTTTATAAGGCTGCTCCCAGAGAGCCATTTACTCCGGGTCTAGAGTTTGCTGGGGTTATTACGGCTGTAGGCCCAGAGGTAAATCACTTTCGGGCGGGAGACAGGGTAATGGGCATTACGCGCTTTGGTGCCTTTACCACTGGCATCAATATCTCCGAGCGATATGTCGTTGCCATTCCGGATGATTGGGACTGTAGCACGGCTGCAGCATACTTAGTACAAACCATCACCGCCTACTATGGGCTGTTCAACCTAGGCGCCCTGCAACCTGGCCAGAACATCCTCTTACACAGCGTAGCAGGAGGTGTGGGCCTACAGGCGCTCAAGATAGCTAAGGCGCAGGGCTGTTTCGTCATCGGCACAGTGGGCAATGCTAGCAAGGTGGGCATTGCCAAAGATAATGGCTGCGACCGCGTGCTGGTACGCGGACCAAAATTCGAACAGGAGCTCCGCGAAGCCTTGGACGGCCGCCCCTTGCACTTGGTTTTCGACACCATCGGCGGACGCTACTTCTCCATTCCCTGGAAGATGCTGGCCCCCATGGGGCGCATGATAGTGGCAGGCTCGTCGCGCTATGCCAGCGTAGGCGACAGGCCTAATATTTTTCGATTGCTCTGGCATTATCTGACGCGGCCCAAGATTGACCCACAGGCATTGCCCGAGCAAAACCGCGGCCTGTTGGGCTTCAACCTTATTTACCTGTACGAGCGCATCGAGATGCTCCCCCCTATTCTGGAGCACTTGGCACAAATGAAGCTAACGCCTCCGCACGTAGGGCACACCTTCTACTTTGAGGAAATGCGTGAAGCCATTCTCCTCTTCCAAAGCGGCAAGACGGTAGGCAAGGTGATAGTCCGCACAGCAGCGCCGTGTTAAGGCTTAGGTCGCTCAAAAACGCTTCACTAAGGCGAAAGTCAGGCGTTCGCGCAATACCTCCCCAGTGGGTGCGAACAGCTCAACCCACAAGACATAAATGCCTGGTCGAGCTGGTGTACCGTCGTCCATGTCGCCCTCCCAACGCAAAAAGCTCTCCGTGCCCACTATCTGCTGGCGCAAGAGATAGCGCACCGGAATACCTTCTGCGTCATAGATAACCACCGTAGCTGTATAACCTGGCGCCGGAGGCCAAAGGTGTATGTCCAAAAAGTCCTCGTAACCATCGCCATCAGGCGATAATCGCGGCGTAGTTAGCTTAATGAGGCCATCTCCGGTTGGTGGCAGACCTGTGCGCTGGCTGTTAGGATGCGTAGGTGTCCCGTTTCCATTTGGCGCGCGGGCTGCAGAGGTCCAGTTGTTTGGGTCGTTAGTAGGTCCATCGGCTCGGATGCGTTCCAAAGAGACGCCCTCCCGCTGCGACGAATTGAGCAGGGCGTTGTGGTAAGTCTCAAGGTAAACAAAGGAGTCCACCGTAACCTGTTGCCCATCCTTAGACCAAAAGAGGGTAACGTTACCTGCATTGTCGGGTAAAGAAGGTAAGGCCAGAGGCAACAAGCGCTTGGGGTCGGCTATGGGGAAACGCTGCCGTATGTCGTCGGTGCTGGGCGTGAAAGCCAGATACTCGCCAGGTAGCATCAAGCGCCGAAGGCCGATGTTGTGCACGCTGCTGCCGTCGTAAAAGTTGGCAATAAAAAAATCGCGCAGGTCAAAGACCTTGCTGCTGCGGTTATAGAGTTCTACGAAATCAGAGCCGAAAGGCTCAGGATTGAAGAGCACCTCATTGACGACGATATCTGCAGGTGCCGGCTCTTGAGGCAGGCCCAATAGGGCGGTATCTGCGCTAATGAGAGCGTTGTTGCTGCAGTCGCGTATGGCCTTCGTGGCCCACAGTCGGTACACCGTGCTGGGCTGGAGTGGCTCCTGTAGGGTTAGCAAAGCAATGCGGCGGGTTTCTGAGGCCAGTGTCGCCTGGCTTATGGCCAAGGGCGGTTCTATCCGATAGCCGCTTAAGTCGGCAGCGGCAATTCGATCTAAGCCTTCAGAAAAAGTTAGCTCCAGCAGATTTTCAGCCAACGGGAAGGCACTCAGGAGCCGAGGGGGCACCGTATCGGGCACCATTTGGAGGGCGGCATTAGGTTGTCCGGGGGTTCCACCTGGTATCACAGGGCAGGAGACCCAGTTCTCCCTTTCCAAGCAAGGGAGGTTTGGGTTAATGCGCTCCAACGTCCAGCCGCCGTCGCGTTTGGCGCTATTCTCGTGCCAGCTAGATGCATAAAAGACGCGGTCAATAACTCGCCCGGCCGTATCAGTCAAGATGAGCGTATCACTGGTATTGTTGAGCGAAGGGAAGCTCCCTACTCCCAGAGCAACAGGGGTGAAAGACGCCAGGGCTGCAGCGCCTGCAGTTGTACTAATGACGGCGAAGGCACCCGGGTACAGCAAAAAGGAAGGCAATTGGCGCGGCAGGCCACCGTCTGAGATAAACAGGGTATTCAGATTAATGATGCGCTGGCTGCGGTTGTAAAGCTCTAACCACTCTACATCAGGCAATCCCACCGAGGGTGTAGGGTCTGACATGATCTCGTTAATGAGCACATCAGACTCCTCTGCAGGCTCCGTGCGCAGGTAGTCAAAGAAAGCACTTTGCAAACCACTGACATTTCCGGCGCGGTCGGCTACTTGCTGGCTCTGTACCTCATAGGTACCGGTCAGGAGCGGTTGGGCCAACTGCAGACGGACGCGCTCTGGGCTGCCCTCAAAGCGCACTTCGGTAATAGGTGGCTGGCCTACAACAGCGTAATGCGCCGACTCCAAAGCAGAAAGTGTGTCGAGCTCCTCGTCGAAGGTTAACGATACAGCTTGGCCATCACCGCTGGCGCTTGCCGAGAGCAACACTGGCGGTGTGGTATCTGGAGTATCAGCCAGTATGGAGATGTTGTCCAAAAAAAACCTGTCGCGTCGGGTGGCGGTGTACAAGCAATAAAAGCCAAAATAGCGCTCTGGACCGGGTAAATGTGTAACATCTACGGCGTTACCCTCTGGCATGAAGACACTACCACCAGGTACGCGTGCCTCTATTGTCCACTCGCCTGCGGTAGTTCGGCGTACGCGCAAGCGCACGATTAATGGCTCGAAAGCCACCAACCCAGGCGTACCTACCGACAACAACGTGCGCGAGCTGCCCGTCTGCCGAAAGAGGCGAATAGCGTCGGCATTGCCATTCTCCCCTATTTCTATGTAGTAGCCGTTCGCCTGAAGCAAGTTGGGTTGGTCGGCCATGAGGTAAATCCGCAAAAGATTAGTGGCTGATGGCGGAAACTCCAGCCGAAAATCCAACAGCCAAACTGCACTGTCCGGCATATCTACCTCCGTAGCCAGGATAGAGCTGCCCGCCTGTGGTGCCATCAGTTGTAATTCACCGGCCGCATTGACGATGAAATGCGACACATCACCCACCCACGTCGGGTTTTGCGCAATGTCTCCATCGGAGAAGTCCTCGATGAGCTGCCCCTCGAGTGTCCACGGCGCCCACAGGCAGGCACCAAAGATGAAAAAACGCAGTAAGGATGTGCGCATAGACGGGTCAATTGAGAAGCTAGTCGGAGTTGAAGACAGGGCGTCATGCCCATCAAGGAAATACTTCTGCCATCATGCAACGAGCACTGCCACCGCCATAGGTTTCAATGGTGTAAAGTGGGCTGTATAACAGACGCGTATGGCGCTCAAGAGAGCGGATCTGTTCGGGCGTCAGGGAGCGATAGGCTTGTTCCGACATGACCAAAAAGGTATCGCCCTGCTGATTGCGTACCTGTAGCATGTTGCCTGCAAAGGCCTCCATCTGTTCTAAACTGATGGGCACTATTTCCTTGCCCGTAGCCCGAAATCTTTCCTCCAACATGGCACGCTCTTGGGCATTGCGCACAGCGTCCAAGCAAATGACGACGAAGGTTTCGCCTATCGCCATCATCACATTGGTATGATAAATGTCTTGCCCTTGAGCATCCACAGCGCGAAAGATGACGGGTTCGTATGCCAACACGGTGCATAGCTCGCGCAACAAGTGCTCGTCAGTACGTGGGCTAAGGCAGGCGTAGGCCAGGCGGTTGGGGTGGTCAAAAACAATACTTCCCGTGCCCTCCAAGTAGCGCCCGACGGCCTCGTTGTTTTCCAAATGTATCCTCTGCCGAGGTTGAAAGCCGGCCTCGGCAGCCACCTGAATGACTTCCTCGCGCCGCTCTTGCCTACGAGTAGGCGCATACATCGGATAAGTAACCGTAAGACCGCCAGGGTGGAAGGTTACCCAGTTATTAGGAAAAACGGCATCAGGCTTTACGGGTTGGTCCGAGTCTTCGGCTACTAAGACATTTACACCCACCTCTCGCAAGCGTGCCACCAACTGGTCAAACTCTGCACGCGCACGCTGCTGGATTTCTTCGGAAGAGAGGCTTCCGTCTCGCTTTTGGAAGGCATTGTTCTCGGCCGTTTCTTCATTAAAGCCAAAGTGGGCGGGCCGAACCATCAGAATGTGCTGGGTCGTCTGTGTATGCATTACTGGAGTCTCTAAATGAGGCGGCTGGTCTGATATGCCATCGGGTAAGATAAGTGAAATTACTTAAACGCCGCAAGATACGGGAATTCATGCCATCTCTCCTTTCCGCCTTGAGGTAGGTAGGGCTGTCGGAGGCATTCTCGAAATCAAGCCCGTTTTTAAAAGGGGACACATTTTCCGGCGGGGGCGTTTCCCACCCGCCCTGCGTCCGCCACTACCTGCGCTGCCTTCCTCGAGGTTGTTTTTGGGGAAAAACGGCTCCAGCGCTTTGGCTTGGCTTTTTCGCGCACCTGCACCCGCGGAGCTTCGGCTTGTGCTTGGGCATGTGCCCGTCTCGCCCCGGGGTCTTAATAACGGCGTGAGCAGCACCTCAGGGTCGCCGTTCTTGCAGGCGTGGAGGCGAGAGGCCGCCGTTTCGCGATTATTAAGGCCCGAACGCGGGACGAAAACACGCGCGGGGCCAAACAGGAGCCGCACGCCCAACCAATACGCCCACAGTAGCCACTCTGAAGCCGGCAGCCGTTTTTTCACCCCAAAAAACGGAGGTGAGAAAGGCGGCGGTGGTGGAAAGTGGCCGCTTCTACCTTTCACGCGAATGCATCGGTGAGATTTGTCTTCAAATAGGCCTTGAGGGCGCTTTGGAAAATATCATTCATCATTCATCATTTCAAAATAGCAGGCTCTGAGGGCACTTTGCAGAAATGGTACCCTTTGCAAAGCCCGTTTTAATTTTAACCCTACGTCCTTTTGTGGTGATGGTGGGGGTCTATCTTTGCCGCCGTTTTTTGAGCAAAAGGAAGACAAGAACGGCATGGTAAAGATTCTCGCTAACGACGGCATCCATCCGGATGGCAAACTGCTTCTAGAAGAAGCCAATTACCAAGTAATAACAGAAAAGATACCCCAGCAAGACTTACCCGCAAACATTGGAGAATACGATGTGCTCATCGTGCGCAGCGCCACTAAAGTAACCCGCGAGGTCATAGACGCGGGCAAAAAGCTCAAAATCATCGCTCGAGGAGGTGTAGGACTGGATAATATTGACGTCGAGTACGCCCAATCCAAAGGCATTTTGGTGTATAATACGCCCAAAGCCTCTTCGCGCGCGGTGGCGGAGCTCACCCTCGGTCATTTACTCGCATTAGCCCGAATGCTTCACCGCAGCAACCGCGAGATGGCCGCAGGCGACTTTAAGAAACTCAAGAAAGCCTACGAAGCGGGTATTGAACTCCGCGGTAAAACCCTTGGCATTCTGGGTTTCGGGCGCATTGGCCAAGAGGTCGCGCAGTTAGCGCTTCCCTTGGGCATGAACATACTGGCCCACGACCCCAACGTCCAGGAAGCCAAAATAGGCATTGGCCTGAACCAATACCCCGACATCAAACTCACTGTGCGCATTACTACGGTCTCTTTCGAAGAGGTCATTACTGGGTCTGACTTTATTACTCTACACTTGCCCGGCGGCACAGGGCCGGTCATTACGGCAGCGGAATTGGAAAAAATGAAGGACGGCGTGTTTCTCATCAACACTGCGCGCGGGGGCGTCATTGACGAAGAAGCCCTTCTTCAGGCCCTCGACGCCGGAAAGGTGGGCGGTGCAGCCTTGGATGTCTTCGAAAACGAACCCACGCCGCGTGAAGTCTTATTGCGCCACCCGAAGGTTTCCTGCTCGCCACATATAGGGGGTAGTACCCTGGAGGCACAGTCCAATATCGGAATGGAACTGGCCGACCGCATCATTGCTTTCTTCGGCGATCATCGCTAACCAACGGGGGCTTTAGGCTGTTTTACGGCTTGAAACATGACGCCTCCGCCTTTTACATGCACGGGACATCGAGCGGCCATTTACGCTTTGGCTACTGCCAAAGAGCCTGGGCATTTTCTTTCTGCCGGTGGTGATGGCTGGATAGTCTCCTGGGATGTCCGCTCGCCTGAGAATGGCCGCCTGCTCGCCACAGTAGAGACGCAGGTTTTTTCCCTGCTGTCTTTGCCCGATGAAGCCCGTTGGGTGGCTGGAGATATGAATGGCGGTGTGCACTGGATTGACTACCAGCACCCAGAGCGTACCTACGGCTTGCAGCACCACCAAAAAGGCGTTTTCGATCTGAAGTACAGCGCGCCTTGGGTGCTCTCTGCCGGCGGTGAGGGCATGCTCACGTGTTGGGACGCGGCCCGTGGGCGCCCAGTAGAGAGCTTACAACTAACCCATCGCTCTTTGCGCTCGTTGGCATTGGCTCACCAGCGCCACGAGATTGCTGTAGGTGCCAGCGACACTTGCATCTACTTGATAGATGCCGACACCTGGGAAATACGCCATCAGATTAATGAAGCACACAGCCCTTCGGTGTTTACTGTGGCCTACTCGCCCGACGAACGCTACCTCATCAGCGGCGGGCGCGATGCTATGCTACGGGTGTGGGGGCTATCCACAGGGCACCCAACCTTAGTCAGCGAACAACCAGCCCACTGGTACACCATCAACCACATTGCGTGGTCGCCCGACGGACACTATTTCGCTACGGCCAGTCGCGACAAGACAGTAAAAATCTGGGACGGTAAGACCTTTCAACTCCTGCGCGTCTTGGAGCCTATGCGCGATGGCGGCCATCTAAACTCCGTCAATCGCTTGCTTTGGCTACCCGAAGCGCTCATTTCGGCTAGTGATGACCGCACCCTAAAACTGTGGCAATGGCGCCCGCAAGATCAGTAACCACCCGCCGCATCATCTCCTCTATCGTCGGCTACGGCGCGCAGTTTGCCATCTGTTTGGCGCATGATGGCCTCTACTCGACCTATGGGGCCGCGTAGTTGTAGCCGGTGCCCCATGGCTTCCAACTGCTGTTGTACTTCTTCTGAAAAAGTGCCTTCCTCGTGGAAAACGACATCTGGCAGCCATTGATGATGGAAACGTTTGTTGTGCACTGCTTCTCGCAGCGGTAAGCCAAACTCGTACACATTGAGTATTACCTGAAAGACCGAGGTTGGGATGGTAGTGCCCCCTGGGGTACCGACCACTAAGCTGAGCTGTCCGTCGCGGAGCACAATAGTAGGCGTCATACTGCTCAAAGGTCGCTTACCTGGAGCAATGGCATTGGCTTTTCCACCTATAGCACCATACAAGTTAGGGGCGCCGGGCTTAGCGCTGAAGTCGTCCATTTCGTTATTCAGGATAAAACCGGCACCAGGCACTACCAGACGGCTGCCGTAGGCGTCGTTCAGGGTGGTGGTAACGGCCACGGCATTGCCCTCGGCATCCACAATACTCAGGTGTGTGGTCTCTTCTGACATGGTGCCAAACACGCCGGCCATGATCTGTTGGCTGGGCGTGGCGCGCTTGGGGTCGAAGTCAGCCATGCGCGCACGCAAATAGTTAGGGTGAAGCAGCGTATCCACCGGAACAGCCCAATAGTCTGGGTCTGCCATATGCTGAGCACGGTCGGCATAGGCTCGGCGTTCTGCTTCTACCATGTGGTGCACGGCGCTAACAGAGTGAAAGCCCTGTGCCTTCAAGTCGGCATCACCCAACATACCCAGCATTTGGGCCAGCAAAAGCCCACCGCTGCTGGGCGGTGGCATGCTGATGATGTGCAGGCCACGCCAGTCAAACTCCAATGGCTTGCGCCAAACGCTGCGGTATTGACGCAAATCCTCGAGCGTAATGAGGCCGCCCTGTTTCTCCATTTCCGCCACTAACATTTGGGCAGTGGGGCCATCGTAAAAGCCTTCGCGGCCCTTGTCGGCGATGCGGCGAAGCGTGGCAGCCAATTCCTTCTGAATGAGCCAATCGCCAGCCTCCCAGGGTTCCATCTTGACAAAGGCAGGCGTCAGACGGTTGTAGCGGATAAAATTGTTCCGTTCACTATTGAGCAGCTGAGCCTCGCGCTCTGTGATTTGGAAGCCTTTGTCTGCCAGCTCAATAGCCGGCTCTACTAAAGAGGCCCAGGACAAACGACCATAGCGCTTGTGGGCCTCATACATGCCATCCACAGAGCCGGGCACGCCACAGGCCAGGGCGCCGAAGCGGCTTTTCTCCGTCAGGACATTGCCTGCGGTGTCCTGATACATTTTCTCGTATGCTGCTGCTGGAGCACGCTCGCGGTAGTCCAAGGCTGCTGTCTTACCGGCGGCGCTGCGGTACACCATAAAGCCACCGCCGCCGAGGTTGCCCGCTTGTGGATACACCACCGCCAACGCCAACTGAACCGCCACTGCAGCATCTACGGCATTGCCACCGCGCTTCAGCACCTCCACACCCACCCGAGTAGCTAGAGGATGCGCCGAAGCAACCGCTGCCGAGTCGGCGACAATTTCTTTTTCAATATTGTAAGGGAAGGGAATGTACGACTGGGTCGTACCGGCACAGCAGTGAAGCAGCCCTAAGGCAAAGAGCAAGAGCGCGTTTTTACAGACAGACAGCATAGCGTCGGATTGACTTGAGAAACAATTACTGTTTGGCTGCAAAACAACACCAAAATTATTGTTTCACCACCCTGAACGTTTGGCGCTGTCCCTTGTGCTCCATCGTTACCCAGTATGCTCCGGGCTTGGGAAAGAGCAGCGCATCCAAAAGCAACTGGGTTTGAGTGGTAGTAGTTGTCCAAAGCATCTGTCCATTCAGGTCATAAAGGCGTATTACTGCCGGTGTGGCTTCGGCGGGCAATAGCAGGTATAGGCCATGGGCGCCAAATGGGTTGGGAAATGCTCGCAGTACTGTTTGTGTATCCTCGCGCCGTTCTACCCATTGTAATACAGGTTTCAAGGCACTTCCCTCGGGGCTGAAAACCCATGCTGAAGTAGGCTGCTCTCTCAGCGCAATAGCGTCCTGCAGCCCACCAGAACGGCGTGCGCGAAAGTGAATGGCAAAAAGCGCCATGGGTTCTGAAGAAGGCAGAGCAGATGCGGTGCACCGCCTCAGCCAATATGGGTTTTCAAAACAGGCGGTTACACAGGACAGTCCTCCTGGGCGCAAGGCAAAATGATCGGCGCCAAGCCCAGGTACCATTGGCTCTACGTGTAGTAGATCCAACACCTCAGGGTTAAAAAACAACCCGAGTTGCACGGCAGCAGTATTTTCCCAGGCCCCGGAGAACACTACGCGTAATAGCTCACCCGCGCGGAAATTGCGGTTTTCTGCTATCAGTGGCCACAGTTCTCGAGGCGCGCTGGAACTGCTCAACTGAGTGGAGGCGTTGCCATTCACATCGCCTATTCGAATGCCGATGAAATCCACGCGCTGCGACTGCAAACCGGCAGGTAACGCCACCGCCTGGGGGAAGGCCGTCTTGAAAGGGTTGTCAGGCTCAGGGAATTGAAAACTGGCCGGCACGAACCGCCATAGTGGGCTGTTAATCAGGGTACTGTCAATGCCAAGGATAAGACGCCTTAGCTGGACGATGTCAAAAGTGGTAACGGACATGGAGCCGTTGGCGTCGGCGGCAATGATGCGATAAGGCGAGGGCAAGCGCTCTATGCCCAGAATGTGTCTTTGGATAAGCAATAAATCGAAGGTGCTCACGCCGTTAAGCGGATCGTCGTCGCGATATACTCTGAGACTATCCGAAAGGCAGGGGGCGCCTGCAAGCACTTGGTAATCGCCGGTGGGCGTCGTCAGGACGAAAGGCTGGCTGCAGACCTGCACCTGGGCGATGCCTTCTCCTGTTTCTGTGCGGACGCTGCCCCACACAGCCACGGCGGGCGCGCTGGGCAGCAGATGGAGCGAGTCAAGCGGAAACGTCCACAGCCCTCGTGCATAAGAAGCCGCCATCAGTTGGTTGAGCACTGGGTTGTACTCCAGGTCAAAGACCGGTACGAAAGGCAACTTCGCGCCCAGTCGCATCCAATGAGCACCGCCGTTTTTGGAGTAATAGACACCGGCGTCAGTAGCTACAAAAAGAATGCTGTCGGCGTGATTGGGCAACACCAAGATGTCATTGACGGGAATATTAGGCAAGTTACTGCTGATATCCACCCAAGTGACGCCGTCATCGTCGGAGCGATGCACGTGAGGGATGCGCTCGTTGTCGCGAAAGCCCGAGTGCGTTACGAACAATCGGCTGGCCTGCGTAGGAGACCCTACTACTGAGGTAACATAGCGGTTGGGCAGCCCAGCGCTGATGTTGACCCAAGCACCAGCGGGCGTCCTGCGCCATACCAAGCCATCAGAGGTGCCGGCAAATAACTTCTCCATTTGGACAGGCGACTCATCGAGGCAAGTAATGTTGTGAAAACGCGGCCCGTAGATGATGCCGCGCGTGAGGTCTCCTGAGATGGCCCCCCACCCAGAGCCGCCGTCAGAGAAATAGACGCGATAGGTGCCGGCGTAGAGCCGGTCGGGGAAATAGCGGCTGCGGAAATAGGGCATGTCCCAGTTGCAGCGGTCGGGTGTTCCCAAGCATGGCGATCCAAATTGCCATGTTTGCCCGCCGTCCGTAGTCTTGTGTATTTCACCGTTTTGGGTTTCTACCCAAAAAGTCAGGGAGTCAGTGGCATGGAAGGCGCAGCGGAAGCCATCTGCCGGAAAGACCGAGAACCAACTGTTGTAGCCCTGTCCATTACCGCGCTGGATGCCGTTGTCTTGGGCGCCGGCGTAGTACACGTGCGGCTGGTGATGATTGTAGGAGGTGTGGTAAAACTGGGTCGTGGGCAAATTGAGGCTTTTGATCCACTGTGGCTGCCCAGGGCTATGCCGATAAACACCGCCATCGCAGCCCAAGTATCGCTTGCCAGAGGGCGAAAATTGCAGGTCGTGGATATCAGCATGCGAATTGGCCGCCGTCAACCACTGGTTAGACCCCGCGGGCTTGCGCCAAAGCACAATGCCCAAAAAATACACCTCTTCGTCGTTCTGAGGATCAACGCGTATTTTACCAAAATACCATCCAAAATTAGCCACTGCCGTTTCCAATGCAGTAACGTCAATGGCCGTCCACGATTGGCCGCCATTTTCCGTCTTGTAAAGCCCGCCCGTAGTTGCCAAAGTATCAATGTACACCACGTAGAGTTTGTCCGGGTTTTGCCGGGACATAGCCAGCCCTGTGCGGCCATTGCGCCCTGTGGGCAGCCCTCCGGTCAGTTGTATCCAGGTCTGACCCCCATCCGTGGTTTTGTACACCCGCGCGTGGGGGCCATCAATGATGGACTCCTGGTTGCTACGTATCCTATCCCAAAAAGAGGCATACAGCACCTGCGGGTTTTGGTGGTTCATTACCAAGTCGCTTGCTCCGGCCTGGCTGCTCACAAAAAGCACTTGCGTCCAGGTGTGGCCGCCGTCAGTGCTCTTGTACACCCCGCGCTTGTTGTTGCGCACGTACGGGTTACCCATTACTGCAGCGTAGAGAATGTCGGGGTTCGTCGGGTCTATTTGAATTTTGGAGACGATACCCTCATCGCCCAACCCTAAGTAATGCCACGTTTCACCTCCATCGGTGCTGCGGTAAATGCCGTGGCCATTAAAAACATAGGCCGGGATATTAGGATCTCCTGTTCCTGCATAGACCAAGTCAGGATCGTGCGGACTGTAAACGATATGCCCAATGGCCAGCTCCGGGTGGTCGTCGGCTACAGGGCGCCAGGTAATGCCGCCGTCGGTAGTCTTAAAGATGCCTCCGGCCGAAAAGCCAGCCAGCACGATGTTGTCATCTTGAGGGTGGATGGCTATGGTATTCACACGACCTGCCACATTGCCAGGCCCCTGCAGCGTCCAGTCTGGCAGGAGGGCACTCTCCGCCTCAGAGAAGCGCGGCCTGCTTTTTTCAAAAGCCGTCCGTAACGCCACCACATTTCGGCGCCAGCCATCTGCGTCAAAGAAAGGGTCGGGGTAAGAACGCTGAAAAGCAAAGTGGTCGAAAGGCTCCATCTTGCGCTCCAGCTTCGCTTCCTTGGCCGAAGGTTTTTGCCATTGGCAAGAAGAAATCCCACTCAGGAGCACTACCCAAAGAAGCGCGGCAAAAAGTGTACATCGCGTCATACCCAGCCTGTTTATTGACAACAAGACAAATCGCTTTTCCGTAGAGATGAGGCAAATATCGCACCACCGCACAGGCTCGTTGCGCAAAACAGCGCCCTACTCTCGAAAACTATCGCACAGGAGTGCATCTTTGCGCGCCAATACAAAATTGAATTTGAAGCATCATGGCATACGAATACAAGCTGCCCTCGCTGGGCGATGGCGTTACAGGGAAAGTTACCCAAATCCTCGTACAACCAGGCGACACCGTAGCTCAGGAGCAAATTGTTGTCGTAGTCGGTACAGATAAGGTGGATGCAGAGATGCCCGTGGACGTTGCCGGCACCGTTGAGGAAGTACTCGTCAAAGAGGGCGACGACGTTACGGAAGGCACCCCCATTCTGCGCATTAAGCCCGCCAATGGCGCCGCAGCACCCACCGCTGAACCTGCACAGCAAGCACCTGCGCCCACAGAAAGCGCTCCGGCCAAAGCAGAAGAGAAGCGCAAGGAAGAAACACCAGCTCCGTCTGCCGCTCCGCAAGCGCTCTCTCCAGCCGCATCGCCTGCCCCTTCCTCAGCACCCAAAGGCCAACTGCGCGCCAGCCCGCTGGCCCGGAAACGCGCCAAAGAACTCGGCATTGACTTGGCCGACATCACCCCAACCAGTGGCTCCGACCGCATCTCCTACAAAGACGTCCTGGACTTTGTGAAGCGCAAAATGGATGGCGCCGGTGGAGCTATCCCAGGTGCGCCTTTGGCACATCGGCCACTACCCAATTTCGAGAAGTTCGGCCCCATAGAGCGCCAGCCACAAAGCCGCATCGGCGTAATCACAGCAGAAAACATGGTGTATGCGGCTACGGCAATACCTCACGCCTGGATCTCCGAAAAAGCCGATATCACCCGCATAGAGCAGCTCCGCCAACAGTACAAGGAACAAGTTAAGGCCGCGGGAGGCAACCTCACCACAACCGCCATCTTGGTGAAAGCCGTAGCAGCACTGCTGCGCAAGATGCCGCAGTTCAACGCCAGCTACGACCCGGAAAAGCGCGAGGTGATCCTCAAACGATACTACAACATAGGCGTCGCAGTAGATACTCCGCGCGGCTTGCTGGTGCCCGTCATCAAAAATGCCGACCAAAAGAACCTAACAGAGATCTCGGTAGAATTGACAGACCTAAGCCATCGCACCCGCGAAGGCAAAAACAAAGTAGAAGACCTCGAGGGTGGCACATTCAGCATTTCCAACATCGGCGGCATCGGCGGCACCAATATGCACTCCATCGTCAACTGGCCAGAAGTAGCCATCCTCAGCGTAACCGCCGCCCGATACGAACCCGTCTGGAACGGCTCTGCATTTGAGCCGCGCCTGCTGATGCCCATCACGCTGGGGTGGGATCACCGCGTCATCAACGGCGCCGATGCAGCCCGCTTCCTCCAGCAGTTGAAAGCCATCTTGGAAGAACCCTTCTTGGGCCTTCTTTAAGTGAAACCGGCCTAAAACTACGCGAGTGAAGAATGCGTAAAAAGCCGGATTGCCAGTTTCTGGGAGCACTGCCTTTTCTACCTCCGTTTTTTGGGGTGAAAAAAACGGCTTCTCACTTCGGCGCGGCTGCTGCGCGTATCGCCAGCGGCGGTAGCTCCGGTTTGTCCTCGGGCGTGTTTCCGTCCCGCTCTGGGCCTTAATAACGGCGCAACGGCGGCTGTACCTCTCCGCGCCTGGCCTACATTAGTCGGTGCCACCCGCACCCAAACCGACAATACTGGCCCTAGCGGAGACGCCAACGCGCAGCTACGCCATTAACCGAAGCCAAGAGCGAGACGAGCACATGCCACGCCCGAGCCAAGGGCGCAAAAGCCACAAGTGCGCAAAAAAACCGAGCAAAAACTCCAAAGCCGTTTTTTCCCAAAAAAAGCCTTCGCAGCGGCTTCTGACTTTGTTCACCGAGTCGCCGCCTCCAGACCCCAAGGCGTCTCAGTGCTTGAGAAACTGATGCGTTTGGAAGGTAGCACCCCAAGTACACTCCAACACGTAGCTGCCCGCCGGCAATGTGTGTAACCCGATCTCCCAGAGACTATTGCCAAGGGCATGCCCCTGCAGCCAGAGGCGCCCCAAAAAGTCTCGGACTCGCCAGTGGACTTCCCAGCCCACAGCAGCCGGAGCCTCCACCTGCAACACTTCACGCGCCGGCAATGGAAACACCCGTAGGCCAGCGCCGAACGAAGAGGCTTGCACTTGCCGCACAGGGCTAAAGGAAAAAGTACCGTCGGTATCCACCATGCGCAGGCGATAATAACTGATACCCCCAGGAGGCCTGTCATCTGAAAACTCATATTGGCGCTCCACACGAGAGGAGCCTGCGGCCAACACACGCCCGATGCTCTCGAAGCGCAAATCCGCTGCGCTGCGCTCCACCTCAAACCAAGCGCTGTTCTCCTCGGAGGCGGTAGCCCAACGCAAGTGGTTGCGCCCCTTCTCTGGCTGTACATCGAAGTACAACAGCTCCATGGGCAAGGAGAAATTTTCGCCGACGGCGAAGTCATCAATGCACAAGTTCGGAGGCCCTTCGCAGTCTGTATTTTCCTGAGTAACATAGGAAAAGCGAAAACGCAGATTGGGCACGTTCTCTACTGCAGGCGGCAGGTCGAAGTACAGCACGCTCCAGGTGGTGGAAGCGCCACTGGCTATGTCCGTAGAGATGGTGTGCCAAGTGATGCTATCGCTGCTCCATTCAAAAAGTATGGGCGTAGTGTGTGCACTGGAGCGCCTCCGCCCAAAACCTACCCGGATATCCGTGCGCCCAACGGTACTGACCACCCCGCTGATGACGAGCCTTACGGTTTGGCCCACAGGCTGACAGTCATTCATGCGCACGTTGTAATTACCCGAAGCAGGCGGCTGACTGTAGCCGCTGCTGTTCAAACGGTCATGCATAAAAATACGACTACTGCTCGAGTGCCAGCCCGTTGGAAACACAGAGTCAGGAAAAGACTCCAAGTAAAAAATTTGAGCTAAAAGCGTCCCATTTAGCCATAGGAGTAGCGCGGTGAGAGTTGACTTTTTCATGAGCATGGGACTACCCCTTACTGTTGTAATGCGGTTTTCGAATAACAGATTAACCCTGGATTAGCTTCGAACCCTACAAAGTTCGTGCTATTTTCTCAAACTGAGTGGGATAAGACAGTACCCAAATATTATAATGCTCACCACGGTCCGGGTTGCATTTAACCTTGCGTGCAGACCATTTTCATTGCTTTTGAAAGCGCACGGCGCATACTTTGCTGCCCACAACGCAGTGCAACACATAATTGCCCGCGGGCAATGTCTGCACGGAGATTTCCCAGGCATTGCCAACTGCTGAAGTGCCCCGCAACCAGATACGACCGAGAACATCTTGTACTTGCCACGCGGTCCCTTGGCCTGCTTCCACCCGACCAATGACGTGCAACACCTCCTGAGCGGGAGAGGGAAACACCCGAAAATCACCGTGGTCTGGGCCTGTGTGCACTTGGCGAATAGTGCTCAACGAAAAGGTGCCATCGGTATCCATCAAGCGCAGACGATAATAATTGGCACCTCGAAGCGGCCTGTCATCTGAAAACTCGTAGTGGCGCTCTTCGCGAGAAATTCCTGCAGCAGGCACGCGCCCAATAGGCTCAAAGTGGAAATCTTCTCCACTGCGCTCTACCTCAAACCAGGCGCTGTGATCCTCCGAGGCAGTAGCCCAATGGAGATGATGGCGCCCGGCCTGAGGGCGCACATCGAAGTGAAGCAGCTCCACAGGCAGAGAAAAGTTCTCTCCCACGGCAAAATCATCAATGCGGAAATTGGGCGGTGTGGTGCAATTTATGCTTTCCTGCGTCACGTAAGAAAAGCGAAAGCGCAGGTTGGGTACATTTTCCGCCGCCGCAGGTAAGTCGAAGAAAAGGGCATTCCAGGTGGTCGTGGCTCCGGCAGCTACATCGGTGGAAATGGTGTTCCAGGTAGTTCCATTGCTACTCCACTCTAAGAGCACTGGAGTAGCATGCGCCGCAGAACGCCGACGCCCGAAACCTACGCGGATACCTGTGCGCCCTACCGTGCTGATAACTCCGCTGACAGTCAGCTGGACGGTCTCCCCAGGAGGCGCACAGTCGTCCATCCGCACGTTGAAGCCGCCCGACGCCGGCGGTGGGTTGTAGCCGCTGCTGACGGATTGGTTGCTCAATACGATGCGGGAGTCACTGGGAGACCATCCCGCAGGGAATGTGCCGCTGTTGAAAGGCTGCAGGTAGAAAATCTGGCCCCAAAGGGCATAGCCCAATAAAAAAAACAGGGACAGGCAAGCCATCTTGCGCATAGATTACAAGGTTTTGACCACATGAAAAAACTTGAACTAAAGGCCCTGTAAAATTGGCACCAATTCCTTGTACTCTGGGCAGAAGCAGCGAGAATTTCAAACAGACTTAATCTGACAAGGGATGTCTGAAAATGGCAAGAGATACCGAAAATCCCTCTGAGTAATGACAGCAGTCACCTTGGACTATTCGAGAAGAGAGATACCTTTGGCAACACATTAAAAAAGCAGGCTTATGATTTGTCCATCCTGTCAGTCTCCTTTAATGACGGTTATTCGGTACGAAGTCGAAATAGACGTGTGCCCGCGGTGTCGTGGAGTGTGGTTAGATCGCGGCGAGTTGGACAAGATCATCGCCCACTCCATGCAACATCACGAGGAACAGAATGCGCTGGAACTGGAGAACGCCAATACGCAACCGTTAAAACCCGGAGAGCGCCGCCCCGTGTATCCACCGCCACAGCAGCGGCGCCGCTTCATGCTGGAGCGTTACTTCGACTGAACCTCTCAACTTCAGTTAGAGGCGGGTGAAGTGGAGAATTTCCGTATCTCCTCCGCCACCACTGCGGTGTTCCAAGTGCATAAAGGTATCGTTCAGGGTAACGATGAGCCAATCTTCGGCCAATTCCCGCAGAACACTGGGGGCCGCAGCGCTGATGGTAAGACAAAGCTTGGGGCGGCTGTCGTCGCACGCCGTGGACCAAGAGCCGTTCCAGCTCTGGCTTCCATCACTTACCGTCAGCTGTCCTCCTGTCTTGAAATCGAAGACGTAGGCAGAGTAGAGCGCAGTCTTGTTGGTGCGGTCAAAGTAGTAAGACACCTTCCAGGAGCCGACGGCAAGAATGCCCCCTGGAGTGTCATTGCTTTTCTGGCAATTCCAGGAAAGCAAGGTGATACCAGACACAAACAGAACAAGCGTGAAAAAGCGGACGAAGAGCATAATGACCGTTCAGTTGAGTGAAATGAGAGCATAATGACCGTTCAGTTGAGTGAAATGAAAGAAAGACATGCCCAAAAATATCGGGCCTTCAAATCTGCCATCAGATCAAAGCGCTTCATCCAGCAAAAGACCTTCCTCAGCATGGGAGAAAGTCTGATAAGCACACTTTCGGGATTTGAAAGGGCACCTCATTTCTCGATGGGATACCCCCAGAGCATCCGCATGAAAAGAGCTGGGCTTTTTATACTCAAGTATAGCCAAAGCCCACCGCTTAAAAACGCGCACCATACTCAGGGTTTCGACTAAATATTTCTCCGCCCCCTTGCATATTTGCCACAACACACCCACTTTCGCACTCAGTGTGCTGGAATCCATAAACTCATTACTTACTCCCAATTATGAACAATGCTCCCTTTTTCCGTGAAACTTCCTCCATCCTGGGAGGGGACTCAGTGTCCCCAACTGCGCATCCGTAAGAT
>FWWM01003791.1_pt1 | contig 36682 bp, 37 predicted proteins | sample 2228351 | NCBI WGS metagenome assembly FWWM01 (sample SAMEA103939774, study PRJEB20133) | metagenome
TGGCCGTCGCGGCACATCAGGCACGCGGCGACGATGTCGTCTTCGAGGTTGAGCTGGAACTGGCCGTCCTTGTCGATGACCAGCTTGAGGAAATCCAGCAGGTTGCGGGCGTACAGCGCCGAGGCGTCGGCCGGCACCAGCGTCGCCAGGTTGGCGTGACCGACGATGGTTACACTGTGGCGAACCACCACCTGGTCGATCTCGGTCAGCGGGCAGTTGCCGCCGTGGCCGGCTGCCAGGTCGACGATCACCGAACCGGGCTTCATCTGCTCGACGGTGGCTTCCTGCAGCAGTGTCGGCGCCTTGCGGCCCGGGATCAGCGCGGTGGTGATGACGATGTCCGACTGCAGCGCACGCTCGTGCACCGCCTGCGCCTGACGCGCCATCCACGAGGCCGGCATCGGCCGCGCATAGCCGCCGACGCCTTCGGCGCATTCGCGCTCCTCGTCGGTCTCAAGCGGCACGTCGACGAACTTGGCGCCGAGCGATTCGATCTGCTCCTTCACCGCCGGACGCACGTCCGAAGCCTCGACCACTGCACCCAGGCGCTTGGCCGTGGCGATGGCCTGCAGCCCGGCGACACCGGCACCGAGGATCAGCACGCGTGCGGCCTTCACCGTACCGGCGGCGGTCATCAGCATCGGCATGAAGCGCGGGTAGTGATGGGCACCGACCAGCACCGCCTTGTAGCCGGCGATGTTGGCCTGCGACGAGAGCACGTCCAGGCTCTGCGCGCGGGACGTACGCGGCGCGGCCTCCAGGGCGAAGGCGGTGATACCGCGGGCAGCCATGCGCGCGATGCAGTCATTGTCGAACGGGTTGAGCATGCCCAGCAGCACTCTGCCGGACTGCATCTGCGCCAGTTCCGCATCGTCCGGCGCATTGACCTTCAGCACCAGCTCGGCGGCAAAGGCCGCGGCCGCATCGCCGATGGTTGCGCCGACCGCTTCATAGGCGCTGTCCGGCACGCTGGAAAGCAACCCGGCGCCGCTTTGCAGCGTCACCCGGTGCCCTTGGCCGATCAGTTTCTTGACGGTTTCCGGGGTCGCGGCGACGCGCGTTTCCCCGGAGTGGGTTTCGAGAGGAACACCGATGTGCATTGTTGTTGTTCTCCTGCGTGATCATGACCGGTACTGCGGCGAACCGCGCACCGACGTGCTTTTCACCCGCTCGCTGCTCTGGCGAACGGGGTGTGGAACAGGTGAAGCCAGCCGGGCGATGCGCAAAAACGGATCGCCCGGCGCGGCATTCTGCAAGCCTTGAAAAAATCAAACAACTGTTTCAATCAAACGATTGTATTTGACGCACCGGTCGCAGGATGACTGCCTGTTTTCCGTGCTTCGCTGCAGATTGCGTCCTGTTTGGCTCTGCGTACGACCAATTCGTCCGCGCCAGGCACACGACACGGCCGCATCATGAATGACGCGCCATTGACGGGGTATTCGTCAGCGGTGCCAAGCATCTCCGACCTTGGTGTCGGGTTAAGTCGATATGCGGGAAAAACGCGCGCACGTTGAAATGTCATTCAATCCTTGTAGTCCAACTAGGCTGGTTGGACCGGATTGGAGTGTTTCGAACGCAGTGACGTCGGGTCGCTGCGTGTCGCTGGTGGAGCTGGACGATGCCCGAACTCGATGTAAACGAAGTCACCACGCTGCTCGAACAGCCGGCCCAGCGCCGCCTGCCGTTCGCCTTTGCGCGTCGGCACGGTGTGATCCTGCTGGAGCGTGGCGGCGAGCTGCACCTCGGCCTGCGCGAGGGCGCCGCGCTGACCGCGGTGCAGGAGGCGCAGCGGGTCGTTGGCATGCGTCTGCCGATGCAGTGGCTGGCCCAGGCGGATTTCGACCAGGCGCTCGGTGCCGCCTACCAGCACGACTCCTCGGCGGCGATGCTGATGGTCGAGGGGCTGGGCAACGACCTCGACCTGGCCAGCCTGGCCGATCAGATCCAGGAAACCGAGGACCTGCTGGAGCAGGAGGACGACGCGCCGATCATCCGCCTGATCAACGCGATCCTCGGCGAGGCGATTGCCGAGAACGCCTCGGATATCCATATCGAAACCTTCGAGAAGCGCCTGGTGATCCGCTTCCGCGTCGACGGCATCCTCCGCGAAGTGGTGCAGCCCAAGCGCGAGCTGGCGGCGCTGCTGGTGTCGCGGATCAAGGTCATGGCCAAGCTGGACATCGCCGAGAAGCGCATCCCACAGGATGGGCGTATCTCGCTGCGGGTCGGCGGTCGCGAGGTCGATATCCGCGTTTCCACGCTGCCCTCGGCCAACGGCGAGCGGGTGGTGCTGCGCCTGCTCGACAAGCAGGCCGGACGCCTGACCTTGCGCCACCTGGGCATGAACGAGCAGGACCGCGACCACCTGGAACAGGCGGTGAAGAAACCGCACGGCATCATCCTGGTTACCGGCCCCACCGGCTCGGGCAAGACCACCACCCTCTACGCCGCGCTGACCACCCTCAACGACCGCACCCGCAACATCCTCACCGTCGAAGACCCCATCGAATACCACCTCGAAGGCATCGGCCAGACCCAGGTCAACACCAAGGTCGACATGACCTTTGCCCGCGGCCTGCGTGCCATCCTGCGTCAGGACCCGGACGTGGTGATGGTCGGCGAGATCCGCGACCAGGAAACCGCCGACATGGCCGTGCAGGCCTCGCTCACCGGCCACCTGGTGCTCTCCACGCTGCACACCAACAGCGCCATCGGCGCGGTCACGCGCCTGGTGGACATGGGCGTCGAGCCGTTTCTGATCTCCTCGTCGCTGCTCGGCGTGCTGGCCCAGCGCCTCGTGCGGGTGCTGTGTAATGACTGCAAACGCGCCTACATCGCCGATGCCGCCGAGTGCGAACTGCTCGGCGTCAGCCTGGCCGAGGCGCCGACGCTGTATCACGCCGAAGGCTGCGAGCAATGCCGGGGCCTCGGTTACCGCGGGCGTACCGGCATCTATGAGCTGGTGCTGTTCGACGACACCCTGCGCACCATGGTGCACACCCGCGCCAGCGAGCAGGACATGCTGCGCCATGCCCGCGAGCTTGGCCCGAGCATCCGCGAGGACGGGCTGCGCAAGGTGCGCGAGGGCGTGACCACCATCGAGGAAGTGCTGCGGGTGACGCGTGAGGAGTGAGGGGATGAGGTTGTTTCCGGCTCGCCTGCAGAGGCATCTGCAGCCTGACCGACACCGCATGACGGCGCCATTCGCGGCCAAGGCCGCTCCCACGTGTCTGCGCTGCCTGTGTGGGAGCGGTCTTGACCGCCAATCGCCAGTGTTGGAGGCCGCCTGATGGCCGCCTTCGAATACCTTGCCCTCGACCCCCGTGGCCGCGAGCAGAAGGGCTTGATCGAGGCCGACAGCCCGCGTCAGGCGCGCCAGCTGCTGCGCGAAAAGCAGTGGGCGCCGCTGGAGGTGAAGCAGGCCAAGTCCAAGGAGGACGTCAGCCGTGGCGGCCTGAGTTTCGGCCGCGGCCTGTCGGCGCGCGATCTGGCATTGGTCACCCGGCAGCTGGCGACGCTGGTGCAGGCCGCGCTGCCGATCGAGGAGGCCCTGCGCGCGGCGGCCGCGCAATCCACCTCGGCGAAGATCAAGTCGATGCTGCTGGCCGTGCGTGCGCGGGTGATGGAGGGCCATAGCCTGGCTGCGGCGCTGCGCGAATACCCGTCGGCCTTTCCCGAGCTCTACCGCGCCACCGTGGCGGCCGGGGAGCACGCCGGCCATCTCGGGCTGGTGCTCGACCAGCTCGCCGACTACACCGATCAGCGTCAGCAGTCGCGGCAGAAGATCCAGCTGGCGCTGCTCTATCCGGTGATCCTGATGGTCGCCTCGCTGGCCATCGTCGTGCTGCTGCTCGGCTACGTGGTGCCGGACGTGGTCAAGGTCTTCGTCAACACCGGGCAGGAATTGCCGGCGCTGACCCGCGGGCTGATTGCCACCAGCGACGTGGTGAAGAACTGGGGCTGGCTGATCGTGCTCGGCCTCGTCGGCGCGTTCCTGGCCATGCGTGCGGCCCTGCGCGACCCGGCGCTGCGCCTGCGCTGGCATGCGTTCATCCTGCGGATACCGCTGATCGGTCGGCTGAGCCGGGCGACCAACACGGCGCGCTTCGCCTCCACCCTGGCGATCCTGACACGCAGCGGCGTGCCGCTGGTGGAAGCGCTGTCCATCGCCGCCGCGGTGATCGCCAACCTGCGCATCCGCGAGCGGGTTGTCGAGGCGGCGCAGAAGGTGCGCGAAGGCAGCAGCCTGACCCGTGCTCTGGATGCCACCGGGGAATTCCCGCCGATGATGCTGCACATGATCGCCAGCGGGGAGAAATCCGGTGAACTGGATCAGATGCTGGCGCGAACCGCGCGCAATCAGGAGAACGACCTTGCCGCCCAGGTGTCTCTGCTGGTCGGCCTGTTCGAACCGTTCATGCTGGTGTTCATGGGGGCTGTGGTGCTGGTCATCGTGCTGGCCATCCTGATGCCGATCCTCTCTCTCAACCAACTGGTGGGGTAACGACAATGAAGTTGCAACGACGTACGCAAGGGGGCTTCACCCTCATCGAGATTATGGTGGTGGTGGTCATCCTCGGCATCCTCGCCGCGCTGGTGGTGCCGCAGGTGATGAGCCGCCCGGACCAGGCCAAGGTCACCGTGGCGAAGGGCGATATCAAGGCCATCGCCGCCGCGCTGGACATGTACAAGCTGGACAATTTCGCCTACCCGAGCACCCAGCAGGGCCTGGATGCATTGGTGAAGAAGCCTTCGGGTAGCCCGCAACCGAAGAACTGGAACCGCGACGGCTACCTCAAGCGCCTGCCCAAGGATCCATGGGGCAACGACTACCAGTACCTGTCGCCGGGCACCCAGGGCCAATTCGACCTCTATTCCTTCGGCGCCGACGGCAAGCCCGGCGGCAGCGAACTGAACGCCGACATCGGTAACTGGGACCTGTAATCGATGCGGCAACGCGCCCGCGCCTTCACGCTGATCGAGCTGCTGGTGGTGATCGTCCTGCTGGGCATTCTGGTCAGCGTGGCGGTGCTCAGCGTCGGAGGCTCGAGCACCTCGCGCGAGCTGCGTGACGAGGCGCGGCGGCTGGCGGCGCTGATCGGCGTGCTCAGCGACGAGGCGGTGCTCGACAGTCGCGAATACGGCCTGCTGGTCAACAGCGAGGGTTATCGAGTGCTGCGTTACGACGAGGCAGCCACGCGCTGGCTGGACGTCGAGCGGCGCAAGGTGCACAAGGTGCCGGAGTGGATGCGCCTGGACCTGGAACTGGACGGCACGCCGCTGGAACTGCTGGCTCCGATCCGGCGCGAAGATGATCGCGCCGGGTTGTCCGGCGAAGGCGAGCGCACCGAGCGCCGCACGCCCCGGTTGGAGCCGCAGTTGCTGATTCTCTCCAGTGGCGAGTTGTCGCCGTTTAGCCTGCGTCTGTCCGAGCGCAAGTCGGGCGGCGACGCCTGGTTGATCGCCAGCGACGGCTTCCGCCTGCCCGAGGCCGAGCCGCTCGGAGAGCGTCGATGAGAGCACCTCTGGCCAGGGCCGGCCGCGGTTTCACCCTGCTGGAAGTGCTGGTGGCGCTGGCGATCTTCGCCAGCGTTTCGGCGGTGGTGCTCACCGCGGCCGGGCGCAGCCTGAGCAATGCCGGACGCCTGGAAGAACTGACCCTGGCCGGCTGGATCGCCGACAACCGCATCAGCGAACTGCAGTTGCAGCAGACCCCGCCTGCCATTGGCCGCGAGACCCAGGCGCTGGAATACGGCGGCCGGCAGTGGCAGACCCTCAGTGAAATCGAGGCCAGCGCCGATCCGGGCCTGCTGCGGGTGACCGTCTGGGTGGCGCTGCAGACATCGCGTGGCCGCAGCGACCCGCTACCCGAGCGCGCGGTCACCAGCCTCACCGGCTTCATCGGTGTCGGCCCGGGAGACGCGCGCCAATGAACGCTCACGCGCGCACCAGCGCCGGTTTCACCCTGCTCGAACTGCTGATCGCCATCGCCCTGTTCGCGCTGCTGGGCCTCGGCACCTATCGCATGCTCGAAGCGGTGCTGCAGAGCGACGAGGCGGTGCGTGCCCAGGAACTGCAATTGCGCGAGCTGAGCCGCGCGGTGTGGGCATTCGAACGCGACCTGCAGCAGGTGGTCGGGCGGCCGATTCGCGACGGTTTCGGCGACGAACGCAACGCCTTTATTGGCCAGTTGGGTGGTGAGGATGGCGCGCCGGTGCTGGAGTTGACCCGCGCCGGCTGGCGCAATCCCACCGGGCTGCGCCGTGCCAATCTGCAGCGGGTGCGCTGGCGTCTGGCCGGCGATAACCTCGAGCGCGTCTACTGGGTGGTGCTGGACCGCGACATCGACAGCGAACCGCGCGTGCAGCGCGTGCTGGACAACGTCCAGGGCCTGCAGCTGCGCTACCTCGACGAGGAGGCCGTGTGGCACGAGGAATGGCCGCCATTCGACTTCGGCCGCGGTAGCCCGGAGAACGCCGCCGAACGCCTGCCGATCGCCCTGGAATTGAATATCGAGCACGCCCGCTACGGCCGCATCACCCGCCTGCTGCGCCTGCCCGATGCCGCCGAGCAGACGATGCAGCAGGGGCTGCCCGGCGCCGAGGGTGTGCCCGAGCCGTTCGAAGGGGAGCTGCCGCAATGAGTCGTCAGCGCGGCGTGGCACTGATCACCGTGCTGCTGGTGGTGGCCATCGTCACCGTGGTCAGCGCGGCAATGGTGGCGCGCCAGCAGCTGAGCATCCGCGCCACCAGCAACCAGCTGCAGGCGCGTCAGGCCTGGCACTACGCCCTGGGCGGCGAGGCGCTGGCGCAGAAGATACTGGCCCGCGACCTGAAGGGCGGCGAGCCTGGCGCCGCCGCGATCGATCATCTGCTCGAACCCTGGGCGCAGCCGCTGCCGGCGTTCGAGATCGATCAGGGCGAGATCCTCGTGCGCATCGAGGATCTCGCCGGACGCTTCAACCTCAACGACCTGCTGCGCGACCAGCAGCCCAACCCCGCCGCGGTCGAGCAATTCCGCCGGCTGCTGCTGCGTCTGCAGATCAGCGCGCCCTATGCCGAGCGCCTGCTCGACTGGATCGATCCCGACCAGCAGCCCAGTGGCGAGCTGGGTGCCGAAGACAACGCCTATCTCGGCCTCGATACGCCGTATCGCAGCGCCGGTCGCCGGCTCCACGACCTGTCCGAACTACGCTTGCTGCTGGACATGCGCGAGGAGGATTTCCAGCGCCTGGCGCCCTACGTCGTCGCGCTGCCGCCGAACGTGCCGTTGAACGTCAACACGGCGAGCGCGATGGTGCTTTCCAGCCTGAGCGACAACCTCAGCCTCGGCGCGGCTGAGTCGCTGGTCGAGCTGCGCCGCGCCGTGCCGTTTCGCAACAGCGCGGCGTTTCTCGCGCAGCCGGCGCTGGCCGGGACTACGCTGCAGGGCACTGCGCTGGCGGTTGGCAGTCAATTCTTCCAGGCCACCAGCGAAGTGCGCCTGGGCGACCGCCGGCTGGCGCTGGTCAGCCTGTTGCAACGCGAGCAGGACGGCAGCGTCCGTGTGCTCGCGCGAAATCTCGGTCAGCCTGCCCGGCAGACCCTCCCATCCGACGGAGAACGCTAGACCATGGATTGCCTGTTTCTGCCCGCCGATTGCCCGGCCCGGCTCGATGCCGAGACCCGCGTGTACTGGCTGCCCAAGGACGAGCCCGGGCGCTGGCAAGCGCTGGGCGACTGCAGCGCGGCCGGCGCCATCAGCCTGATCCTGCCGACGGAGGTCTGCAGCTTCTTCGCCATCAGCCTGCCGACGCGCAAGGCGCGCTGGATGCAGCAGGCGCTGGCCTATGCGGCCGAGGAGCTGTTGGCCGAGAACGTCGATGACCTGCACCTGGCCGTGGGCGAGACGCTTACCGATGGCCGCCAGCGCGTCGTGGCGATCCGCCGTCAGCTGCTGGCCGGCTGGCTGGAGCAGCTGCGCGAACGCGGGCTGTTGATTGTGGCGATCCATGTCGACGCCGACCTGTTGCCGCGCGAGGCGACGCAGTTGCTGTTCATTGGCGAGCGCGGCCTGCTTGGCGGCGAGGGCGAAACCCGGCTGGCTTTCACCGCCGCGGACTGGCCGCAACTCGCCGCGTTCTGTGCGCCCCCCTGGCACGCCCAGGGCAGCGCCGCCGAGCCCCCGTTGGCGCTGGACGACTACCGGCAGCTGGACGACCCCTATGCGTTTCTCGCCGCGCAGCGCGCGGCGGCGATCAACCTCTCCCAGGGCGACTTCGCCGTGGAAGTCGGCAACACCGGCCTCGGCTACTGGAAACCGCTGTTCGCCGTGGCCGGGCTGATCCTGCTGCTGCAACTGGGCTTCAATCTGGGCCAGGCCTGGTACTTCCAGCGCCAGGGCGATGCCTACGCCGAGGCCAGCCTGGCGCTGTACCGCGAGCTGTTTCCCGAGGACACCCGCATCGTCAACATGCGTGCACAGTTCGATGATCACCTGGCGCGCGGCAGCGGAGGGCAGGCCGGCTTTCTGCGCCTGCTCGATCATGCCGCCGCGGCCCTGGAGGACGGCATTCCGGTGACCATCGGCCAGCTCGATTACAACCAGGACCGTGGCGACCTGGCGTTGCAGGTGCAGGCCATGGACTTCCCGACGCTGGAGACCCTGCGCCGGCGCCTGGATGAAACCGGTCAGAGCGTACAGCTGGGCTCGGCCAGCCGCGAAGGCGACGGCGTCAGTGCTCGCGTTGTGATCGGAGGCTGATGATGAATCTCAAACAACAGCTGGCCGTGCGCCTCGCCGACTCGCCGCTGTGGCAGCGCTGGCAACGTCTGGCACCGCGTGAACGCACCTCGTTGAGCCTGCTCGGCGCCTTTCTTTTCGCCGTAATGTTCTACCTCTGGCTGTGGCTGCCGGCCCAGCGTCAGGCTGCCGAGGCGCGCGACTACTATCAGGCGCAGCGCGAGCTACATGCCTACATGGAGCAGAACACCGAGCTGGCGCGGCAGATGGAGCGCAGCAATCAGGTCGAGCTGGCGCCGGAGCAGTTGCAGGGTGTAATCACCGAGAGCGCGCAGCAGGGCAATCTGCGGATCGAAAGTTTCGACAACAGCAGCGATGGCGGCCTGCAGGTGAGCCTGCCCGGCGCGTCCTATGCGCTGCTCTTGCGCTGGTTCGATACGCTGCAGGGACAAGGCGTCAGCGTTGTCGAGGTCAGCCTGGAGCGTGCCGGAGATGGTCTGGTCAACGCCCGGGTGACCTTTCGCGCCGGTAGTTGAGACGCAGCGGCCGCGTGCCGTCGGGCTGGCGGCTATACGCGCAACCCGGCAGCGCCGACAGGCGTCAGTGTGGCGAATTGAACTGCATGGCCAGTGCCCGCAGTGCGGCTTCCGCGGCGAGCACCTTGGCCACCGCGTCGTCGGCTCGCTCGCGGCTGATGCCGAGGCTGTCGAACAGTTGCTGGGGGATTTGCGTATCCGGCCCGCTGCCTATGCCGCGATTGCGCAGCATGCGTACCGCCAGACAGACCAGGTTCGGATAGGCCGCATCATCGCCGTCGTAGCCGGGGTCGTTCTGGAAGCGCAGGGCGGCCGCGAGTTCCTCGGGCATGCCCCACAGACGCATCAGCCAGGCGCCGATCTGCTCGCGGGTGATGCCCAGCAGATGCTGCTCGACATGGCTGTGCGACAGGTGCGGGTTGGCTTCCAGATGCCGGCAGATCAGCGAGAAATGCGGCGGGAAGACGTGCGCCAGGACCAGGTAGCCGAAGTTGTGCAGCAGCCCGGCCAGGTAGCTCAGGCCCGGCTCTGGGCGTTGTTCGCGGGGAATGGCGCGGGTCAGCCCCTCGATCACTGCGGCGGTGTAGATCGCCTGTTGCCAGTAGGGCGTGGCGTCCTGCGGTTGGTCCTTCGGCAGGCTGAGGGTCTTGCCCAGCGCCAGGCCGAGGGCGAGGTTGATCACCAGGTCGAAGCCCAGCACGCGGACGATGGCATCTTCCACCGAGCGGATGCGTCCGGGTGCGGCGTAATAGGGTGACGCGGCCCAGCTGATGACCTGCGCCGCCAGCGCCGGGTCGGTCTCCACCACACCGGTGATGTCGTCGACGGTCGCATCGGGGTTGACGCGCAACTTGATGATCTTCTGTGCGGTATGCGACAGCGGCGGGATCTCGATGGTCTCTTCCAGGCGCTTCTGGATGCGCCGCGCGGTGAAGCTCTGCACCGCCTGGCTGATCTCCGCACGGTCGTCGTGCGGGCGGTCGAGGTTCGGCCGGATGCCGCTCAGCGGCACGGCGAAGTTGCCGGCGCTGGCCTTGCTCAGCATGCGCTTGAAATCGCTGCTGCTGACCTCCACCAGCATGCCGAGCTGGCCGGACTCCAACAGCAGCCTTGGTTGCTGCAGCAGGCGCTCTTCGTACAGACAGGGCGAGCTGGTCAGCGAGGGTACGCCGGGCAAGCGGCTCAGCTCGTGTTTGGCGAGCATGCGCGCCAGCCGCTCTGGTTTGACCGCAGCGAGTTCCCGACCGGTGAGTTCGGCCAGGCGTGCCAGATCGAGCAGATGATCCTGCGGGAAGAGCACCAGCATCGCGCCGATGCTGTCGTCCAGCAGCACCGCCTGCACCCGCTGCGCAGCTGGGAAATTGGGGCGATCGCGCTCGATCTGGTAACTCACACCGAGGTCTTTCAACAGCTTGGTGATCAGGAGGGGCAGTTCGGAGCAGCTTTCGGTGTCGACAGCAGAATTCATGAGCGGACCCGTTGTAGTGACCTGCCGGAGTATAGCGAAGCCGTCAGCCGCGTATGGTGTGGCGACGGATGGTTGTCATACCTGGCCGTATTCCTGGCCATGACGCAGCCAACGCTCGAGCAGCGGACTGACGTGCTGCGGCCAGTGCGCCAGCAGTTCCTGCGCGGCATCACGCACCGCTGGCAACAGCTCGGCGTCGCGCATCAAATCGGCGACCTTGAACTGCAGCAGGCCGGTCTGGCGCGTGCCGAGCATCTCGCCGGGGCCGCGCAGCTCCAGGTCCTTTTCGGCGATGAGGAAGCCGTCGCAGGTCTCGCGCATGATCGCCAGTCGCTCGCGACCCAGCTGCGACAGCGGCGGATGGTACAGCAGTACGCAGTGACTTGCTGCACTGCCGCGGCCGACCCGCCCGCGCAGCTGATGCAACTGGGCCAGGCCCAGGCGCTCCGGGTTCTCGATGATCATCAGGCTGGCATTGGGCACGTCGACCCCGACCTCGATCACCGTGGTAGCGACCAGCAGTTGTAGCTCGCCGCGCTTGAACTGCTCCATCACCGCGGCCTTCTCGGCCGGCTTCATGCGGCCGTGAATCAGCCCGACACGCAGGCCCACGAGGGCAGCGGATAGATCCTCGAAGGTGGTTTCCGCGGCCTGGCAGGTGAGCTCCTCGGATTCCTCGATCAGGGTGCACACCCAGTACGCCTGGCGGCCCTCGTTGCAGGCGATGCGCACCCGCTCGATCACCTCCAGGCGGCGGCTGTCGGCGATCACCAGCGTGTTCACCGGCGTGCGCCCCGGCGGCAGTTCGTCGAGGATCGAGGTATCGAGATCGGCGTAGGCGCTCATCGCCAGGGTGCGCGGAATAGGCGTGGCGGTCATGATCAGCTGATGCGGGCAGAGCCGGCCGTCGATGCCCTTCTGCCGCAGGGCCAGGCGCTGCTGCACGCCGAAGCGGTGCTGCTCGTCGATGATCACCAAGGCCAGGCGCTTGAACACCACCTCGTCCTGGAATAGCGCATGGGTGCCGACCACCATCGGGCAGCCGCCGGCGATTTGCTCCAGCGCCGCGGCGCGGGCCTTGCCCTTGAGCTTGCCGGCCAGCCAGGCGACCTCGATGCCGAGCGGTTCGAGCCACTTGCTGAAGTTGAGAAAGTGCTGCTCGGCGAGGATTTCCGTGGGCGCCATCAGCGCCACCTGGTAACCGGCTTCCAGTGCCTGCAGGGCGGCGAGGGCGGCGACCACGGTCTTGCCGGCGCCGACGTCGCCCTGCACCAGGCGCAGCATCGGCTCGTGCTGGGCCAGGTCATAGGCGATCTCGGCGCCGACGCGCTGCTGCGCGCCGGTGGGGCTGAAGCCGAGGTTGGCGAGAAAGCGCTGTGGCAAGGTCTTGGCCGGTGGCAGCTGTGGCGCCTGCTGGGCGCGTACCCGCTCGCGCAGGCGCTGCAGCGACAGCTGATGGGTCAGCAGTTCCTCGAAGGCCAGGCGGTGCTGCGCCCAGTGGCGGCCCTCGGCGAGTTCTTCCAGATCGGCGTCCGGCGGCGGCCGGTGCAGGTAGCGCAGGGCCTGATCCAGCGGGCCGAGGCGGTACTCGCGAGCCAGCTCCGCCGGTAGCCAGTCCGGCAGGCTGTGCGGGCCGAGTCGGCTCAGCGCCTGCTCGCTGAGGCTGCGCAAGCGCTGCTGGGTCAGGCCCTCGGTGGTCGGGTAGATCGGCGTCAGGGTCTGTTCCACCGGCGCCGGCTCGCCGGTCAGTGCGCGGTACTCGGGGTGGTAGATCTCCAGGCCGGAGGCCCCGGGACGGGCCTCGCCGTAGCAGCGCAGCTGGGTGCCGCGCTTCATGGCTTCCTTCTGCGCCTGGCTGAAGTGGTAGAAACGCAGGCTCAGCGTGCCGCTGCCGTCCTGCAGGCGCACCAGCAGGCTGCGGCGGCGGCCCATGACGATATCGGCGCCGGACACCACGCCTTCGATCACCGCGTCCTGCCCCGGGCGTAGCGCGCCGATGGGCACCACGCGGGTGCGGTCCTGGTAGCGCAGCGGCAGGTGGAAGAGCACGTCCTGCAGGGTTTCCAGGCCGACCCTGGCGAGCTTCTCGGCCAGTGCGGCGCCAACGCCCTTGAGTGCGGTGACCGGAACGGTCGCCAGTTCGCTCATGGCCTCAGGCTTTCGTCGACGGCGGCTTGCCTACCGAACACAGGCGGATCGAGTCGGCGAGGATCTCGATGGCCTTGGGCCGCGGGAAGCTGGCGCGCCAGGCGATCGCCACGGTGCGGAATGGCACCGGCGGCGTCAGTGGGCGGGTTTCCAGCACGCCGGGGGAGTAGTGGTGGCTCTCGACTGCCGACAGCGGCAGGATCGACACGCCCAGGCCCGAGGCGACCATGTGGCGGATGGTTTCCAGCGAACTGGATTCGACCGTGGTGTGGCTGGCCGCCTCGCCCTTGCGGGTGGTCGGGCAGGCTTCGAGTACCTGATCGCGGAAACAATGGCCCTCGCCGAGCAGCAGCAGCGACTTGTCGTTGAGCATGTCGGCGTCGATGGTTTCCTTGGCGGTCCACGGGTGATCGGCCGGCATCAGCACGTAGAACGGCTCGTCATACAGCGGCTTGGTCAGCACGTCGGCTTCCTGGAACGGCAAGGCGATGATGATCGCGTCCAGCTCGCCGGTGCGCAGCTTGTCGCGCAGGACGTGGGTGAAATTCTCTTCGATATACAGCGGCATGTCCGGCGCCACGCGGTGCAGCTGCGGGATCAGGTGCGGGAACATGTAGGGGCCGACGGTGTAGATCGCACCGACCTTGAGCGGTGCGGCCAGCTGGTTCTTGCCGACCTGGGCCAGCTCGCGAATGCTCTGCGCCTGCTCCAGCACTTTCTGCGCCTGGGTGACGATGCCTTCGCCCACGGGCGTCAGGCGCACCGCGCTCTTGGTGCGCTCGAAGATCAGCACACCCAGCTCGTCCTCAAGCTTCTTCACGCCGACCGAAAGGGTCGGCTGGCTGACGTGGCAGCGCTCGGCGGCGCGGCCGAAGTGCTGTTCCTGGGCGAGGGTGACGATGTAGCGCAGTTCGGTCAGAGTCATAGTCAGCATCCATCAGAGTGCCAGCAAGCATAGCCTTTGCGCTGCCCATAACCAACCGGTGGCACGCATGCGAAAGCCGGTACACTTCAGTGCATACGGCCCGCGTACGGGTACTCACTGAGGGAGCAGAAGATGGGCAAGCGCCTGAGCGTACTGATCGCAGGCTGCGGCGACGTCGGCAGTCGTCTCGGTCTGCAACTGAGCCGTGCCGGCTGGACGGTATACGGCCTGCGGCGCAACGCCGCCGAGCTGCCGGTGCCGATCCTGCCGGTCAGCGGGGACCTTTCCGAAGCGAGCTGTCCGCGCTGCTGGCCCAACGGCACGCTGGACTATCTGGTCTATGCCGCGTCGGCCAGCGAGCACGACGAAGCCGGCTATCGCCAGGCCTACATCGAAGGGCTGCGCAACGTGCTCGACTGGCTGCGGCAGCGCAATCAGCAGCCGCGCCGCCTGCTGTTCGTGTCGAGCACCGGCGTCTATGCCCAGCGCGACGGCGAATGGATCGACGAGGATTCGCCCACCGAGCCGACCGGCTTCACCGGGCGGGTGATGCTCGAGGCCGAGCAACTGGCCCTCGGCTGCGGTCTGCCGGCCAGCTGTGTGCGCATGGGCGGCCTGTACGACCCGAGCCGGCCCTGGTTGCAGAACCAGGTGCGCGCCGGCCTGCGGGTCGAGCGCGACCCGCCGCAGTACAGCAACCGCATTCACCGTGACGATGCCGCCGCCCTGTTGGCTTTCCTGCTGCAGAGCGACGCCAGTGGTGCTGCGCTGCAGCCCTGTTACCTGGGTGTCGACGATGACCCGGCGCCGCTGCACGAGGTGGTCGACTGGCTGCGCGAGCGGCTGGGCGTCACCCACTGGGCCGAGCAGAGCATGACCCGCCGTGCCGGCAGCAAGCGCTGCAGCAACGCTCGGGCCCGAGCCCTGGGCTGGAAGCCGCGGTTCGCCAGCTACCGTGACGGCTACGCCGCGCTCGGGCGCGACCGCCACTAGCGACGGATGCCGTTGCGCTCACCGCCCGCCGCGGCGTGGCGGGCATGCAGCCCGTCGGCCAGCGGGCAACTCTCGTCCGGCGCTGCTTACTAAATCTTGACAGCACGCCGCACCGGCCGCAGAGGAGCGACAGAGGCAGCAAAGGAACATTCACAGGCCATGTGAGAACGGAACCATCGTTTTCACCGTGCCCTGACCAGGCGGCGTTTCCGCACACCCGATCAGGAGAATGTCCATGAGAGCCCTCCGCTGGCACGGCAAGCACGACATCCGCTGCGACAACCACGTCCCCGATCCCTCCATCGAAGACCCGCGCGACGCCATCATCAAGGTAAGTTCCTGCGCCATCTGCGGCTCCGACCTGCACCTGTACGACGGCTTCATGCCCGGCATGCAGCACGGCGACATCATGGGCCACGAGTTCATGGGCGAGGTGATGGAGGTCGGCTCGGCGAACAAGAAGCTCAAGGTCGGCGACCGCGTGGTGGTGCCGTTCACCATCGTCTGCGGCGAATGCGACCAGTGTCGGCGCGGCAATTTCTCGGTCTGCGAGCGTACCAACCGCAACAAGGACATCGCCGACAAGGTGTTCGGCCATACCACGGCCGGGCTCTATGGCTATACCCATCTAACCGGCGGCTATGCCGGCGGCCAGGCCGAGTATGTGCGCGTGCCCTACGCCGATGTCGGCCCGGTGGTGATCCCCAACGGCCTGACCGACGAGCAGGTGCTGTTTCTCGGCGACATCCTGCCCACCGGCTGGCAGGCAGCGGCGCAGTGCGATATCCAGCCCACCGACACGGTGGCGGTATGGGGCGCCGGCCCGGTCGGCCAGTTCGCCATCCGCAGCGCGATCATGATGGGCGCCGAGCAAGTCATCTGCATCGACAACGTGCCCGAGCGGCTGTCCATGGCCCGTGCCGGCGGTGCCATCACCATCAACTTCGACGAGGAAAGCGTGCTCGAGCGGCTCAAGGAGCTGACCCGCGGCAAGGGTCCGGAGAAGTGCATCGACTCGGTGGGCATGGAGGCGCACGCGGCGCGTTCGATCGATTCGATGTACGACCGCGCCAAGCAGGCGCTGATGCTCGAGAGCGACCGGCCGCACGTGCTGCGCGAAATGATCTACGTCTGCCGCCCGGCAGGGATCATCTCGATTCCCGGCGTCTACGGGGGGCTGATCGACAAGATTCCGTTCGGTGCCGGGAATAACAAGGGCCTGACCTTCCGCATGGGCCAGACCCACGTCAACCGCTGGACCGACGACCTGCTAAACCGCATCCAGGAGGGGCAGATCGATCCGAGCTTCGTCATCACCCACAGCGTCAGCCTCGAGCAGGGCCCGGAGATGTACAAGACCTTCCGCGACAAGCATGACGGCTGCATCAAGGTGGTCCTCAAGCCATGAACCGGTCGTCGATCCCTACGGTAGGGATCGGCCGAGCCACTTATCGAGCGAGGAGTCTTTATGAGCATTCCACGTCAAGTCACCCGGCCCAACCATTCCGCGCGCACGCTGGCGCGCGGACTGGGCTGGTTCAGTATCGGTCTGGGCGTCGTCCAGCTGGTGGCGCCGCGGCAGGTGGCGCGCTGCATTGGCATGCCCGGCAGCGATGGAGTGATCCGTGCCTGCGGCCTGCGCGAGATCGCCACCGGCGTCGGCATCCTGCTGGCGGATGATCCCAAGCCCTGGATCTATGGCCGTATCGGCGGTGACGCGCTGGACCTGGCCGGTCTCGGCTGGAGCATCGAACACGGCAACGAGCCGGCCAATGCGGCCATCGCCGCCGGGGCGGTGGCCGGCATCACCGCGCTGGACCTGAGCTGCGCCAAGGGTCTGGATGCCGAACGGGTGCCAGCGGCCGAGTGGGACTACAGCGATCGCAGCGGTTTCCCCACAGGCACGCAGCAGGCTCGCGGCAGCGTCGAGGCGCAGTTTGCCGCGGCGCGCGCCGAGCCCAACGGCTACTCGCCCTCGCTGCACTGAGTCCCTTGCGTCGAACCGGGGCGCCGTACGGTCTCGGTTCGACGAAGTTTTTGTTAAGGTGGCCGGCCGTTCCGGTCGTCCGCCCGCTGGGATCAGCGACGACGCTTCAGATGAGAGCCCATGTCCTCGGTCATCAACGTTGTCCTGCCCGTCTTCGCGCTGATCCTGCTCGGCTACCTGTGTCGTCGCAGCGGGCGCATGGGGCCGACCGGCGCCTCCGAACTCAACCGTTTCGTGGTCTGGCTGGGCCTGCCGGCGCTGCTGTTCAGCGTGGTCGCCACCTCCACCTGGGAGCAGCTCTGGCAGCCGGGCTTTATCGCCGCCTTCGCCATCGGCTGCCTCGGTGTGTTCGCCTTCACCCTTGCGTATCGCCTGCTGCAGAAGCAGCCGCTGGTCGATGCCAGCCTGGATGCGTTGGGTGCGTCCTATGCCAATACCGGCTATGTCGGGATTCCGCTGTGCATGCTGGTGCTCGGCGACGAGGCGCTGCAGCCGGCGATGGTCGCCTCGATCATCGTCGTTTGCGTGCTGTTCGCCGTCGCCCTGGCCTGTGTCGAGACCGGGCTGCACGCGGGTCAGGGCCTGCTGCGCACGCTGCGCAAGGTGAGCTGGGCGCTGGTGCGCAACCCGCTGGTAATCGCGCCCATGCTCGGCGCGCTGTGGGCAGCCAGTGGTGCAACGCTGCCGGTGCCGCTGGCCACCCTGCTCGACCTGCTGGGGGCGGCGGCGGCGCCCTGTGCGCTGGTCTCGCTCGGGCTGTTTCTCGCCCAGCCGCAGCCGGGCGGTCGGGTGCAGGGTGTGTGGCCGCTGGTGGGGTTGAAGCTGGTGGTACAGCCGCTGATCACCTGGTACCTGGCGTTTCAGGTGTTCGAGCTGCCGACTCTGTGGGCCTATTCGGCGCTGCTGCTGAGTGCGCTACCGACCGGTACCGGACCGTACATGCTCGCCGAGTTCTACGGCCGCGAAGGTTCGCGGGTGTCGCGGGTGGTGCTGTACTCGACGCTCGGCTCGCTGCTGACCCTGTCGCTGATCCTGGTGCTGTTGCCGGTCTGATCGGCGGACGCGCTTATCCCACGCGTGGATACGCCTGCGGCGTTATCCACCCTACGCGGGCCTGCCGTAGGGTGAATGGCCACCCCGTGGAAAACCGCGAAGGGTTTTCCACGCGCCCCTTTCCCTACGGTCAGTTCGCTGGTCGCGTCACTTCCAGCACCACGGCGGCGATGCGGTCGCATTTGATGTAGGCGCCGCCGAGCAGCTCCTCGCCGAACACGTCCGGGTCCACTTCGCGATAGGTCCAGCTGAAGGCGCCGCCTTGCAGGCGCCGGCGCACCTCCGCAAGGAACGGGTCCTGGTTGTCCAGCATTGCCACGCCGGTATACAGCAGCAGCGTGCCGCCCGGCGCCAGGCGCTGCAGCGCGGCATCGAGGATCGCCAGCGACAGCCCGGCACCCAATGGTCCGCCGCCGTGGCGATAGGCGCGCTGATCGGCGTCGATTAGGTAAGGCGGGTTGGCCAGGATCAGGTCGAACTCGCCGTCCACCGCGCTCAGCAGGTCGCTGTGCAGGGCGCGCAGGTTGTCGGCACCGGCCAGCGCCGCGTTGATGTGCGTCAGGCGCAGCGCCTCGGGGTTGATGTCCACCGCCAGTACCTCGGCCTGCGGCCGCGCCAGCGCGGTGAGAATCGCCCCGGCGCCGGAGCCGCAGCCGATGTCCACGGCGCGGCGGATCATCCCGGTGTGCTGGTTCAGATGGCAGCGGATGGCGTTGGCGAAACGGTAGGTATCCGGGCCGAAGAACACTGCGTCGCTGGCGCTGGTGGGAAATGCCGAGTGCAGGAACAGCTGGCCGTCGAGGCTCGACAGCCGCACCTTCGAGCGCCAGCGCGAACCGCAGGCTTCCAGTACCTGCGCCTGGTCCATCAGGCTGAACAACGCGCCCGGCAGCAGCTCGTGCTGGAAGGCTCGGCTCCAGCCGAACACCCCGTGCAGGTCGTCGGCCAGAGCGTTCTCCGGGCGCTGGTTGACCCGTTCGTGGGTCAGCGGGGTGGGCGTGATGAAGTGATAGCCGCGATCGCGCAGGGCCTGGCCCAGATGCAGCAATGCGCGGTCCTGCGCAGTGTCCATGGTCATGGTGCTTTCCTTGATCGATCTCGTCAGTTGAACAGTCCGTTGAACAGCCGCGTGGCCAGCAGGCCGGCGGCGCTGTGGTGGCGCTGCGGTGCCAGCAGTGGCAGCAGCAGGCGCATGCGCGCGGCGCGGTCGGGCAGGCGGGCGACCTGTTGTTCGAGCAGCTGCAGCTCCTCGTCGAAATCGTTGCCACTGGCGTGCTCGGCGGGTTGCGGCATGGTCGGCGCAGGCGCGGCGCGCCGTGCGTTGAACGCCGCCTGGCGTTGCAGCAGCGCACCGCGCGGGCTGCGCTTGCCCTCGGCCTGCCAGTCGGCGGCGATCCAGTCATGGATCATCTGCTGTTCGTAGGCGCTGAACACTCCGAACATCGGCGCCTGTTCGCCGACGATCAGTTGCCAGAAGCGACTTTCCTGCGGGTCGTGGCCGCGCTTGATCCAGCCACGCTTGTCCAGCACGGCGAGGAACTGCTCGACGTCTTCGCCGAGCCACTGGTTGACGGTGCGCCCTTCGAAGCGGCAGTAGTCGGAATGGACGAACTGACCGACCGCGGCCTTCTTCTCGAAGATGCGTTGCACCTCGCGATCGAGGTCGAAATCGCCGATCACCGAGACGGTGCTGGCGCCCAGGTCGTTGAGCCGATAGCCATCGCGCACCCGGCGATAGAACTCGGCGCTGTCGCCCACCTGCGGCCAGGCATCCAGCAGGCCTTGCACGGCCTTCTTCGCGTGACCGTTGTCGGCGTTGTCGACGGTGACGTGCAGGGTGAAGTAGTACGGGTCGATGCCCAGCTCGGTCAGCTCGTAGGCCGTGATCAGCAGGTGCAGCGGCAGCTGCTCGTAACCGAGGTTGAAGCCGATGATTTCCGGCAGGAACTGCTCGGCGTGCTCGGCCAGCGCCAGCTGGATGGCGCCCTGGACGAAGTGCTCGTCGTCCAGCTCCTGCCAGTCATCGCAGCCCTGGCTGGCCAGCAGCTTGCGGTAGAGCACCACGTGGTTCTTCTCCGGCTGCCCTTCGCCGAGTTCCTCCAGGTAGGTCTGGATCAGCGCGGTGAAACGGGCATCGTCCCACCGCTGCAGCAGGCCGTAGAGCCAGGCGCCGTCGACCAGCTTGGTCGGCGCCACGCCGCGCAGGAAATGCAGCGCATGGGCCTTGCTCGGAAAGTAGCGGCGCGGGCCGCCGGCGCGACGCTGCTCGAGATAAGCCTGGTACTGAAGGCCGACCGCTTCGGTGCGCTGCAGCACCCAGGCGTCCAGACCGGCGGGGTCCGCCGGCAGGTCGCAGGGCAGGGCGGCGGCCGCTTCGAGCTGGGTGCGCAGGTAATCGGCGGCAGTCTCCCGCGCCTGGTCGTCGACCTCGCGGACGAGGGCGAAGTACAGCGCCCGTGACGGCTGATCCGGCTCCGGGTTGATGGCAGGGGTGCTCGGCAGGCTGCGGGACGTCAGTTGCATGATTCTGTTCTATGGCAGTTCCAGTTGAGTTTTGGCTGCCCCGCCACTGGTTTAGTTCAGCTGCCCCGCCGAGTGGCCATTGGTCCAGAAAGCCGGGCTAACGCTGCAACTTCCGAGCGCGCGGCTCTTTCTACACTTACCAGGCACCCCGGATCGGCCGGGGTTTCGACAGCGAACGAGGAGTGCGTATGAGCGAGAACGAACCGGGCCGCGAGAGCATCGAGTCCATCGACCAGAGCGGTGATGCCCACGAACAGAACCCCGAAACCACCTCGACCCAGGGTGAGATTGCTGGCGGCGATGAGAGCGACGTCCCGGGCGGCGCCTACAACGTGCCGCCGGGACTGGCCGAGGAGGTGAGCGACGAGGAAGCGTTGCACGATTCGTCGAATAGCGACCCGGAGCGAGGGCGCGGGTGATACGGGTCACGTTTTGCGGGGTGTCCGGCGCGCGGCCGATGGCGGCGACTTAACTCCGACGGACGTTGGGTCGCCTGCTGGCTCTATCACTGCCATCAGCCGAGCAACGGACATGCGCCAACACAGCCGCTTCAGCTTTCGCCACATCAGCAGCATCCAGGTCAGCAACCGCCTGAACGGTGAACCGATGGGCTATGTCGCCGATCTCTCGCTCGGCGGCCTGCGCCTGGTCGCCAGCCAGCCGCTGGCGGTCGGCGGCTGCTATGAGATGGTGCTGCACGTGCCAGAGCACGGCGAGCGGGTGCGGCAGATCGAGGTGGTGGTGATCTGCCAGTGGTCGCGCAAGGACTCGCGGCGCGACAGTTTCGAAATGGGCTTCGCGCTCGACCGGCCGTCGCCCGAGTTCACCGCCATGGTGGCGCAGCAGGCGCCGCGCCGACGCAAGCTCTACTGACGGCGTCAGCCCAGCGTGCCGAGGATGTTCACCCCGACCCGGTCGGGAATCTCGTTCTGCGACAGCACATGCAGCCCCGGGCTGAACACCCGTGCATAGCGCGCCAGTAGCGGACGCAGCTGCGGCATCACGGTCAGGATCGGCGGATGGCCGTCCTTGCGTAGCTTTTCCTTCACCACCGGCATGCTGTTCTGCAGCTGATTGAGCAGGCTCGGCTCCACCGGGATGTTGTCCAGACTGACCGGCCCGGCCTGCTGGGCGATGGCCAGGGCATTGAGCAGGGTGTTCTCCAAAGCGTTCTCCAGCACGAACACGCCCAGCTCGCGGCGGTCGCCAGCGACCATCGAAACGATGCTGCGGCGCAGTGCGAAGCGCACGTCGGCGGCCAGCAGCACCGGGTCTTTGGTGGTCTCGCTGCATTCGAGCAGGGTACTGGCGATGGTCTCGATGTCGCGCAGCGGCACCTCTTCCTGCAGCAGCTGGCGGTACACGCGCATCTGCTGGGTGTAGCTCAGCGCGCCCTTCAGGCTTTCGGCGAGTTTCGGCGCCTGCAGCGTCAGGCGTTGCATCAGGTGCTCGACGTCGTCGTGCTTGAACAGGTCCGGCAGATGCTCGCGGATCACCTTGTTCAGGTGGGTGGCGATGACGCTGGCGCAATCGATCACCTGATAGCCGAGGTTCAGCGCGCGGGACTTGTCCGTCGGCTGAATCCACACCACCTGCATGCGATAGGCCGGATCGGTGCCGAGGATGCCGTCGATCTCGCCGTACAGCTCCGGTGACGGGATCGCCATCAGGCGGTCGGCGTGCAGTTCGGCGCCGTCGATCTTCTCGCCGTTGATGTAGATGTCGTACTGCGACGCCTTCAGACGCAGGCTGTCGCGGATCTGCACTTCCGGCAGGAGAAATCCCAGGTGCTCGGACAGCGTCTGGCGCACGCCGCGTACCCGCGCGGTCAGGGGCGCGCCGGAGGCTTCGTTGACCAGCCCGACCAGTTTGTAGCCGAGCGATACCGACAGCCGCTCGACCAGCGGAATGTCCTCCCAGGCCAGCGACTGCGCCTTTTCCTTGTCCATCGCCTGGCCGAGCTGCTGGATTTCCTTGAGATCGGCACCCTCGGCCGGTGGCTGCTGCAGCGAGACGCGCCAGGCGATGAAGCCGATCAGCGCGGCGAAGCCGATGAACGCCAGATGCGGCATGCCCGGCACCAGGCCGAGCACGAAGAGGATGCCGGCCACGGTGTACAGCGAGGCCGGGTTGGCCAGCAGCTGGCGCTGTACCTGGCTGGTGATGTCGCTGGATTCGTTGATGCGGGTAACGATGATCGCCGCCGCGGTGGACAGCAGCAGCGCCGGAATCTGCGCCACCAGGCCGTCACCGATGGTGAGCAGGGCGTACTGCTTGAAGGCATCGCCGGCGCCCAGATCATGGACGAACACGCCGATGGCGAAACCGCCGAAGAGGTTGATCAGCAGGATCAGGATGCCGGCGATCGCATCGCCGCGGACGAACTTCGAGGCGCCGTCCATGGCACCGTAGAAGTCGGCTTCCTTGGCCACTTCCTGGCGTCGCGTCTTGGCTTCTTCCTGGGTGACGAGGCCGGCATTGAGGTCGGCATCGATGGCCATCTGCTTGCCCGGCAGGGCGTCCAGGGTGAAACGCGCTGTGACCTCGGAGATGCGCTCGCCGCCTTTGGTGATGACGATGAAGTTGATGATCATCAGGATCACGAACACCACCAGGCCGACGATGAAGTTGCCGCCGATCACCACCTCGCCGAAGGCCTCGATCACCTTGCCCGCCGCGCCGGTACCGGTATGGCCCTCGAGCAGCACCACCCGCGTCGAGGCGACGTTGAGGGTCAGGCGCATCAGCGTGGTGATCAGGATCACCGTGGGGAACAGCGAGAAATCCAGCGGGCTCTTCGACGACACGCTGACCAGCAGCACCAGCACCGCCATGGCGATGTTGAAGGTGAACAGGATGTCCAGCAGCTGCGGTGGCAGCGGCAGGATGATCATCGCCAGGATCGACAGGATGATCAGCGGAATGCCGATCCGACCGCTGCGAAAGGTGGGCGTGAGTTTCTGCATCAGGTTCATGAGCGTGCTCGGTTGAACAGTTCTTCGGGGATGTGGATGTTGCTGGCCAGCGCCGGCTTGCCTTGCCGACGGCCCTGTTTCCAGGCCTTGAGCTGGAGGATGTAGGTCAGCACGTGGGCCACCGCGGTGTAGAGCGGTGCCGGAATCTGCTGGTTGACCTGGGTGCTGTAGTAGATGGCGCGGGCCAATGGCGGCAGCTCGACCACTTCACGCGCGTTGGCCTGGGCCATCTTGCGGATGTACAGCGCCATCTCGTCGACGCCGCGGGCGATGACGAAGGGCGTCTCGGCCTTTTTCGGGTCGTACTTGAGCGCCACGGCATAGTGGGTCGGGTTGACGATCACCACGTCGGCATCCTTGATCACCTTGGCGATCTGCCGCTGCGCCAGCGCACGCTGCAGCTGCTTGATGCGCGCCTTCACCTCGGGGCGGCCTTCCTGGTTCTTGTGCTCTTCCTTGCGCTCCTGCTTGGTCATGCGCATTTTCTTGAGGAAGAAGAAGCGCTGCAGCGGGATGTCAATGAAGGAGAACAGCACGAACACCAGCAGCAGTGAGAGCGCCAGGTCGAAGGTCAGCGAGAAGGCGCCGCCGATGGCGCTGAAGATGTCGGTGCGCTGCAGCGCGATCAAGCGTGGTGCGGCGTAATACAGCTGCCAGGCGGCGATGCCGAGCAGCGCGGAGATCTTCAGCAGCGACTTGGCCAGTTCGCTCCAGTTCTGCGCACCGACCATCCGCCCCAGCCCGGTGATTGGGTTGAGCTTGCTGAACTTGGGCGCGAAGTTCTTCGAGGCGAACACCCATCCGCCCGGCACCAGGGCAAAGGCGATCACCAGGATCGGCGTCAGCAGCAGCGGCAGCAGCACGCTGATGAACACCAGCAGGTTATGGGTGAGGATCAGCTGCAGGTCATCGACGCCGATCTCGCTCTGCCGGAAGTCGATGTAGGAGTAGCTGAAGCTCTGCTGCATGCCGTCGAGAAAGAACCCGGCGCTGAGCTTGAGCACCAGCAGCGTGGCGAGCAGCGAAACGGTGGTGGCGACGTCCTTGGAGCGGGTGACCTGGCCATCCTGGCGACTCTTCTTGAGTTTCTGCTCGGAGGCCTCTTCAGTCTTTTCCTGGCTGCTGTTCTGCTCAGACATGGCCGCCGCTCCTGAGCAGGACGCCGATCTTGTCCAGCAGGTCGCGGGTCAGGTGCAGGTAGGCCTCGGCCAGGTTCGGCAGGGTCAGGTAGATCAGCGACAGCCCGGCGAGGATCGCCATGGGAAAGCCCAGCGAGAACAGGTTCATCGCCGGCGAGATACGGTTGAGCAGACCGAAGCAGAACTGCACCAGGGTCATGCAGAAGACGATCGGCAGGGCGATCAGCAAGGCTGCCGAAAGCACCCAGGCCATCGACCAGGCAATGGTCTGCAGACCGTCGTAGAACAGCCCGCTGCCGATCGGCCAGTAGACGAAGCTCTGGTAGATGATGCTCACCGTGACCAGATGCCCGTCGATGGCGAAGAACAGCAGCGCCAGCAGGATGAAATACAGCTGGTAGATGATCGACGCCGAGGACACGCCGTTCATGGGGTCATTGAACACCGCCATGGACAGGCCGAGCTGGGTCGAGACGATATCGCCGATCAGGGTGAACATGGTGAACACCAGGAGCAGCGCCAGACCCAGCAGCAGACCCATGGCGATCTGCTCGATGGCCGCGAGAATGCCGGCGAGCGACAGCGGATCGAGTACCGGCGGTGTCGGCAGAGCCGCGCCGAGCACCAGAGTCAACGCCAGTGCGAGAAGGATGCGCACACGCACGCTGATCGCCTTGTGACTGAACATCGGCGCCAGGCTGAACACGGCCATGATCCGGCAGAACGGCCACCAGTAGGCGAGCAGTGATTGCAGGTATTGGCCGGCGTGCATGAGGGGATCGTTGGGCATGATTCAGCCGACCAGGCGACCCGCCTGCTGGAAGGTTTCGATGAACAGATCGCTCAGCGTACGGAGGATCCAGTGTCCGGCGAACACCAGCATGCCGAGGGTGATCAGCAGGCGCGGGAGGAAGCTCAGCATCTGTTCGTTGATCTGGGTGGCGGCCTGGAAAATGCTGATCAGGAGGCCGCCGAGCAGGCTCGGGACGATCAGCACGCAGACTACCAGGACGATCACGTGGATGGCGTTGGAGACGATATGGACGGCGGTGTCGGGGGTTAGCATTGGGGCACCTTTGAGGTGACGGTGAATGCACCGCTCGGCCAGGCGGCGAACTGCAGCTTTGGCTTTGCTTGTTGTAGGAGCGGGCTTGGCCACGAAGCGTTTGGGCTTGGGCTTCTGGGGCTAATGCCTATTGGCCGGGTTGGCCGACGCATTGGTTTCGCCCTGCTGGGCGAGTCCCTTTTGGCAGTCGCCCCAAAAGGAACCAAAAGGTCTTGCCCCTGCATCCGGGTCTCGCTGCGCTCGACTTCCCTCACTTCATCGCTGCTCCGAGGGCCGCCGCGCAAGGGGCATCCATGGCCCTTCACGGCTCTCGCGGCATCCATGCCGCTCGCCCCTCTGCGCAGCGATTCCATTCGGCCTTCTGAAAGGGGCGTTTGGTGTCGCCTGTCAGGCCGTGCGCGTAGGAACAAGCGAAGAGATTTTTTGCTTTCGTTGCTTGGACACTTCCAGGCACCTCGGTCCCTAATCCCCTTCAGGAGGCCGAGCGTAGGCGTTGCGTAGGGGGTCGCGAGGCATGGATGCCGAGCGAGGAGCGATGGGCCAGGGATGGCCCTTCGTGAGGGGGCGCCTAGTCCGACCCCCGGAGCAGCGCCGAAGCGAGGGAAGTTTTGCGCAGCAAACCGGGGGCGCCCAGTCCGGATGTAGGGGTGGCCTTCTTTTTGGTTACTTTTTCTTGGCCAGACAAGAAAAAGTGACGCGCCGTGCAAGGCGCAACCTGTAGTTCCAGCCGAGGAAAGCGTGGCGCCGAATACCGATGTCAGAGCCGGCAAAGGCAAAGCTTCGCGGCCAAAGCCCACTGCCTCCCCACTCTCCAAACCCCACCGCCCGGCCAACGCCTTCATCCCCGTCACCTAAAACGGCTGAATACTGGTGGTCAACGTCCCCATCAACAGCGCCCAGCCATCAACCAGCACAAACACCATCAGCTTGAACGGCAACGAAATCATCATCGGCGAGAGCATCATCATGCCCATCGCCATTAGCACGCTGGCCACCACCAGGTCGATCACCAGGAACGGCACGAAGATCATGAAGCCCAGCTGGAACGCGGTCTTCAGCTCGCTCAGCACGAACGCCGGCAGCAGCAGCGAGAAATTCAGCTCGTCGAGGTCTTCCGGCAGCTGTTCGCCGGCCAGCGCCACCATGGTTTCCAGGGAGTTCTTGTTGGTCTGCGCCAGCATGAAACCAGCCAGGCTGCCCTTGGCCGAATCCAGCGCCTGTTCGAGGGTGATCTCGTCGTTCTGGAACGGCTCGTAAGCCTGGCTGTGGATTTCCTGCCAGACCGGGCGCATCACCAGCAGAGTGACGATCAGCGCGATGCCGATCAGCACCTGGTTCGGCGGGCTCTGCTGCAGGCCGATGGCCTGGCGCAGGATGGCCAGCACGATGATGAAGCGGGTGAAGCAGGTCATCATCATCAGCATCGCCGGCAGGAAGCCGAGCAGGGTCATGAGGATGAGGATCTGCAGCTTTACCGAGAATTCCTGGCCATTCTCGGTATCGTTCAGGTTGAACAGGGTGATCTCGCCGCCGGCGGCCTGGGCTGCCAAGGGCATCAGCCCGATCAGCAGCAGGCCGAGCAGGCTCAGGCCGCGACGCAGGTTCATGGCGTGAAGGCGTCCAGGCTGGTGCCGGACAGTTCGACGATGCGCAGGCCGTAGTTGCCGTTCATCACCACCACCTCGGCCTTGGCGAACAGGGTGCCGTTGACCTTTACGTCCAGCGGCTCGCCGGCCAGCTTGTCGAGCACGATCACGCTGCTGGTGTCGCACTCCATCAGCTCCTTGAGGGAGATTTCCGCGGAGGCGACTTCCAGGGTGACGTTCACCGGAATCTTGCCGAAGAAGCTCAGGTCCTGGCGCGGTGCAGGCGCGGCCGCCGGGGCCGGTGCAGCGGGCTCGTTGACCGCATCCAGGCTGAGGTCGCCTTCGTTGATGAGGCTTTCGAATTCGTTGTCGGAAAGATGGCCGTTCATTGGGGGTTCACGCTTTCAAGTGAAGTGAGAAACAGGGCGCCATCCTCTTCGAAGATGGTGCCGCGATAGAGCTTCTGCTGGTTGATGCGCACTTCGTAACGGTCCAGCGGGCGCAGCATGAGGATGTCGTCGAGCTGCAGCGCGAGCACCTGGGCCAGTGGCATCTGTGCCGCGGCCACCACGCAATCGAGGCGTACCGGCAGGTGCTTGATGTGATCGAGGGGGTTGCCGGGCTGGCGCGGCGCAGGCGGGCCGGCCAGGCGGCTGGTCAGTTCATCGACCAGCTCGGTGTCCAGATAGATGTAGATCGAGGAGCGACTGCCGGTGATATGGCTGACGTACTCGTACTCGGCCACATACTCCCAGCTGGTCTCTTCATAATCGTTGCGATAACTGTCGAGTTTGCCGAAGGTCTCGCCGGACAATATCGAGCGGGCGAATATATCGGTGATATCCATGCCCAGCCGATTGCGCATGCGCTGTTCCGACGTGCTGATCGGCGGCGTGTCCTGGCTGGCAATGACGGTGCCGCCGTAATAGCACTCCAGTGCTTCGGTCAACAACGCACGGTCGATGGAAAACCCAACTTTGCCCATGGCCGAGCGATAGATGCAGTCCGGCTCTTCGCCGCGCTCTTCCTGAACATCTATGCGATTCAGTTCGAGATTGATGCGGTAATTACGCAGGAAATAATCACCGATCAGCCGCGGATTCTTGTTGGTACTTTCCTTGATGTACTGCGGAATCTTGTGGTGATGCCGTCCCAGCTTCTGCGGTTTCAATACAGTCAGGCTTTGGGCGGGCACGCCATGGTGGACTTTCGCATTGCCAGTCATGTTGTGAACTGTATGTCCTGAGGTCGGTGAACACAGCGACGATGCCGCTGGCCATTGGTGCAGGCAAGTGGGCTGGCTGGCGCGGGTGTTTTTCCGGGCACGGCTCTAGCGTGCCGCCATCCTAGGCATGGGCGCGTGAGGGGGTTAAATCAAGAGATATCAAATGACCTCTTTTGAGCTCATCTGGCATCGGTTGATTTCAATTAAGCGGATCTGATTCCGTCAATGGCGAAAAGCACTGATAGCGTGCGCGCACTCGTTCGGAGTACCGACGGAAGTGCGCTGGGTCGATTGCGAGTCAGAAGCCAAAAGCGGCAGGTAGTTCCGAAAAATTAAACAGATTTTTTTCTTTCGCATTCCGCTGGGCCGCTTCGTGTCATTGCAGTGGTGCCGGGAAGGCAAGGTGGGTCACATTGAAAAGTATCGGTCAGGCAATGAACTACTCATGCGACGAGCTATTCGATGAATTGCCGCTGAAAAAGGTCGCCGTCATTGGCGGTACGCAAGCGGCGGCTGGTGATTTTCTTCAGGCGGGATTGCGCCGACAGGGCTGCGAAGTTGCCCGTTACGAAGATTTGACGGAACTTGGCAAGCGCGAGCTCGAGCAACTTTCTCTGGCATTTATCGTGGTCGGAAGTTTGCCGGCCCGTTCGCTTTACGCGCAGGTGGAAACATTGCTGCAGCGCGCCCGTAATATCTGCCTGATTCCGGTAGTCGAATACGCCGACCAGGAAAAGGCGGCTACTTTGCTGGAACTGGGTTGCGTCGATTACTTGCTGTCGCCGTTCAGCGAGACCCAGCTGGGCGCGTTGCTGCGCCGCCAGGTCTGTGCCGAGGCCGCTCAGGAAAGCTTCGTTTCCTGCTCCCAGGCCGGTCGCCGCCTGCTGGCCATGGCCCAGCGCGTGTCGCCGACCCGTGCGCCGATCCTCATCACCGGCGAGACCGGCACCGGCAAGGAGCTGATGGCGCGCTACATCCATCGCTTTTCCGCCAGCCCGGACGCGCCCTTCGTCGCGGTGAACTGCGCGGCGATCCCCGAGCAGATGCTCGAATCCATTCTCTTCGGCCATGAGAAGGGCGCCTTCACCGGCGCGGTGAGCGCCCAGCCCGGCAAGTTCGAGTTGGCCAATGGCGGCACCCTGCTGCTCGACGAGATCGGCGAACTGCCGCTAGGGCTGCAGGCCAAGCTGTTGCGCGTGCTGCAGGAACAGCGCGTGGAGCGCCTCGGCGGGCGCCGCGAGATCGAGCTGAACGTGCGCATCATCGCCGCGACCAACCGCGACCTGCAGCAGGAGGTGGCCGAGGGCCGCTTCCGCGCCGACCTGATGTTCCGCCTCGACGTGCTGCCGCTGCATATCAGCCCGCTGCGCGAGCGCAAGGAAGACGTTTTGCCGCTGGCGCGCCGCTTCATCAGCAAGTACGCGCCGCAGGAAGCCCACGACGAGCTGCTCACCGAGGACGCCTGCCGCGCGCTGCTGCAGCACGACTGGCCGGGCAACGCCCGTGAACTGGAAAACACCGTGCAGCGCGCGCTGGTGCTGCGCAACGGACTGTTCATCCAGCCCCAGGACCTGGGCCTGGCGGTGCCGCCAGGCATGCCGGCACGCAGCGAGCGCCCTCTGGCGCTCGCTGCGGAAAACGGCAAGGCGGCGCTGCGCGCGAGCGGCAAGTGGGCCGAATACCAGCACGTGATCGACACCATCCGCCGCTTCGACGGCCACAAGGCCAAGGCCGCCGCCAGCCTGGGCATGACCTCGCGCGCGCTGCGCTACCGCCTCAACGCCATGCGCGAGCAGGGCATCGAGCTGAATTTCTGAACCATCGGGGAGCACGACCATGAGTTCCATCAACCAGGTACAGCAGGATCTGCTGAGCCGCATGCAACAGCTGGCCGAGGTCGCCGGGAGCCCGGCAATCAAGCCGGCGAGCCAGCCGGCGGCCGGCGCTGGCGGTCTGTTCATGGCGGCGATGCGCTCGGTCGATGCCCAGCAGCATCAGGCCAGCGCGGCAGTCGCCGCGGTGGACAGTGGCAAGAGCGACGATCTGGTCGGCGCGATGATCGACAGCCAGAAGGCCAGCGTGTCGTTCTCGGCGCTGCTACAGGTGCGCAACAAACTGACCACGGCGTTCGACGACGTCATGCGAATGCCGCTTTGATCGGCCCAGAGAGCTAAGACGTGCTGCAGAAACTCAAATCCCGGTTGCCCGAAGGCGGGCTGCAACTCGATCCGCGCGTGACGCTGGCGGGCATGGCGGTGATCGCCGCCGCGCTGGCGGTGGCCGTGGCCTTCTACCTGTGGCGCGACAACGGCTCGTTCCGCCCGCTGCACGGCGCCGGCGAGTCGTTTCCCGCTGCCGAGGTGATGCAGGTACTCGACGGCGAGGCGCTGCAGTACCGCATCCATCCGCAGAGCGGCCAGATCCTGGTGCGCGAGGATCAGCTGGCGCGGGCGCGCCTGTTGCTCAACGCCAAGGGCGTGAAGGTCGCGCAGCCGGCCGGCTACGAACTGTTCGACAAGGAAGAGCCGCTGGGCACCAGCCAGTTCGTCCAGGACGTGCGCCTCAAGCGCAGTCTGGAAGGCGAGCTGGCGCGCACGGTGATGGCGCTCAAGGGCGTGCAGCAGGCGCGGGTGCATCTGGCTCAGGAGGAGAACAGTTCCTTCGTGGTCAGCAAGCGTGCGCCGAGCAAGGCCTCGGTGATGTTGCAGCTGGAGCCGGGCTACACGCTCACCCGCGATCAGGTTGGCGCCATCATCAATCTGGTCGCCAACAGCGTGCCCAATCTCAAGCCCGAAGATGTCGGCGTGGTCGACCAGTATGGCGCGCTGCTTTCACGCGGGCTCAACGTCGGCGGCGGGCCGGCGCAGAACTGGCAGGCGGTGGAGGATTACCAGCAGAAGGCGGTGGCCAATATCGAGCAGGTGCTGGCGCCGGTGCTGGGCCTGGGCAATTACCGCATCAGTGTTGCCGCCGATATCGACTTCAGTCAGAAGGAAGAGACCTTCCAGTCCTACGGCGACACGCCGCGCCTGCGCAACGAGGTGCTGCGCAACGAGAGCGCGCTGGATCAGCTGGCGCTGGGCATTCCCGGTTCGCTGGCCAACCGCCCGGTGGCGCCGCCGAAGGAGGGCGAGGAACCTGCGCCGGTCAAGGCGGAAACCAAGGGCGCCACCTCGCTGCGCGAGGAGTCGACCCGCCAGCTGGATTACGACCAGAGCGTGGTGCACGTCAAGCATGCCGGCTTTGCCCTGCGCCAGCAGAGCGTGGCGGTGGTGCTCAATGCCGCGGCCGCGCCTGAGGGTGGCTGGACAGACGAGGCCCGCGCCGAGCTGGAAGCGATGGTGCGCAGCGCGGTCGGTTTCCAGCAGGCGCGCGGTGACTTGCTCAGTCTCAGCGTGCTGCCATTCGCTGCCGTCGAGCAGATCGATGACGTCCTGCCCTGGTGGGAGAACAGCCAGGTTCATGCGCTGGCCAAGATCGGCGTGGCCGGGCTGATCGCCCTGCTGTTGCTGCTGATCGTGGTGCGCCCGGCGGTACGCAACCTGACCCAGCGCAGCGTCGCGGCGCTGCCGCAGGGCGACGGGCTGGAAGGCAGCCTGGTCGAGCCGAGCGCACCGGCCGCGCTGGAAGGCGACAACCGGCCGGCACTGGCCAACCCGCGCGAACCTGGCGGGCCACACGTCTTCGGTGAGCTCAACCCGCTTTCGGAAATCCGCCTGCCGGCGCCGGGCTCGGGCCTGGAACTGCAGATCGAGCATCTGCAGATGCTCGCCAAGAACGACCCCGAGCGGGTCTCGGAAGTTATCAAGCATTGGATAGGGCGCAATGAAAGAGACCTCAACCCAGCCGGCTGAAGACGGCCAGGCATCGTCCCGCGAGATCAAGGCGCGGCCGGTGCAGCTGCGCTCGGTCAGTTCGCTGGATCAGGCGGCAATCCTCATGCTGAGCATGGGTGACGAGATTTCCGCCGGCATCCTGCGCAACTTCTCCCGCGAGGAAATCATCAGCATCAGCCAGGCCATGGCGCGGCTGTCCAACGTCAAGCAGCCGATGGTCTCCGATGTGATCAGCCGTTTCTTCGACGACTACAAGGAGCAGAGCAGCATCAAGGGCGCCTCGCGTTCCTACCTGGCCGGCATGCTCGGCAAAGCGCTGGGTGGCGACATTACCCGTTCGCTGCTCGATTCCATCTACGGCGAGGAGATCCGCGCCAAGATGGCCAAGATGGAATGGCTCGATCCTAAGCAGTTCGCCGCGCTGATCGCCAAGGAACACGCGCAGATGCAGGCGGTGTTCCTCGCCTTTCTGCCGCCGGGCATGGCCACCGAGGTGCTCGAGTGCATGCCGGCCGAGCGCCAGGACGAGCTGCTCTACCGCATCGCCAACCTCTCGGAGGTCAACAGCGACGTGATCGCCGAGCTGGAGCAGCTGATCGACCGCAGCCTCAAGGTGCTCAGCACCCAGGGCTCGCAGGTGCGTGGCGTGAAGCAGGCGGCGGACATCATGAACCGCTTCAAGGGCAATCGCGACCAGATGTTCGAGCTGCTGCGCGCGCACAACGAGGAGCTGGTCGGCAAGATCGAAGACGAGATGTATGACTTCTTCATCCTCTCGCGGCAGAACCAGGACGTGCTGCAGACCCTGCTGGAAGTCATCCCGCTGGACGAGTGGGTGGTCGCGCTCAAGGGCGCCGAGCCGGAGCTGGTCAAGGCCATCCAGGGCGCCATGCCCAAGCGCCAGGCGCAGCAGATGGAGTCGATCAACCGGCGTCAGGGCCCGGTACCGCTGAGCCGTGTCGAGCAGGTGCGCAAGGACATCATGGCCGTGGTGCGCGAGATGTCCGCCGATGGCGAGCTGCAGGTTCAGCTGTTCCGCGAACAGACGGTGGAATGAGATGACGGTCAAGGTGATCAAGGGTGCCGACCGCAGCTGGCGTCCGTTCCGCTTTCCGCCGCGGGTGAAGCCACAAGGCCCGGCGGCGGAGACCCTGGCCGGCGACCCGGCAGCCCTGCAGCGGGCGGTGGCCGACGGTTTCCAGGAAGGCATCGACAAGGGCTACCGCGAAGGGCTGGAGCAGGGCCGCGAGGCCGGGCACCGCGAAGGCTTCCAGCGTGGCGTCGAGGACGGCAAGGCGCTGGGCCTGGAAGACGGCCGGCTGCAGGGCCAGCGCGCATTCGACGAAGCCGGCCGGCCGCTGGACCGGCTGATCGAGTCGTTCGAACGCTTTCGTGCCGAGTACGAACAGGCGCGTCGCGAGGAACTGCTGGAGCTGGTGCAGAAGGTGGCGCGCCAGGTGATCCGTTGCGAGCTGACGCTGCATCCGACGCAACTGCTGACCCTAGCCGAGGAGGCGCTGAGCGCCATGCCCGGCGATCAGGAGGACGTGCGCATCCATCTCAACCCGGAAGAGTGCGCGCGCATCCGCGAGCTGGCACCGGAACGTGCCGCCGCCTGGCGCCTGGTGCCGGACGAGAAGCTCGCGCTCGGCGAATGCCGTGTGCTCACCGCCCAGGCCGAAGCCGACATCGGCTGCCAGCAGCGGCTGGACTCGTGCATGGAAACCCTCGCCGAACACATCACGGCGCAGGGCTGAGTCATGGCCCTGCGCGACAGCTTTCGCCTCGACGAGGCCCTGCGCTCGCTGGACAAGGTGCAGCTGGCCAAGGTCAGCGGGCGGCTGGTGCGCGTCTCCGGGATGCTGCTGGAGAGCCTCGGCTGCCAGCGCATGACTGGCCAGCGCTGCTATGTCGAGCAAGGCGACGGCAGCATGCTGGAGGCGCAGGTGGTCGGCTTCAACCGCGATATCACCTACCTGATGCCGTTCAAGAAGCCGGTCGGCCTGACCGCCGGCTCGCGGGTGTTCCCGGCGCCGGACGAGGCCAAGCTGCATATCGACGAATCCTGGCTCGGTCGCGTGCTCAACGGCCTCGGCGAGCCGCTGGACGAGCTGGGCAAGCTTGGCGGACGCGACCCGCTGCCGGCCGAACTGCCCTCGGTCAATCCGCTCAAGCGCAAGCCGGTCAGCGAAGCGCTGGATGTCGGCGTGCGCGCCATCAATGCCACCCTGACCCTCGGCAAGGGCCAGCGCGTCGGCCTGTTCGCCGGCTCGGGCGTGGGCAAGAGCGTGCTGCTGGGCATGATCACCCGGCAGACCAAGGCCGATGTGGTGGTGGTCGGGCTGATCGGCGAGCGTGGCCGTGAGGTGCAGGAATTCATCCTGCATTCGCTGGGCGATGAGGGCCTGAAGAAGGCCGTGGTGGTGGTCGCACCGGCCAACGAATCGCCGCTGATGCGCCTCAAGGCCACTGAGCTCTGTCACAGCATCGCCGCCTATTTCCGCGACCAGGGCCATGACGTGCTGCTGCTGGTGGATTCGCTGACCCGCTATGCCATGGCTCAGCGCGAGATCGCTTTGGCCCTCGGCGAGCCGCCGGCGACCAAGGGCTACCCGCCGTCGGTGTTCGGCATGCTGCCTGAGCTGGTGGAAAGCGCCGGCAATGGCGCCAGCGACAATGGCAGCCTGAGCGCGATCTACACGGTGCTGGCCGAAGGCGATGACCAGCAGGACCCCATCGTCGACTGCGCGCGGGCGATTCTCGACGGCCACATCGTGCTCTCGCGACGCCTGGCCGAAGCCGGGCATTACCCGGCCATCGACGTCTGCGCGTCGGTCAGCCGCTGCATGAGCCAGGTCGGCCAGCCGGCGCACCTGGGCGCGGCACGCCAGCTCAAGGAGTGCTACAGCACCTTCGAGAAGATCAAGGAGCTGATCCCGCTTGGCGGCTACACGCCCGGCGCGGACATCAAGACCGATCGCGCGGTGCAGTTGGCGCCGACCATCGAACGCTTCCTGCGCCAGGACGTCGGCGAAGCCGCCGAGCTGGAAACCAGCGTCGCCACCTTGCAGAACATCCTCGGGAAACCGCGATGAAACAGCAGATCGAGACCCTCGGCCGCCTGGCCAGCCTGCGCAGCCACCGGGTGCGGCAGATGCTCGGCCGCGTGCAGTACCAGCAGAACCTCTGCCAGCGCTACCGCAACAACATCACCGGCCTGAGCCGCCTGTGCGGCTTTTCCGTGCCGATGAGCACACCGCTGCAGCGCGACAACCAGCAGCGCTACAAGGCCACCCTGTACAAGATGGTGGAGCTGCAACGCCGCGAGCTGGTGGTGGCCGAGCAGGCGCTGGAGCGCATCCAGCGCGAGCTGCTGCAGGCCATGCGCAGCGAGAAGGTGGTCGAGCATGTGATCGAGGGCAAGCTGCAGCAATGGCAGCAGCTGCTCGCCCAGCAGGAGCAGAAAATCCAGGACGGGCTGGCCGCCCAGGCCCACTGGCGTGCCAGCCATTGAGCGCCTTCCATCGGCCTGCCGCGGCGGGCGTGGAGGCGGCTCCCGGCGGTCGGTAGACTAGCCGCGCCTGGGCTGTGAACAGGCATTTAAGTTTCGTGCCCGGGCGGTCGCCTGTTTGGCTGTAACCACCGAGTTGGAAAGAAATCATGGAAATCAGCCGGCACTTCAAGCCCGCCCTGACACCGGCCACCGAGGCCAGCTCCACCCGCCAGCCCACCGCGCGCCCGACGCCGGAAGCCGCCGTGCGCCAGCCGGAAAGCCTGCCGCTGGAGCAGATGCACGACGCCTTGCGCGCCATGCCGGACATCGACCTGGACCGCGTTGCGGCGATCAAGCAGGCGCTGCAGCGCGGCGAGATCTCCACCGATCCCGCCGCGCTGGCCGGCAGCATGCTCGCCTATCACCGCGGAAGCGATGCGTGAACCAGCGTGACAAGCTGCTCGCGGTCGTCGCTGACGACCTGGAGCAGGATGGCGACGATTACCTGGCCCTGCGCGACCTGATGCAGGCGCTCTACGCGTTCCTGCTCGAGCGCGACAGCTCGGAAATCGATCGCCTCAATCTGCAGATCACCACGCGCGTCGAAACCCTCGCCCTGCGCGCCCAGCGCCGGGCCAAGGTGCTCGGCGCCTTCCGCCTGCAGGCCGATGCCGAAGGCATGCAGCGGCTGCTCGGCTGCTATCCCGACGACCAGGCGACGCGCCTGCGCGCGCTCTGGCAGAAGCTCGGCGCGCTGGCCAGCCAGTGCCAGCAGATCAACGAGCGCAACGGCAAACTGCTCGCCATGCACCACGAAATCCTCGGCCAGCTGCTGGCCGGCAGCCACGATGCGCGGCTGTACCAGCCGCAGCCGTACTGACTCTGCAATCGCGTCCGGCCCCCCCCCCCCCCCCCCCCCCACCCCCCCCCCCCACCTCCCCCCCCCAACCCCCCCCACCCACCCCCCCCCCCCCCACCCCCCCCCCCACCCCCCCCCCCCCACCC
>FWWM01003793.1_pt1 | contig 36669 bp, 28 predicted proteins | sample 2228351 | NCBI WGS metagenome assembly FWWM01 (sample SAMEA103939774, study PRJEB20133) | metagenome
GGCACCATCAACGGCAACCTGGCGGCGACCACGGACGAAGGTGGTTCGGACAACAAGGACTTCACCATCACCCTGGATGTTGAGGGTGACGTGACGGCCTCTGCTGGCAACGTGTCTGCAATGCAGGGAGATACAGAGGTACCGCTCAATTTGAGCACCGAGGTGACGGACATTGACGGCTCCGAGGACATCACCTTGATCAAGGTGACCTTCACGGACCTGCCTGTTGGTGCTACTGCCAATGGCGGCACGCTGCTCGCAGGTGTATGGACCGGAACTGAGGCGGAACTGGAGGCGTTAAGCCTGACTTTGCCGGGTACTTTTGATGGGGTCATCAGCGGCACGCTGGAGGTGTGGACCGACGAGAATGGCTATGCCACGGATGACTTCACTGTGTCCGTGTCGGATGTTGGGCCCTCTGACCCGGTGCTCGAAGCGATTACCCTTGAGGAGGAGTCGATTCCTGGCATTGGTGGCAATGATGAAAGCGACGGATACAGCTATCGGAAGCTTGATGGCGATCTGACGGACAATGCCAACTGGGGCCTTGATGGGTTTGGTGGCATCACGGGCGTGACTGTATCCAGTGGCAGTCCTACTACCGTGGACGATGGCACCACGATCACATTGACGGATTCCGCGTGGGAACTGGTGGTCACCAAGGCAACGGGCGCTTACACATTCACGTTGTTGGACAGTATGACCCATGACGCCGGCAATGGTGAAAATACGCTGGATCTCCCAAGTTTCACGTTTGCTGCACAAGATGGGGATGGCTCGCCGATCGACATTACGATGAATGTCACGGTGATCGATGATGTGCCGACATTCAGTTCAGTCATGGACGCTGTGTTGTCTAGCAACACACAGGTCACGTTCAATGGCCTGTACAACGCGAATTTCGGTGCGGACGGCCTGAACTACATGTCGGTCGCGTTGGCCTCTGGTGGCAGCTATGGAGGTCGGCCTGTGACATTCGCCCAAGGGACGCCTGTCGATGGCGTGACCAAGGTCGATGTCATGGACGGCACCACCTTGAAGTTCAGTTTCTACTATGAAACGACAACTTCTCCCGTGTCCGGCGGTGGGGATGGTAGTTCGATCATTACGGCCTACACCGATACCAACAGTCCCGAGACAAGTCAGTTTTTTGTTCTGGCGGTGAATGGCGACGGTACATATACCTATGACATGGTGTCCAACACCGTTATCTCTGCAACGACGGTAAATGGCAACGACTTCACGGCAGCTGGCCCATCCGGGTCACGCGCCACGCCCGATGGATCGTTGACCATCTATGGCGACGATACGGATGCTGACACTCTCTTCACTGACAACGTGAACTCGTCGGCTAACGGTATCGGAGTGGGGCAAGTCACGATTTCGGAGGGGGAGTCGCTGCTGTTGGATTTTGACAAACCGCAGACCTACATCAGTTTCAAGATGGTCCAGTGGGGTGGCAGTGACACGGTGGTCATCAGGGTGCTGATCGACTATGTGGCGTTCGATTTCGGTGCCGCAGCCGGCGATCAAGATCTGAGCTTCCTGAAGCCTGGTACCGATCCCACCATGGCCATCGTTGTCGATGCCGGCAAGCAAGGGACCTGGGAGTTGGTTGGTAACACATACACCTTGTATGTTGCATCAAGCTTTGATGACGTCACCGTGATGAATATGGTGACGCCGGACGGTAACGTGAAGTTCGGTCTGAACACCATCACCTACGACAAGACGATCACGGTCCAGGATCTGACCATGAACTTCGACCTTGCCGTGACCGACATGGATGGAGATACGACGGCCTTGAGTGGTGATTCGTTGACCGTGGCCATGCTGGCCCCGAATGAAGATGTTACTGTTACCAGTGCCCCGGCTATTGATCAGATGCCTGGTGTGGTTCTGGTCGGCAACGGTGGAGACGATGTCCTCATCGGCGGTGTCGGAGACGACATCCTGATTGGTGATGGAGGCAACGATAGCTTGGACGGCGGTGATGGGACGGATACGGTTTCCTATGCCGATGCCAGTGCAGGTGTCACGGTTGATCTTTCGAGTGCGGCCGCGCAGAATACCGGCGGTGGTGGTACCGACACCTTGGCCAACATCGAGAACGTGATCGGCTCCAGCCATGACGATGTGCTCACGGGTACCGATGGGGTCAATCGGTTGACAGGTGGTGCCGGCAACGACGATCTGACCGGTGGCTTGGGTGCCGATGTCTTCGAGTGGAACTTGGCAGATGTAGGCACTACTGGTTCGCCGGCGATTGACACGACCGACTTCAATGTATTGGAGGGTGACTCCCTGGATCTGCAGGACCTGCTGGTGGGCGAGCACGACGGCAGTGGCATTAATGCCAGCAACCTGACGCAATACTTGCAGTTCGGGGTTGATGGGGTCAGCGGCAAGGTCGTGCTGTCGGTCGATCACGACGGCAGTGGCACCTTCGAAGCCGATCAGCAGATCGTGTTCAACAACTACTCGGATCTGGCCAGCCTGCAGGCTGACCTTGGGGCAGCTTCGACCAGCGATGCCGATCTGATTGCCAAGATGCTGCAAAACGGCCACCTTAAGACCGATATTTGAGTCTTTGATCGCTCTAGTCCAGCCCTTGGGCTGGCTTCTTGGTGCAAAGGGAAACCCGAAAGGGTTTCCCTTTTTTGTCTGACGGCTTATCGCAAAAAGTCACACACCCAGCGGATCCACATCGATGGCCCAGCGGATCAGGCCTTTGGCCTCGGGCTGGGCGCGGGTGGCGTGCAGCACCGGCTGCCAGTGCGCCAGGAAGGCCTGCAGCGCCGGGCGTGAGGCGCTTTCCACCAGCATCTGGGCGCGTTCCACGTTGGCCACGCGCTGGATGGCCGTGGGCACGGCGGGGTAGAGCGTGACCTGATCGTGCCCGGGTAGGCCGGTGCCGGCTTGCGCGGCCAGGTTGAGAAAGGCCTGGGCGGTGTCCTGGCTGCGGGCTTCGGCGCGCAGCAGGGCCTGGTGGCCGTGCGGGGGCATTTGCGCGGCTTCGCGCTCGGCCAGTTGCTGGGCGGCGAAGGCGGGGTAGTCGTGCCGGGCCAGGGCGGCGAACAGCGGGTGCTGGGGGTGCCAGGTCTGCACCCACAGCTCGGCCTGGGTGCCCTGCCCGGCCATGAAGGCGGCGTCGCGCCCGGCACGGCCCGCCGCCTGCATGAGCAGGGCGAACAGGCGCTCGGGGGCGCGGTGGTCGCTGGCGAACAGGCCGCTGTCGGCGTTGACGCAGGCCACCAGGCCGATGCGGCGAAAGTCGTGCCCCTTGGCGATCATCTGGGTGCCCACGAGCACGTCCACGCTGCCGGCGTGCAGGGCCGCGAGCTGGCTTTCCAGGCTGCCCTTGAGGCGGGTGCTGTCGGCGTCGAGCCGCAGCACGCGCACCGGCCCGCCGTCGGGGCGCCGGGCGTCGGCCAGCAGGGCGGTGAGCTGTTCCTCGATCTGTTCGGTGCCGCGGCCCACGGGCGCGATGTCGAGGTTGCCGCATTCGGGGCAGGCGCGCGGCACGCGCACGGTGTGGCCACAGTGGTGGCAGCGCAGGGTGCGGTCGATCTTGTGGAACACCTGGTGCGCGCTGCAGTGCGGGCAGCCGCTGGTCCAGCCGCAGTCGTGGCAGGCCAGCACCGGGGCGTAGCCGCGCCGGTTGAGCAGCACCATGACCTGCTCGCCCCGCCCCACCCGCTGGGCGATGGCGTCGAGCAGCGGGGGCGCGATGACGGCGCCCTTGGGCTGGTGCGTCATGTCCACCAGGCGCAGGCGCGGCAGCGCACCGCCGCCCATGCGCTGCGGCATGGCCAGGCGCAGGTAGCGGCCCTGTTCGGCGGCGTGCCAGGTTTCCAGGGATGGGGTGGCCGAACCGAGTACGACCCGGCAGTGCGCGGCGCCCGCCTCGGGGGCGGGGCCGTGGGCATCGGATTCGAGCCGGGCGCGGTAGACGGCAAGGTCGCGGGCGGAATAGCGCGCGCCTTCTTGGCTCTTGAAGCTGGGGTCGTGTTCCTCGTCCACCACGATCAGCCGCAGCCGGGGCAGGCTGGCGAGCACGGCCATGCGGGTGCCGAGCACGATGCGCGCGCGCCCCAGGTGGGCGGCGAGCCAGTGGTTGAGGCGCTGAGCGGGGGTGAGCCCGCTGTGCAGCGACACCACGCCCCAGTGGGCGAAGCGTTCCGTGAAGCGAGCTTCGAGTTGGGGCGTGAGGTTGATCTCGGGCACCATGACGAGCACCTGGGCCTCGGGGTCGGCTTCGAGCAGGTCGTGGGCGGCGCGCAGGTAGACCTCGGTCTTGCCGCTGCCGGTGGCACCGAACAGCAGCACGGGGGCCTGGGCGGTGGCCAGTTGCGCCAGGGCCAGGGCCTGTTCCGCGCTGGGCTCGGGCTGGGGTGCGGTGCCCGCAGGCACCGGCACCGGGGCCGGCGTGCCGAGCCGCTTGAGCTTGCGCTGCAGTTGCACGGGCTGCAGGTCGCGCAGTTGGGGCGGCAGGGACGACAGCGCCACCTCGCCCAGCGAGCGCTGGTAGTAGCGCGCCGTGAACCCGACCAGTTGGCGCCAGCGCCCGTTGAGCGGCGGCAGTTCGGTGAGGGCCTGGGCCACCGGGCGGGCCTGGGCCGGGTCCAGCCCCGAAGGGGCGCCGTCGGCGGCCGACCACACGATGCCGAGCACCTCCCGGCTGCCCAGCGGCACCCGCACCAGGGTGCCCGGTGCGAGTGGCTGCTCACTCCAGTAGCTGAGGGTCGGGCCCAGCCCGCTGTGGGCCGGGGTCGTGACGACCACCTCGACCCAGAACACCCCAGTTGGCGCGGATTCCTCAGTCATTTTTTCGGAAAAACCGGTAAGTCGTTGATTTCTAAACAGATTGGAGACTTGCTCAGATTTTCTGTGGATAACTTTGTTGATAGGTGTCGGATGTGCCGCGCAAGGCCTTGAAAATCAAGGCTTTGCTTAGCTTGCCTAGAAATCGTGCAATCCACAAACCCCAGCAAAATCAACCACTTGCAAAACCCCCGTGGCGCGCAGAAGGCGCCATGGGGAAAACCGCGTCTTGTTGCAGCGCAACCAAAAAAATGTGCATAAGACGCACCCGAACGGCCTTCTTTTTGCCCTGTTTTTGTGCTAGCGAGGTCAGAAAAGGGCGTGCGCCGCAGGGTTCAGGCACCGGATGCAGGCACGGCGCGGTGCATCAGCCGGCCTGGCGCATGCGGCGCGAGTGCGCGTGCACCGTATCGACGAGCGTCTGCACGTTCTCGGGCGGCGTGAACTGGCTGATGCCGTGCCCCAGGTTGAAGATGTGGGTGGGGCCGGTGGTGGCGGGGTCGGTGTGCGGGGCGCCGAAGCTCTCCAGCACCTTCACGGCCTCGGCGGCCACCTGCTCCGGCTGGGCGAACAGCACGTTGGGGTCCAGATTGCCCTGCAGGGCCTTGCCGGGGCCGCCCACGGTGCCGCCCACCTGGGCGCGGGCGCGGGCCAGGTTGACGGTCCAGTCCAGGCCCAGCACGTCGCAGTCCAGGGTGTTCATGTCGTCGAGCCACAGGCCGCCGCCCTTGGTGAAGACGATGCGCGGGATGCGTTGGCCGTTGTGTTCCCTGGGCAGCTGGTCCAGCACACGCCGGGTGTAGGCCAGGCTGAAGGCCTGGAAGTTGCCGTCGGCCAGCACGCCGCCCCAGCTGTCGAACACCATCACCGCCTGGGCGCCGGCTTCGATCTGGGTGCGCAGGTACAGCGCCACGGCGTCGGCGTTGATTTCCAGCACGCGGTGCATGAGGTCGGGGCGCTGGTACATGAGGGTCTTGACCAGGCGGTAGTCGTCGGAGCCGCCGCCTTCGACCATGTAGCAGGCCAGCGTCCAGGGGCTGCCGGAAAAACCGATCAGCGGCACACGGCCGTTCAGGGCCTTGCGGATGCTGGTGACGGCATCGAACACGTAGCGCAGTTTGTTCATGTCGGGCACGGCCAGGGCGGCCACGTCGGCCTCGGTGCGCACGGTCTTCGCGAACTTGGGGCCCTCGCCCAGGGCGAAGCTCAGGCCCAGGCCCATGGCGTCGGGCACGGTGAGGATGTCGCTGAACAGGATGGCCGCGTCCAGCGCGTAGCGCTCCAGCGGCTGCAGCGTGACCTCGGTGGCGTAGTCCACGTTGGTGGCCAGGCTCATGAAGCTGCCGGCCTGGGCGCGGGTGTCGCGGTATTCGGGCAGGTAGCGGCCGGCCTGGCGCATGAGCCAGACGGGGGTGTGTTCGGTCGCCTGGCGCAGGCAGGCGCGCAGGAAGGTGTCGTTTTGCAGAGGGGCAAAGGTGCTCATGCCCCGATTGTCGCAGGTTGACTTCGGGCCGAAGTCAGCGCAGCGCCTGCCGCAGGGCCTGGTCGATGTCCCAGAGGATGTCGTCCACGTCCTCGATGCCCACGCTCAGGCGGATCATGTCGGCACTCACGCCGGCGCGCTGCAGTTCGTCTTCGTTGAGCTGGCGGTGGGTGGTGGAGGCCGGGTGGATGACCAGCGTCTTGGCGTCGCCGATGTTGGCCAGGTGGCTGAGGAACTGGCAGGCGTCGATGAAGCGCTCGCCGGCACCGGCCGGGTCGTCGGCGCGGATGCCGAAGGTGAGGATGCCCGAGGCGCCGGGCAGGCCATAGACCGGTTTGAACTGCTTCTGTGCCAGCGCGAAGTAGGGCGATTCGGGCAGCCCCGGGTAGTTGACCCAGGCCACCAGGGGGTGCTCGCGCAGCCATTCGGCCACGCGGCGGGCGTTGCGGCAGTGGGCCTGCATACGCAGGTGCAGGGTTTCGATGCCCTGCAGGATGAGCCACGCGTTGAGCGGCGAGAGCACGGCGCCAAAGGTGCGGTTGACCTCCATGCGCGCCTTCATGGTGTAGCCGAAGTCGCCGAAGGTTTCGTAGAACTTGACGCCGTGGTAGGCGCGGCTGGGCTCGACCATGTCGGGGAAGTTGCCGTTGCCCCAGTTGAACTTGCCCGACTCCACCACCACGCCGGCCATGGTGGTGCCGTGGCCGCCGAAGTACTTGGTGGCGCTGTGCACGACGATGTCGGCGCCGTGGTCGAAAGGCCGGCACAGGTAGGGCGTGGCCACGGTGTTGTCGATGATGAGCGGCACGCCATGGTCGTGCGCCACCTGCGCAATGGCGGCGATGTCGAGCACGTTGACCAGCGGGTTGCCGATGGTTTCTCCGTACACGGCCCGGGTGTTGGGGCGCATGGCGCGGCGGAAGTTCTCGGGGTCGGCCGGGTCGACGAAGGTGGTCTCGATGCCGAGCCGCTCGAAGCCCACACCCAGCTGCCCCACGGTGCCGCCGTAGAGGGTGGAGGCGGCCACGATGTGGTCGCCGGCCTTCAGAATCGCGAGCAGTGCGGTCATCTGCGCGGCCATGCCGCTGGCACAGGCCAGCGCCGCGCGCCCGCCTTCGAGCGCGGCCACACGCTCCTCCAGCACCGACACCGTGGGGTTGCCGATGCGGCTGTAGACGTTGCCGAAGGTCTGCAGGTTGAACAGGCTGGCGGCGTGTTCGGCGCTGTCGAACACGAAGCTGGTGGTCTGGTGGATGGGCGTGGCGCGCGCGCCGGTGACGGGGTCGGGGATGGCACCGGCGTGGATGGCCAGGGTGCCGAAGCCGAAATCGCGGTCCTTGGATGATGGAGGCATGGGGCGGCTCAGTAAGGGAGTTGGCGCGGGCGCTTGGCCGAGATCACGCGGGTGTTGACGCCGGCCCAGTTGAGGCCGCCGTACAGGCGCGCGTGCTCGATCTTGACGCACCTGTCCTGCACCACCTGCAGGCCGGCGGCCTGAGCGCGGGCAGCGGCTGCTTCGTGCGTGACGCCAAGCTGCAGCCACAGGCAGCGCGCGCCGATGGCGATGGCGGATTCGGCCAGTGGGGGGATGTCCTCTGCCTTGCGGAAGCAGTCCACCATGTCGATGCGCCGGCCTTCGGCGGCCAGGGCGGCGGCGGCTTCCTCCAGGCTGGCGTGGCAGCGCTCGCCGAGGATCTCGCCGCCCTCGCGCGCGACCAGCGGGTTGACGGGGACCACGCGGTAGCCGTGCGACTGCATGTACTTGGCGGCGAAGTAGCTGGGCCGGTGCCATTGCGGCGACAGGCCGACCACCGCGATGGTGCGGTCGCGGCCCAGGATCTCGCGCAGGGTGGGGATGTCGCTCATGCGTGCCAGTGTACGCAATGCGGCGGCGGCGAGGGGCCTCAGGAGGCCGGGGAAATCCCGAACGGGCGCACCATGGGCCAGCCGCGCCGGGCCCATTCGCTCATGCCGCCGTGCACGTAGCGCACGTTGGTCCAGCCGGCCTCGCGCATGGCCTCGACCACCTTGCTGGAGCGGTTCTGGGTGTTGCAGATGAGCAGCACGGGTTGGGCCGGATCGTTGGGGATTTCGCCCAGGCGTTTGTCGAGCTGCGACATGGGCAGCAGCCGGGCACCGTCGGCCACGCCGGTGGCGTGTTCCTTGGGTTCGCGGATGTCGAACACCAGCGCCTGCCGCTGTTCCAGCAGGGCGCGGCCTTGGTCGAGTTCGACGCGCAGCGCGGGGTCGGGGCCACAGGCGGCAAGCAGGGCCACGGCGGCGGCGGTGAAGAAGCGGCGAAGCATGGGCGCGATGGAAGGGCGTTCAATGGGGGTTCAGAGGGCGGCCAGGGCGGCGCGCACCTCGTCCACGCTGAGGATTTCGGACAGCACGACGGGCGGGCGGCCGTTCAGGTACAGGGCGTAGACGGGCACGCCGTTGCGGCCGAGTTGGGCCAGCGCGGCCGTGACGAGCGGGTCGCGGCGCGTCCAGTCGGCGCGCAGCAGGGCCACGTTCTTGTCGGCCATGTCGCCCAGCACGCGGGCGTCGGCCAGGGTGGTGCGCTTGTTGTACTGGCAGGTCACACACCAGGCGGCGGTAAAGTCCACGAACACCGGACGGCCTTCGGCGAGCAGGTCGGCCTGGCGCTCGGGGCTCCAGGCGTCCCAGCTTACGCCCTCGACGGCGGTGGGGGTGCTGGTGTCGGGGCCATCCTGCAGCCGGGTGACGTGGGGGCCGATGGCCCACAGCAGCCAGGCCAGGCCGGCGAGCGAGACGGCCGCCAGCACGGTGCGGGTCTTGCCGCGGCGGCCCAGGGCCCAGATCAGCAGCGCCAGCACCACCAGCAGCATCAGCAGTGCGGCGGCGCCGTCGATGCCGCTTTGCTGGCCCAGCACCCACAGCAGCCACACCACGGTGGCGAACATGGGGAAGGCCATGAGCTGGCGGAAGGTCTCCATCCAGGCGCCGGGGCGGGGCAATGCGCGCGCAATGGCCGGCACCCAGCTTGCGGCCAGGTAGGGCAGGGCCATGCCCAGGCCGAGCATGCCGAACACCGCCAGGGCCTGCGGCGTGGGCAGGGCGATGGCCAGGCCGAGCGAGGCGCCCATGAACGGGGCGGTGCAGGGCGAGGCGATGGCCGTGGCCAGCACGCCGGTGAGGAAGGCGTCGGCCGTTGGGTGGCGGGCCTGCAGGCTGGCGACCGAACTGGGCAGGACGTGCCCGAACTCGAACAGCCCCGCCAGGTTCAGGCCGATGAGGGTGAACAGCACCGCCAGTCCGGCCACCACGGCCGGGCTCTGCAGCTGGAACCCCCAGCCGAGCTGTTCGCCGAGCGAGCGCAGGCCGAGCAGCAGCGCGCCCAGCGCCAGGAAGGACAGCGCCACGCCGGCCGTGTAGGCCAGGCCGTTGAGGCGGTGCGCGCGCACGTCTTCGGCGTGCCGGGCAAAGGCCAGCACCTTGATGGCCAGCACCGGGAACACGCAGGGCATGAGGTTGAGGATCATGCCGCCGATGAGGGCGCCCAGCAGGGCGGCCCACAGGGTGAGCGACGGCGTACCGGCGGGGGCGGCCGTGGCCGCCCGTGCGGCGTTTTCCTCCAGGGCGGCGGCCAGGGCATCGGGCACGCCTGCAGGCAGGGCGGCCGGGGTGGGCCAGCTGCCCTGCACGGGCACGTCGAGCCGCACACCCGGCGTGCCCGCGCCCTTGCCGGGTGGGCGGGCCGGGGCCACCACCAGGGGCACGCGGTCGGGGCCATCGGCACGGTGCGGCGACAGCGGCACGCTGGCGGTCCAGCGCGTGCCCTCCCATTGCTGCGTCCAGGGCATGCCGGGGGCGATCAGGCCGGCGGTCTCGGGGAAGAATTCGAGGTCCTTGCTCTGCCAGGCGGCGGGCAGGCCGTCGAGCGAGACCTGCAGTGTGTCGGCCTGTGGGGTGAGGCGGCTGTCGCCCGCCGCCAGTACACGCGGGGCCGCGGCCCAGGCGGCTTCGAAGGCGGCGCCGTGCAGGGCCACGGACCCCTGTGCCGGGATGCGCACCTTGAAGCGGGCCTCTTCGGGGATGCATTCCTGGCGGCACACCAGCCAGGCGGCGTAGAGCTCGACATCGAGCTGGGGGGCGTTGAAGCCGGCCGATACGGTGAAGGGCACCGGCAGCAGCACGGTGCCGTCGTAGCCGTAGTTGGCCAGTTCACCGAGCGGGAACTTGCGCGGCGTGGGCCAGGCGATGTCGCCGGCCTGGACGCCGGCGGGCAGGGTCCATTGGAATTCGGTGGGCAGGCCGGAGTCGCCCGAGTTCTTCCAGTAGGTGTGCCAGTCGGGGGCGTGCTGCAGCTGCAGCCCCAGCCACAGGGGCCGGCCCGGGGCGATGCCCTCTGGGGCGTGGACCAGCAGTTCGGCGCGCGTCTGCTCGCTTTGCACCACGGTGGGAGACAGCAGGTCTTGGGCGCTGGCGTGCCAGCCCAGGCCGCTCAGGGCCCACAGCATCAGGGAAGCAAGCAGATGTCGCATCGGGGGTGTCGAGGTAGGCCGTCAGAGGGCGACGGCAGGGGCAAAGTTCCAGGGGCAGGACGCAGGCCTGCGGCCGCTTATTGTCGCGCAGGGCTTTTCAAAACACCGCAAGACATGAAAAATGCACTGTATCTCGGTGGCATGAGCGAGGAGTGATAGGGCATGCTTTCTGTGGAAAAGGCCTTGAACGTCTGGGTGGAGCGCTTGCGCGAACGGGTCAATCTGCCGTTGCAGGTGCGCTGGTACACGGGTGAGGGCGAGGTGCCCCCGGAGGTGCCGACGTGGCAGCTTGGCCATTTCGATCAGGCCGCGGTGGAGGTGGTGGTGCGCGATGCGGCGGCCCTGCCGGCCCTGCTGTCGCCCTCGCTTGACGCGCTGGGCGAGGCCTACGTGGAGGGCCGCATCGACGTGCACGGCAGCGTGACCGACATCATGGCGATGGCGCACCGACTGGCCGAGCTGGGCGAAACCGCCAGCGGCACGCTGTCGCGCATCGTCAAGTCGATTGCCCACAGTCGCAACAGCGACCGGCAGGCCATCCAGTACCACTACGATGTCTCCAACGCCTTCTACCGCGAGTGGCTGGACCCGGCCATGGTCTATTCCTGTGCCTATTTCGAGCACGGCGACGAGACCCTGGCCGAGGCGCAGACCAAAAAGATCGACCACATCCTGACCAAGGTCCGGCTCGAACCCGGCCAGCGTCTGCTCGACATCGGCTGCGGCTGGGGGGCGCTGGTGCTGCGCGCGGCGCAGAAGTTCGGGGCTCGCTGCGTGGGCATCACGCTGTCGCAGAACCAGTTCGACCTGGCCACCGAGCGTGTGCGCGAGGCCGGGCTGCAGGACCGCATCGAGATCCGCCTGCAGGACTACCGCGACGTGATCGGCCCGTTCGATCGCATCACCAGCGTCGGCATGTTCGAGCACGTGGGGCTGAAGCACCTGTCCGACTACTTCCGCATCATCCATGACCTGCTGGTGCCCGATGGCTGGGCGCTCAACCATGGGATCACGACGTCGGACGCGAACGACGGCGAAACGCGCCACGGCGGCGGCCGTTTCATCGACCGCTACGTGTTTCCGCAGGGCGAGTTGCCCCACATCGGCACCGTGCTGCGCACCCTGCAGGAAGGCGGCCTGGAGGCGATCGACGTCGAGAGCCTGCGCCGCCACTACGCCCGCACCCTCGACCTGTGGAGCGAGCGCTTCGAGGCCGGGGGTGAGCGCGTCCGGGCGCTGGTGAGCGAGAAGACCTGGCGCATCTGGCGCATGTACCTGGCCGGCTGTGCCTGGGCCTTCGAGCACGACGAGATCTCGCTGTTCCAGGTGCTGTGCCGACGGGCCGGCCGTTCGGCCCAGGAACTTCCGTGGTCGCGCCGCTGGATGTACGCCGGCTGATGGGTGCTGGCCGGCCGGCGCCGGGCCCGCTAAGATCGCGCCATGGCCACAGCATCCCGTCATGCACTGCCCCGTTGGGCAGACCTGTGCACCACCGATTTCGCCGCGCTCGACCCGCAGCGCACGGTGGCGGTGCTGCCCGTGGCCGCGACCGAGCAGCACGGGCCGCACCTGCCGCTGTCGGTGGACACCGATCTGACCGAGGCGGTGCTGGCGGCCGCTGCGCCACACCTGGAGGTGGGGGCGCCGGTCTATGTGCTGCCGACGCAGGCCGTGGGCCTGAGCCCGGAGCACCAGCGCTTTGCCGGTACCCTGACCCTCACGCCCGAGACTGCGATCCGGCTGTGGTGCGAGATCGGCGAGTCGGTGGCCCGCGCCGGCGTGCGCAAGCTGCTGCTGTTCAACGGCCACGGCGGGCACACGGGCATCCTGGACGTGGTGGCGCGCGAGCTGCGCTCGCGCTGCGACCTGCTGGTCTATGGCGCGAGCTGGTTCAACCTGCCGCTGACCGGTCCCGATGGCCAGGACCTCAACGCCGGTTTCACGCCCGATGAGCACCGGTTCGGCATCCACGCCGGGCAGATCGAGACCGCCATGATGCTGGCCTTGCGGCCCGAGCGGGTGCGCATGGACCGGGCGCGCGACTTTGCCTCTACCTCGCGGGAGCGCGCGCAGCGCTATGCCGTGCTGGGCAATGGGCGCAGTGCCAAGCTGGGCTGGCAGATGCAGGACTACAACCCCCAGGGCGCCGTGGGCAACGCCGCTGCGGCCACGGCCGGGCAGGGCCAGGCGCTGCTGGAGGCGGCGGGGCGGGGCCTGGCGCAGTTGCTGGCAGAATTCGTGGCGTTGCCGCTGGCCACGCTCTGCGACGGCCCGGCCCCCTGACGTGCCGGATCTGCCGGTTTGACAGTGCCCAGGCACTGACCCATACTGCCCGGTCTGTGACCCGCCCCGTATGAACGCCATTCCACTTACCCCCGCCGAACGGCGCCAGTACCTGCGCTCGGCCTTCCACGCGGACGTCGACATCGCGTCGGCCGGCCACATCTATCCGGCCCGTTTGCTGGACCTTTCGCTCAAGGGGGCGCTGGTCGAGCAGGACGGGGCCTGGCCGGTGCAGGTGGGCCAGACGTGCCGGTTCCGGCTGGAGCTGGTGCCCGGCACCGCCATCATGATGGACGCCACCGTGGCCCATGTGCGCGACAGTCAGGTGGGCCTGCAGTGCGATCACATCGACCTCGACAGCATCACCCACCTGCGGCGGCTGGTCGAACTCAATGCCGGCGCCCCAGACTTGCTGGAACGCGAGCTGGGCCTGCTGGTCGGTGCGGCCTGAGCCGGGGCCTGTGGCCCTTCTTCAGGCGTAGGTGACCCAGTCCGCGTATTCGGCGCCGGACAGGTGCGGCAGGGTGTTGAAACTCACGAGGTTGTGCCGCTTGGGACTGTAGGCCAGTTCCGAAACCGCGGTGTTGCGGATGCGCAGGTTGAGTTCGATGGTGGTTTCCGGCGTGGTGCCCAGCACGCGCCCGACCGCCGTGGCGATGGGCCCGCCGCTGGAGACGATGAGCACGTTGCCCCGGTACTGGCTGCGCACGTGGTCGAGCGCCGTGGTCACGCCTTGGACGAAATCCGTGTAGCTGGGCATGCCGCGTGGGCTCACGACGCCGGCCATCCACTGGCGCAGGCCGTCGCGCAGGAGGCGAAAGTGCTGGCGGTAGCCTTCGGGCGAGGTCGGGTGCTCGGGGGGGCGGGCCTGGATCGCTTCGAGCACGGCCGCGCTGTCGTATTCGTTGAGGCCGGGCCAGGCCTGTGCCTGCAGTTCCTGCCCCAGCCCCTGGGACAGTTGCTCCCAGGTCTGCAACTGGCGTTGCAGGGTGCCGGTGAGGACGGCGTCGAAGCGCAGGCCGAGCGTGTGCAAATGTTCGCCGAGCCGGGCGCTCTGGCGTTGTCCCAGCGGGCTGAGCTGGTCGTAGTTGGCCGCGCCGAACGAGGCCTGGCCGTGGCGCACAAGGTACAGGGTTCCCATGGGCGGCGATGGTACGGGCAGGGCACTGTGGGGCCAGTCACGGCGGCGACGCGCCGGGTGGGTTGCTCAGGCCACCAGCGGTTCGCCCTGCATGGCGTGCACCTGGTCCCACAGGGTCTGCGCCTGTTCCAGCCAGTAGGCGCCGGTGCCGAACCAGGGAAAGTTGATGGGAAAGATCGGGTCGCTCCAGCGGCGCGCCAGCCAGGCGCTGTAGTGGATCAGGCGCAGGGTGCGCAGCGGCTCGATCAGGGCGAGTTCGCGGCGGTCGAAGTCGCGGAACTGCTCGTAGCCGTCGAGCAGTGCGCCGAGCTGGCGCTGTTGCTGCGGGCGGTCGCCGCTGAGCAGCATCCACAGGTCCTGCACGGCCGGGCCGGTGCGCGCGTCGTCCAGGTCGACAAAGTGCGGGCCGCCCTGGGGCAGGTCGGTGGGCGTCCAGAGGATGTTGCCGGGGTGGCAGTCGCCGTGCAGACGCAGCGTCTGTACGGTGCCGCCCGGGCCCAGGGGGGCGAGGCATGCACGAGCACGTGCCAGGGCGGCCTGGGCGGCTTCGCGCCAGGCGGGCAGGGCCTCGGGTGCGATGGCGCCGTGGTCCAGCAGCCAGGCCACGGGTTCGTCGCCGAAGGTGTGCACGTCAAGCGCGGGGCGGTGCGTGAAGCGTTGGGTGGCACCCACGGTGTGGATGCGCGCGAGGAAGCGGCCCACCCATTCCAGCACCTCGGGGTCGTCGAGTTCGGGGCGGCGTCCGCCCCGGCGGGGGCTCACGCTGAACAGGAAGCCGGCGTGCGTGTGCAGGGTGCGGCCGCCCAGCCGCAGGGGGGCGACCATGGGGATCTCGGCGGCCTGCAGAGCCTCGGCAAATGCGTGCTCCTCCTCGATCTGCTCGGCCGACCAGCGCCCGGGCCGGTAGAACTTGAGCACCACGGCCTCGCCGCCGTCGAGGTGGGCCTGGTAGACGCGGTTCTCGTAGGAACTCAGCGCCACCAGCCGGCCGTCGCCGTCGAGCCCGACGCTGGACAGGGCGTCAAGCACCGCGTCCGGGGTGAGGGCATCGTAGGGGTGGGGCAGTTCGGTCGGGCGGTCGGCGGGCATGGGGCGATTGTGCGTCAGGGGCTGACCGGGGCCGTGCGATGCCGCACAATGGCGCGATGAAGGATTTTTCTCCGTTCCGATTGCGCCTGGTCCGGCAGGGCCTGTTCTATTCGCTGGGGCTGGTGTTCGGCATCTTCGTGCTGGGTGGCCTGGGGTTCTGGCTCATGGACCCGAAGGTGCACAGCTTTTCCGACGGGCTGTGGCTGTCCTTCACGACGGCGGCCACCGTGGGCTACGGCGACATGGTGCCGAGCAACGGCTGGTCGCTTGTGTTCGCGGTCTTCGTGGTCCTGCTCGGGCTGGCGGTGCTGTCGCTGGTGACGGCGTCGCTGGCGGCGATCTTCGTGGAGCGGCAGGTGGAGGCCGACGACCGCCACATCGAGGCCGACCTGCTGCGCGAACTGCGGGGGCTGCGCACCGAGGTGCACGCCCTGCGCGCGGACATGGTCGCCGGCCTATCATCGGTGCATGCCCGATCCGAACCACCAGACGACCGATCTCCCGCATCGGCAGCATCCGAAGCGTTGCCCGCCGGGCAGGCCCGGACCTGAAGTGGTCTCGACCCTGTCGTTTCACCGAAAGATCGCCCTCGGCATTGGGGCGGTGTCGCTGCTGCTGGCGGCCCTGTCCGCGCCTGTGGCCTGGTGGGTGGCCCGGGAAAACGCCGAGGAAACGGTGGTGGCCATGGCGGTGGAGGATGCCCGACGGCTGCTGCTGAACGAGGCTTTCCGCCCCGAGGGGGTGGACGCTCAGGGGCATGCCCAGGAGGCGGTCAGGGTGCTGGTCGGGGGGCTGTTTGACATCGCCGAAATCTACAGCGCCGATGGACGGCCGCTGGCCGAAGCGACGACCGGTGCCGGCCATGCGCTTGAGAACGAAATCCCGTCCCATGGCAAGCCCGGCTATCTGGAGCCGTTCTACGAAAGCCTGGCGCTGCCTGGGGAGCGGTGGATCTTGCGGGTGTTCGTCCCCCTGCGTAACGAAAATCAGGCGCTGACCGGCTATTTCGAAGGGGTCCGGCTGGTGCCGCAGTGGCAGCGCGACCTGATCCATCAGGATGGCGTGCGTGTGGCGTTGCTGACCGCGCTGGCGGCCCTGATCTGCGGGGGTGTTCTGTATCCGGTGATGATTCGCCTGTTCGAGGACAACCAGCGCAAGGCGCGCGAGGTGCTGGACTCGCACATCTCGATGATGGAGGCCCTGGGGCGTGCGATTGCCCGCCGCGATTCCGACACCGGGGCGCACAACTACCGCGTGGCGTGGATTGCCGCGACGCTGGCCGAGGCGGTCGGGCTGCAGGGCGAACGCATGCAGGCCCTGATTGCGGGCAGCTTTCTGCACGATGCCGGCAAGATCGGGGTGCCCGACGCGATCCTGCTCAAGCCCGGACGGCTGGACGACGAGGAAATGGCCATCATGCGGACGCACGTGGAAATGGGCGAGGAAATCGTCACCGGTGCCGGGTGGCTCGATGGCGGCAAGGACGTGGTGGCCGGACACCACGAAAAATGGAATGGCAGCGGCTATCCGCGCGGGTTGCGGGGCGAGGACATTCCCCTGGTGGCCCGGATCTTTGCCATTGCCGACGTGTTCGACGCGCTTTGCTCGAAGCGCCCGTACAAGCCGCCGATGCCGTTCGGGGAGGTCATGTCCGTGCTGCAGGAAGGGGCCGGCAAGCACTTTGACCCCCATCTGATCGGGGTGTTTTCCGGACTGGCCGAGCGCATCCACAAGACCTTGTCGGGGACGACCGAGGACGAGGCCCGGCTGCTGCTTGAACGCATGGTACATCGGCATTTCAGCCTGTAGCTGGGCGCTTGGGCAGAGGCTGTTCTGCCCTATCATCCCCGCATGCCCTTGAAGCCCCCAGCCGGTCGACCCAAGACGGGCGCCTCCCGCAAGCCAGCCCAAGCCCCCGCCCCTGTCGCAGAGGGGGGGCAGGCGCCCTTGCCCGAGTTGCGGCCCGGGCAGTCGATCGAGCTGCTCAAGGAGCTGCACATCCTGACGCGCGACGGCCGCCTGAACCAGGACACGAGGCGCAAGCTCAAGCAGGTCAACCATCTGCTGCAGTTCATCGAGCCCTTGCTCCAGGACGCGCTCGACGCGCGTGGCGACGTGACGGTGGTCGACCACGGCGCTGGCAAGTCCTACCTGGGTTTCATGCTCTACGACCTGTTCTTCCAGCCGCGCGATGTCGGCTGGGTGTACGGGGTGGAGACGCGCGCCGATCTGGTCGAACGTTCGCGCGAACTGGCCGCGCGCCTGGGCTTCGAACGCATGGCATTCGTGGCCGCCTCGGTGCAGGAGGCGATGGCCTCGACCGAGTTGCCCGAACGGATCGACGTGGTCACGGCCCTGCACGCCTGCGACACCGCCACCGACGATGCGATCGCCTTCGGCCTGGCCCGCCAGGCCCGGCACATGGTGCTGGTGCCCTGTTGCCAGGCCGAGGTGGCGTCGGTGCTGCGCAGGCACAAGGCGCTGAGCCTGTCGCGCACCCCACTGAGCGAAATCTGGCGCCACCCGCTGCACACGCGCGAGTTCGGCAGCCAGATCACCAACGTGCTGCGCTGCCTGCAGCTGGAGGCGCACGGCTACCAGGTCACGGTGACCGAGCTCGTGGGGTGGGAGCATTCCATGAAGAACGAACTCATCCTGGCCCGTAAAATCGGGGCACCCAAGCGCAGCGCCCGGGAGCGCCTGCAGCAGGTGCTGCAGGAACTCGATCTGCAAGAACTCACCCGGCGTTTCGCGGTCTGACATCCTCATGCGCCCGGCATCAACCGGTGCCGCGTTGCCCCACCCCATCGAGGAGCCCCCAAGATGGTCAATGACCTTTCCTTCCTGTTGCAGGCGATTGCCTGGCCCCTGGCCCTGCTGCTGGCCTGGTTCCTGGGCGAGCGCCTGCACAGCCTGTGGCGTGTGCCGCGTGTCTCCAGCTACGTCGCCGTGGGCCTGCTGGCCGGCCTGCTCAACCTGCCCGGCCTCACCGGGGATGTGCCCGGCCTGCCCTTTCTGGCGAACATGGCCCTGTCGCTGGTGCTGTTCGAACTGGGCTACCGCATCAACCTGCGCTGGTTCCGCAACAACCCCTGGGTGCTGGCCGTGGGGCTGGCCGAGTCGCTGCTGACCTTCGGCCTGGTCTACTGGGCCAGCGGCTGGTTCGAGCTCGACCTGGAGGTGCGACTGATCATGGCCGCGCTGGCCATCTCGGCGTCGCCGGCCGGCATCGTGCGCGTGGCCAACGAGCTGCGCAGCGCCGGGCAGGTGACCGAACGCGTGATGCACCTGTGCGCCATCAACTGCCTGATGGCCGTGATGGCACTCAAGCTGCTGGTGGGCTACTGGCACTTGAGCACGTCGGGCGACCTGGTGATGGCCGCCTATGGCAGCGTGCATGCGCTGGGCACGTCGGTGTTCCTGGGCGGCCTGCTGGGCTTTGCCGTGCCCTGGCTCCTGCGGTCGCACCAGGCGCAGAGTGGCGCGGTCACGGTGGTGTTCGCGTTGGCCGTGCTGCTGCTGACCACCGCCTCTTACGGTCTGAGCCTGTCGCCCCTGCTGGCCGCGCTGACCTTCGGCATTGTGGCGCGCGAGCGCCGCGTGCACCTGACCAACGCGCAGCGCGATTTCGGCACCGTCGGCGAGTTGCTGGGCATCTTCCTGTTCGTGTATGTGGCCTCGATGATTCCCTGGGCGGACGTCTGGAGCACGCTGGCGCTGGCGGCCACCCTGCTGCTGGTGCGCACGGCCTCCAAGGCGCTGTGCAATCTGGCCGTCTCGCGCCTGAGCGGGATCACCGTGCGCAAGGGCTGGCTCACGGGGCTGGCGCTCACGCCCATGTCGGCCTTTGCCATCCTGCTGCTCGAACAAAGCCGCCTGTACGGTTTTGAACCCGCCGTGCAGGCCTTTGCCACCATGGCGGGCCTGCTGGTGGTGCTGGAGTTGCTGGGGCCGGTGGTGACGCAACGCAGCCTCATGGCCGCGCGCGAGACCCATGTCACCATCGAGCAGCGGCCCTGACCGCAAGGAGCCTCTCATGCCACTGGAAACCTTCAAGGCCTCCGAGCCGCTGACCATGGGCGTCGAGCTGGAGCTGCAGCTCGTCAACAGCTACGACCTGGATCTCTCCAGCAGCGCCGACGACCTGCTCGAACTGCTGTTCCGCAACCCCTTCCCGGGCACCGTCACGCCCGAGATGACGCAGAGCATGATCGAGATCGCCACCGGCATACAGACCGGGCACGGGCCGCTGCTGGCGCAGTTGCGCGAGATCCGCGACGTGCTCGTGGCCGGCGGCGATCGCCTCAACATCGAGCTCTCGGGCGGCGGCACGCACCCCTTCCAGCGCTGGTTCGAGCAACGCATCTTCTCCAAGCCGCGTTTCCAGGAACTCTCGGGCCTGTACGGCTACCTGGCCAAGCAGTTCACGGTGTTCGGCCAGCACGTGCACATCGGCTGCTCATCGGCCGACGAGGCGCTGTTCCTGCTGCACGCGCTCAACCGCTACGTGCCGCACTTCATTGCGCTGTCGGCCTCGTCGCCGTACTTCCAGGGCACCGACACCCTGTTCGACTCGGCGCGCCTGAACTCGGTGTTCGCCTTTCCGCTGAGCGGGCGCGCGCCATTCGTGCTGAGCTGGGACGAGTTCGCCCACGGCTACTTCACCAAGATGGAATCGACCGGCGTGGTCAAGTCCATGAAGGACTTCTACTGGGACATCCGCCCCAAGCCCGAGTACGGCACCATCGAGCTGCGCGTGTGCGACACGCCGCTCACGGTCGAGCGCGCCGCCGCGCTGGCGTGCTACCTGCAGGCCTTGTGCCGCCACCTGCTGGAGCGCAACGAGCCCATGCCCGAGGAGGACGACTACCTCGTCTACACCTACAACCGCTTCCAGGCCTGCCGCTTCGGGCTCGACGGCATGATGGTCAACCCCAAGACGCGCGAGCAGATCAGCATCCGCGAGGACATCCTGGCCACGCTGCGCAAGCTGGAACTGCATGCGGTGGCGCTGGATTCCCACGCGGCGCTGGACGAGATCGAGCGCTGCGCCGCGCGCGACGGCAACCACGCCACCTACCTGCGCAAGTGCTTTGCCGAGACCGGCAGCGTCCAGGGCGTGGTGCGCGCGGCGGTGGATGCCCTGCGCAACGGCCCGCAGGGGGTACTCTGAGGCCCGGTCCGCGCCAGGCCGGTGCCGTGCTAAGCTGCTCGCCCGATACCCGTTACCGTCCAGAAGAGACCCCCAGGAGATCCCCATGCCCGGACTGCTGCCCCACATCGATCCCGATGGCCTGCTCGAATACTCGGTCGTCTACACCGACCGCGCGCTCAACCACATGTCCAGGCGCTTCCAGGGGGTGATGAACGACATCTCGACCATCCTCAAGGCGGTGTACGCGGCCCGTTCCGCGGTGCTCGTGCCCGGCAGCGGAACCTTCGGCATGGAAGCGGTGGCACGCCAGTTCGCGACGGGCAAAAAGGCCCTGGTGATCCGCAACGGCTGGTTCAGCTACCGCTGGACGCAGATCTTCGAGATGGGGTCCATCCCGTCAAGTGAAATCGTCCTCAAGGCCCGCCGCACCGACCCGGCCGACCCGCAATCGCCCTGGGTGCCCTGCCCGATCGACGAGGTGGTGGCCACGATCCGCGCCGAACGGCCCGATGTCGTGTTCGCGCCCCATGTGGAAACGGCCGCCGGCATGATCCTGCCCGACGATTACCTCCAGGCCGTGGCCGGTGCCGTGCACGAGGTCGGCGGCCTGTTCGTGCTCGACTGCATTGCCTCGGGTGCCCTGTGGGTGGACATGCGCTCCACCGGCGTGGACGTGCTGGTGAGCGCGCCGCAGAAGGGCTGGAGCGGTTCGCCCGCGTGCGCCATGGTCATGCTCAGCGAGCGGGCGCGCCAGGCCATCGACGGCACCACCAGCACCAGCTTCGCCTGCGACCTGAAGAAGTGGCTGCAGATCATGGAGGCCTACGAGGCCGGTGGTCATGCCTACCACGCCACCATGCCCACCGATGCGCTGGCGCGCCTGCGCGACGTGATGGTCGAGACGCGCGACTACGGCTTCGAGCAGGTGCGCCAGGAGCAGATCGAGCTGGGCGCCCGCGTGCGCGCGCTGTTCGAGCGGCGCGGCATCCGTAGCGTGGCGGCCGAAGGCTTCAAGGCCCCGGGGGTGGTGGTGAGCTACACCAGCGACCCCGAATTGCAGAACAGCAAGAAATTCCTGGCCCTGGGCCTGCAGACCGCCGCCGGCGTGCCGCTGCAGTGCGATGAACCGGCCGGCTTCTCGACCTTCCGCGTCGGCCTGTTCGGCCTGGAGAAGCTGCACCACGTCGAACGCAGCGTGGCGCAACTGGCCACCGCACTGGACCGCATGGGCATCACCGAACCCGAAACCATCACCGCCTGAACCGGACATGACCTCGTACATCTTCGAACCCGCCCCCCTGCCCAGCGTTGCCGTGCGCGGCCGCAGCGAGCGTTACGCCGTCTCGCGCATCTTCTGCGTGGGGCGCAACTACGCCGCGCACGCGCGCGAGATGGGCTTCGACCCCGACCGCGAGCCGCCGTTCTACTTCAACAAGACGCCCTGCGACCTCGTGGCCAGCGGCGCGACCATTCCCTATCCGCTGGGCACGCAGAACTTCCACTACGAGATGGAGCTCGTGATCGCCCTGGGCAAGCCCGCCTTCCGCGTGAGCCCGCAAGACGCGCAGGACGCCGTGTGGGGCTATGCCTGCGGCCTCGACATGACCCGGCGCGACCTGCAGATCAAGTCGCGCGAAATGGGGCGTCCCTGGGACTTCGGCAAGGACTTCGAGAACTCGGCCGTCATCGGCGAACTGGTGCCGGCCAGCGAAACCGGGCCACTCCAGGCCGGGCGCATCCACCTCGCGGTCAACGGGCAGGTCAGGCAGGACGCCGACCTGGCCGACCTGATCTGGAGCGTGCCCGAGGTCATCGCCAACCTGTCGCAGTACTACCACCTGCAGCCTGGCGACCTGATCTACACCGGCACGCCCGAGGGCGTGGGGCCGGTGCAGCCGGGCGACCGCATCACCGGCGGGATCGATGGCCTGGGTGTCATCGAGCTGACCATCGAGCAGCCCGAATAAGGCCATCGCGCCCCGTCAGCGCCCGGCCGGGTCGGCGGGCGGCTCCGGGGTGTCGAGGAAGGCCTCGGGCAGGGGCAGGCTGGTGGCGGGTACCTGCATCTGCTCGGGCGTGAGCTGCTCCGTGAAGCCCTCCAGCGAGCCCATCGACTTGCGGTCGCGCCGCGCCACCGGTTCGGACAGCAGGTAGGCCGTGCTCAGCCGTGCCAGGGCGTGCAGCGCGTCTTCGTGCGTGCGTTCGTAGGCGTGCGAGGCGTCGGCACCGAAGCCGATCAGGGCGGTGCGGATGTCGTTTCCGGCCTCGACCGCGGCGGCCGAGTCGGACCGGTAGAAGCGGAACACGTCGCGCCGGTGCGCGATGCCGTGCTCGCCGGCCAGGGCGATCAGCTTGTGGGTGAGGTGGTAGTCGAACGGCCCCGACATGTCCTGCACGCAGATGGTGGCGGCACGCTCGTCGCTGTTCTGCCCGGGCGCCACGATGGCGATGTCCAGGCTCACCATCTCGGCGATGTCGCCGTGCAGCGCCGCAGAAGCGCCGGAGCCCACTTCCTCGGTGATGGTGAACAGCGGATGGGCGTCGACCGGCGGGCGCAGGCCGGCGTCGGTGATGGCCTTGCAGGCTGTGAGCAGCGCGGCCACGGCGGCCTTGTCGTCGAGGTAGCGCGAGTTGATGTAGCCGCCGGGCACGATTTCCAGCTGCGGATCGAACGCGATCCAGTCGCCGACGTGGATGCCGGCGCGTTCCAGGTCGGCGGTACTGTGCACTGGCAGGTCGACACGCACCTCCACGTGGTCCCAGCCCGAGGGCTGGCTGTCGATCTGTTCGCCGTAGGCGTGGCCAGAGGTCTTCAGCGGCAGGCAGGTGCCCCGTGCCTGGACATGGTCGCCGTAGATGGTCAGGCGAGCGCCTTCGGCGAAGCGGGCCGACCAGTGGCCGATGGGGACGATGCCCAGTCGCCCGTTGGGCTTGAGCTCGCGCACCATGGCGCCCAGGGTGTCGAGGTGGGCCACGATGGCGCGCGCCGGCAGGCGTTCGCGCCCCCGCAGGGTGGCCCGGATGGCGCCGCGGCGCGTGATCTCGTAGGGCAGGCCAATGGCTTCCAGGCGCGAGGCGGTGTAGCGCACGACGCCGTCGGTCATGCCCACGGGGCTCGGGATGGCGGTGAGCTGCAGCAGGGTTTCCTGCAGGAAGCCGGTGTCGATCGCCGGCAGGGCGGTGACCGCGGCGGTGGTGGTGTCATGCGCCATGGGGGCTCTCCGGGGTCCGGGTGTTGGGAAAGAGCAGGTCCACGAAGCGCTGGGCCGTGGGTTGCGGCTCGTGGTTGGCCAGGCCGGGGCGTTCGTTGGCCTCGATGATCACGTGGTCGGGCCCGTCCACGCGGGGCACCAGAAAGTCCAGGCCCGTGACCGGGATGTCGAGCACACGGCTGGCCTGTTCGGCCGCCAGGCGCAGCGTCGGGTGCAGCTGCGCGGTGACGTCGTGGATGGTGCCGCCGGTGTGCAGGTTGGCGGTCTTGCGCACGGGCAGGCTCTGGTCGGCGCCGAGCACGTCGTCGAGTGCATACCCCTGCAGGCCGATGCAGCGGCGCGTCTCCGCGTCCACCGGAATGCGGGATTCGCCGCCCGTGGCGGCGGCGCGGCGCCGGCTCTGCTTGGCGATCAGTTCGGCGATGGTGGACTGCCCGTCACCGACGACCGTGGCCGGCCGGCGCACGGCGGCGGCCACGACCTGGTGGTCGATGACCACGATGCGCAGGTCCTGGCCGGCAAAGTACTGCTCCAGCAGCACGCGTTCGTCGAACTGGCTGGCCGTGGCGATGGCCGCCTCCATCTCGTCGGCCTCGGTGATGTGCACGCTGATGCCCTTGCCTTGCTCGCCGTCGACCGGCTTGACCACGATGGCCCCATGCCGGCGCAGGAAGGCCGCGTTGTGTTCGGCGCTGCCGGCCAGGGTCTGCTCGGGGACCCGCAGGCCGGCGCTGGCCAGCAGGCGTGCGGTCACGCGCTTGTCGGCGCACCGGCTCATGGCCACGGCGCTGGTCAGCTCCGAGAGCGATTCGCGGCACACCACGCTGCGTCCACCGTGGCTGAGCCGGAAGTAGCCGGCTTCGGGATCGATGGGATCGACCCGGATGCCGCGCCGCTGCGCCTCGTCGATGAGGATGCGCGCATAGGGGTTGAAGCCGTTGTGACGGTTGCCCGCCGGGTCGGTGAAGAGGGGTTCGTTGATGGCGTTGCGGCGCTTGACGGCGAACACCTGCACGTTCTGGAACCCCAGCTTCTCGTAGAGCGCGATGGCGCTGCGGTTGTCGTGCAGGACCGACAGGTCCATGTAGGCGCGACCGCGTGCCAGGAAGTGCTCGGCCAGGTAGCGGGTGAGCGCCTCGCCCACGCCGGGGTGGCTGGCCTGCGGCGCGACCGCCAGCGCCCACAGGCTGGAGCCGCTGTCGGGGTCGGCGTAGGCCTCGGCATGGTCGAGCCCCATCGCCACGCCGATCACCTCGCCGGTGGCGCGGTCCTCGGCCAGCACGTGCACGATGTGGCGTTGCGCGCGCTGGTTCCACGTCAGCGCCGGGTCCAGCGGCACCATGCGGCGGCTGCGGTAGATGGCGTTGGCGGCGGCGATGTCGGCCCGGGTTCGCAGGCGCCGCACCGTGAAGCCGCGACGCACTGCGCGTTGCGGGCGGTAGGTGCTGAGCCAGAGCCGGTAGGTCTCGGACGGGTCGACGAACAGCTCCTGTGGGGCATGGGCCACCACCAGGTGGGGCTTGTCGAGGTAGAAGGCGATGTCGCGCTGGCCGGGGTGTTCCTGCAGCAGGGCATCGGCCACGGCGGCAGGGTCGGCGAAGGTGTGGCCGACGATCAGGCGGCCCCAGCCGCAGGCCAGCACCGTGTCTGGCGCGGCGGCGCCGTGCGTTGCGGAAGGGTCGGCCAGGGGGATGGCATGACGGTCCAGGCGCAGGGCGCGCTGGGCATGTTGTCGCAGCATGGGGGCTCTCCTTTCATCGCAGATGGGTCTGCAGCCAGAGTTCCAGCAGGCCGAGCTGCCACAGCTTGGAGCCCCGCAGCGGGGTCATGTGGGCCGAGGGGTCGGCCAGCAGCGCGTCCACGTATTCGGGCCGGTACAGGCCGCGCTGGCGTGCGGCGTGGCCGGTCAGGGCATCGCGGACCATGTCCAGCGTCTGGCCCTGCAGGTGCTTGAGCCCGGGGACCGGGAAATAACCCTTGGGTCGGTCGATCACGGCCGCAGGGATCACCGCGCGCGCCGCGTCCTTGAGGATGCCCTTGCCGCCGCCGTCCAGCTTGTGGCGCACCGGTATGCGAGCGGCCAGCTCCACCAGTTCGTGGTCGAGGAAGGGCACCCGGGCTTCGAGCCCGAAGGCCATGGTCATGTTGTCGACCCGCTTGACCGGGTCGTCCACCAGCATCACGGTGGTGTCGAGCCGCAGCGCCTGCTCGACCGGGTCGCTGGCGCCGGGGGCGTTGAAGCGTTCGGCCACGAACCGCCTGGAGGTGTCCTCGCTCAGGTGGGCTGGCTGCACGGTGCGTCGGTATTCGTCGGGGTCTCGGTCGCGGAAGGCGGCCAGGTAATCGTGCACGGGGTCCTGGCTGCCCTGCAGCCTGGGGTACCAGTGGTAGCCGCCGAACACCTCGTCGGCGCCCTGGCCGCTTTGCACCACCCGGCTGTGTCGCGAGACGGCCTCGGAGAGCAGGAAGAAGCCGATGCAGTCGTGGCTGACCATCGGTTCGCTCATGGCTGCGATGGCCTCCGGCAGACGCCGCAGCAATTCGGCCTCGGGCACGAAGATGCGTTCATGGATGGTGCCGAAGTGCCGGGCCACGATGTCGGCGTACTCGAACTCGTTGCCCTTTTCGCCGCCCACGTCCTCGAAGCCCACGTTGTAGGTGCGCAGGTCGGACACGCCCGCCTCGGCCATCAGCCCGACGATGAGGCTGGAGTCCACACCGCCCGAGAGCAGCGCACCCACGGGCACATCGGCCACCAGGCGGCGCCTGACCGCAGCGCGCAGGCCGTCGAGCAGTCGCTCGCGCCAGGCCTCGGCGGACAGGGCCTCGTCGGCGGCATCGCGGTTGTAGTCGAGCGACCAGTACACGTGGCTCTCGCGCCGCCCGTCGGGCTCGACCACCATGACGGTGGCCGGCGGCAGCTTGCGCACGCCCCGCAGCACGGTGTGGGGCGCGGGCACCACCGCGTGGAACGACAGGTAGTGGTGCAGGCCGATGGGGTCAATCTCGGTGTCGATGCCGCCGCCGGCCAGCAGCGCGGGCAGGGTGGAGGCGAAGCGCAGGCCGCCATTGACTTCGGCGTAGTACAGGGGTTTGATGCCGAGCCGGTCACGCCCCAGCAGTACGCGGCCGCTGTCACGTTCCCAGAGTGCGAAGGCGAACATCCCGTTGAGGCGCTTAACAAAATCGCGTCCCCAGGCGTGGTAGGCCTTGAGCAGGACCTCGGTGTCGCCGCTGGAGAAGAAGGTGTAGCCCAGGCCCTGCAGTTCCTTGCGCAGCGCGGCGTGGTTGTAGACGGCACCGTTGAACACGATGCCCAGGCCCAGGTGCGGATCCACCATGGGTTGCTGGGCCGCGTCGGACAGGTCCATGATCTTCAGGCGCCGGTGGCCGAAGCCTCTTTGCGGCACCGACCACAGGCCCTGGGCGTCCGGCCCACGGCGGCTCTGGTGTTCGGTCATGCGCGCCAGGGCGGCGTTGTCGATGGGGGTGGGGTCGAAGCGGAGTTCTCCCGCGATTCCACACATAGGCTCATCCTCCTGATGTTCCACCGCCCCGTGTGGTGTGTGCTGGAATGGAAAAAGCGGCAGGCCCGCGAGGGACCGGCGGGTGTGGGGGCGGGGGGTGGCGTGCCTCATGCCGGAGGACAAGGGTCACACAGGACCTTGTCCGACGACCGGGGCGGTTCCCGGCGGGCAATGAGCACAGTTAATGAGACCCCATATCCTAGTGGCTCTGGCGAGGGTTTGCACATGCCACCTCCAATACCGCACCGTCATGGTGCGGAAAGAGGCGGCGGACTGTTCCCGGATTCGGGCGGCATGTCCCTTCGTCGGATGACGCGATGAAATGCTGTGTAGGATCGCGCACAGGCACACAAGTGAAACCATGAGACCCACCCTTCCCCTGCTCGTTCAGACCGACTTTCCCTCCATCCGGCGCAGGCGCCTCGACACCCTGCAGGTGAACCTGGGCTACAGGTGCAACCAGAGCTGCCTGCATTGCCACGTCAACGCCGGGCCGAACCGGACCGAGACGATGGACGAGGCGACGGTGCAGCTGGTGCTGGAGGTGCTGCGCCACCGGCGCTTGTCCACGCTGGACCTCACCGGGGGGGCGCCGGAACTGAACCCGCATTTCAGGGGCCTGGTCCAGGGAGCGCGCGCGCTGGGGGTGCGCGTGATCGACCGCTGCAACCTCACCATCCTGTCGGAACCCGGGCAGGAGCGGCTGGCCGAGTTTCTGGCCGCAGAAGGCGTGGAGGTGACGGCCTCCCTGCCGTGCTATTCGCCCGCCAACGTGGACCGGCAACGCGGTGAGGGCGTGTTCGAGCGCAGCATAGCCGGCCTGCAGGCGCTCAACGCACTGGGCTACGGGCAGGACGGCTCGGGGCTTGTGCTCAACCTGGTCTACAACCCGCAAGGCCCGGTGCTGCCGCCGCCGCAAGGCCCGCTGGAGGCGGACTACAAGCGCGAGCTGTTCCAGCACTTTGGCATCCGGTTCAACCAGCTGTTCGCCTTGACCAACATGCCGGTGCAGCGCTTTGGCAGCACCTTGTTGAGCAAGGGAACATTCGGTGACTACATGGGGTTGCTGAAATCCGCCTACCGGGCCGAGAACCTGGAGACGGTCATGTGTCGCACCCTGGTGAGCGTGGACTGGCAGGGCCACCTGTACGACTGCGACTTCAACCAGATGCTGGGGTTGCCGGCTTCCCTGTCGGACCAGGCGCGTCCGCACCTGCGCGACCTGCTGGACGTTGATGGCGAAGGCCGGCCGATCCGCGTGGCCGACCACTGCTATGGCTGCACGGCCGGGCAGGGCAGCAGTTGCGGGGGCGCGCTCGACGACGCGGCCGCCACGCACGGTGCGCCCCAGCTCTCGGGAGTGGCCTGATGGCCGCTGCGCCCAGGCGCTCCACCTGGATCGTGGTCGCGGTGGCCGTGCTGGGCCTGGTCGTGGCCTACCACCAGCTGGGTCTGGGGCGGTGGCTCACGCTGGAGCAACTCAAGGCCAGCCGCGACGCCCTGGCCGGGGCGTACCAGGCGAACCCGCTGACCACCCTGGCGGCGTTCTTTGGCCTCTACGTGGCGGCCACGGCACTGTCGCTGCCGGGCGCGTTCATCCTGACACTGGCCGCCGGGGCCCTGTTCGGTCTGGGCGTGGCCCTGGTCGTGGTGTCGTTCGCGTCCAGCCTTGGGGCGCTGCTGGCCTTTCTGGTGGCGCGGTACCTGTTGCGCGAAGTCGTTCAGCAGCGTTTCGGGAATTTCCTGGCCCCCGTCAACGAGGGCATGCGCAAGGACGGCACCTTCTATCTGCTGACCCTGCGTCTGGTGCCGGTGTTTCCGTTCTGGCTCATCAACCTTGTCATGGGGCTCACCCCGATCGGGGCGCGCCGGTTCTATGTGGTCAGCCAGATCGGCATGCTGCCCGGGACGGTGGTGTACGTGAACGCGGGCACGCAACTGGCGGCGATCGGGTCGACGGCGGACATCCTGTCGCCCGGCCTGCTGGGCAGCCTGGCCCTGCTGGGTGTGTTTCCCCTGCTGGCCAAGTGGATCGTCGGTGGTCTGCAGCGGCGCAAGGTGTATGCCCGCTGGGCGAAACCGGCCCGGTTCGACCGCAACCTGGTGGTCATCGGGGCCGGCGCGGGCGGGCTGGTGTCGGCCTACATCGGGGCCGCCGTCAAGGCCAGGGTGACCTTGATTGAAGGCCACAGGATGGGTGGCGACTGCCTGAACTACGGCTGCGTGCCCAGCAAGGCGCTGATCCGCTCGGCCAAGGCCGTGAAGCAACTGCGCCAGGCCGAAGCCTTTGGCCTGCGTGGCGCACAGGGTACGGTGGATTTTGCGGCCGTCATGCAGCGCGTGCACGACGTCATCCACGCCATCGAACCGCACGACTCCGTCGAGCGCTACACCGGGCTGGGCGTGGAGGTGTTGCAGGGGCACGCGCGCATCACCTCGCCGTGGACGGTGGAGTTCACGTTGCACGACGGCAAGACGCAAACGCTGACCACGCGCAACATCGTGATTGCCGCGGGTGCGAGCCCGTTGGTGCCGCCCATTCCCGGCCTGAAGGAGGTGGGTAGCCTGACCAGCGACACCGTATGGGGCCTGACCGAGCTGCCGCGCCGCCTGGTGGTGCTGGGCGGCGGGCCCATCGGCTGCGAGCTGGCCCAGAGCTTTGCGCGCCTGGGCAGTGAGGTGACGCAGGTGGAGATGGCGCCGCGCCTCATGGTGCGCGAAGACCCCGAGGTCAGCGAACTCGTGGCCGCCTCGCTGCGCGCCGATGGTGTCAACGTGCTCACCGGCCACCAGGCGGTGCGGGTGGAGGTGGTGGACGGCGAGAAGCGCCTGATCGTCGGGCACGGCAACGCAGAACTGCCGATCCCGTTCGATCAACTGCTGTGTGCCGTCGGGCGTAGCCCGCGCGTCACCGGCTATGGGCTGGAGGAGTTGGGCATACCGCTGACGCCGCGCCAGACCATCGAGACCAACGCCTGCCTGCAGACGCTCTACCCCAACATCTATGCCGTGGGCGACGTCGCGGGGCCGTTCCAGTTCACCCACACCGCCGCCCACCAGGCCTGGTATGCGGCGGTCAACGCGCTGTTCGGGCGATTCAAACGCTTCAAGGCCGATTACTCGGTGATCCCCCGGGCCACCTTCACCGACCCCGAGGTGGCACGCGTGGGGTTGTCAGAAACCGAGGCGCGGGACAAAGGCATTCCGTTCGAGGTGACGCGGTACGGCATCGACGACCTCGATCGCGCCATCGCCGACGGCACGGCGCACGGTTTCGTGAAGGTGCTCACGGTGCCGGGCAAGGACAGGATCCTGGGGGTGACCATCGTGGGCGAGCACGCGGGCGACCTGCTGGCCGAGTACGTGCTGGCCATGAAGCACGGGCTGGGCCTGAACAAGATCCTGGGCACCATCCACACCTACCCCACGCTGTCCGAAGCCAACAAGTACGCCGCCGGCGAGTGGAAGCGTGCCCATGCCCCCAGGCGGCTGCTGGCCTGGCTGGAGCGCTTACATGCCTGGGAGCGTGGGTGATGCGCCTGTCCATCGTCGTGCCCGTGCTCAACGAGGCCTGCGGCATCGGGGCCACACTGGCGGATCTGGGTCCGTTGCGGCAGCGGGGTGTCGAAGTGGTGGTGGTCGACGGGCACAGCCAGGACGGCACTCCCGACATGGCGGCGCCCCTGGCCGATGCCGTGTTGACCGCACCAGCGGGCCGTGCCCGGCAGATGAACGCCGGCGCGGCGGCATCGCAGGGTGACGTGCTGCTGTTCCTGCATGCGGACACGCGACTCCCGGAAGGCGCCGACCGGCTCATCGGTGCGGCGATCGGCAACGGCGCCGGGTGGGGCCGGTTCGACGTGCGCATCGAGGGCAAGCCCCGGATGCTGCGCGTGGTGGCGGCCCTGATGAACGCCCGCTCGCGCCTGACGGGCATCGCCACCGGCGACCAGGCCATCTTCGTCCGGCGCGACGTGTTCGATCGCGTCGGCGGCTTTCCGGACCAGCCCCTGATGGAGGACATTGAGCTGTCCTTGCGCCTGCGGCGCCTCGGTCCGCCGGCCTGTTTGCGCCAGCGGGGGGTCACGTCCGGCCGGCGCTGGGAATCGCGCGGCGTCTGGCGGACCATCTTTCTGATGTGGCGCCTGCGCTGGCGCTACTGGCGTGGCGAGCCCGCGCAGGCCCTGGCCGAGGCCTACCGGTGAGCACCGCGCTGATCGTCTTTGCCAAGGCGCCGGTGCCCGGCCAGGTCAAGACGCGGCTGATCCCGGCACTGGGCGCGCAGGGCGCGGCCGCGCTGGCCGAACGGCTCCTGGCGCACACGCTGCGCCAGGCCGTGGCGATGGGGGCGGACGCTCTGGAACTGTGCGTCTCGCCCGCGACCGGACACGCGGCCTTTGCGGCGGCTGAGTCCATGGCGCCAGGGCGTATCGAGGTGACGCTGCAGGGCGACGGCGATCTGGGCGAGCGCATGCACCGTGCGCTCACGCGCCGGCTCCGCACGCACGCCAGGGTTCTGCTGATCGGCACCGACGCGCCGTCACTGAGCCCTGCGATGTTGTCATCGGCCGGACGAGCACTGGAAACCTCGGATGCCGTTTTCGTCCCGGCACTGGATGGTGGCTATGCCCTGGTGGGGCTGACACGCCCGGTGCCCGAACTGTTTCAGGGCATGACCTGGAGCACGCCGCAGGTGATGGCCCAGACCCGCATCCGTGCCACCCAGGCGGGTTTGCGCTGGGTCGAGCTGCCGCCCGTGGCCGACATTGACGAACCGGCCGATCTGGTCCACCTGCCTGCCGGCTGGCAGACATGACGCCGGTGCCCCTGAAAGTCCATCCACGATACCCATGAACGTTCACTCCACCGTTCCCGGGCGAACCTGCCCGCTCCATTACCACTATGGCCCCGGTGTGTTTCGCACGCCCACGCCGCCGGAGCTGAGCGGGTTGGATGTGCTCTACGTGGTCGGCGGGCTCTACGGGAACGAACTGGCCCTGCACGAGGTGCTGCGCCTGTTCGAGGCCGAGCGCGGCCGCAAGCAGCTGGTGTTCAACGGCGACTTCCACTGGTTCGACGCCGACCCCGCCACCTTCGACCGCATCCAGCGCGAAGTGCTGGCGCACACCGCCTTGCGGGGCAACGTCGAGACCGAACTGGCGCAGGACTCGCCCGTGTCGGACGCCGGTTGTGGCTGTGCCTACCCCGACTGGGTGGACGACGGTGTGGTGGACCGTTCCAACCGCATCCTGCAACGGCTGTGGACGGCCGCCACGCCCATGCACCGCGCCCAACTGGCGGCACTGCCCATGTGGCAGACGGCTTCGGTCGGCGACCTGCGCATCGGCATCGTGCATGGCGATGCGCAGTCGCTGGCCGGCTGGGGCTTTGCGCAGGAGCATCTGAGCCAGCCCGCGCACCGCGAGCAGGTGCGGGAGTGGTTCGGGCAAGCCGGCGTCGATGCCTTCGCCTGCAGCCACACCTGCCTGCCGGTGGTCCAAGGCATCCAGCGCGGTGGTTCCGATAAGCCGGGCTGGGTGTTTAACAACGGGGCGGCGGGCATGCCGAATTTCCGTGGCGACACGGCGGGCTTGCTCACGCGCATCGCCGTCACGGCACACGATGGCGACATCAGCCGTGCCGGTGTGGTGCAAGGCCAGGTATTCATCGATGCGCTGGCCATCGAGGTTCCCGCGTCGCAGGTGCAACAGCGCTTCCTGGCCCAATGGCCGCAGGGCAGCGATGCCCATGCCTCGTACTTTTCCCGCATCGCCGCTGGCCCCGACTACTATCCCGATCAGGTCATACGTCTGGAGGATTGAACATGCTCGCCATCGTCGGAGGCACCGGCCTCTATGAGCTCCCGGGGCTCGACATCACGCAGCGCATCGGCGGCACCACGCCGTTCGGCGACCCCTCCGGCGACATCCTCAAGGGCCGCTTTGCCGGCAACGAGGTGCTGTTCCTGGCCCGGCACGGTGCCGGCCACCGCCTGCTGCCACACGAGGTGAATTACCGCGCCAACGTGTTCGCGCTCAAGCAGGCCGGCGCCACCATGCTGCTGGGTTTCTCGGCGGTGGGCAGTCTGGCGCTTGAGGTTTGGCCGGGCGATCTGGCCATGCCAGAACAGTATTTCGACTGGACCCGAGGCAACCGCCAGCGCACCTTTTTCGGCGGCGGGGTGGCGGCGCACGTCTCCACCGCCCAGCCGGTGAGCGCAGCACTCGTGGGCGCTGTGCAAGCGGCCGCACAGCGCGCCGGCCACTCGGTGCACCGGGGCCTGACCTACGCCTGCGTCGAAGGCCCCCGTCTGGGAACCCAGGCCGAAAGCCACTTCCTGCGCCAGGCCGGCTGCCATCTGGTGGGCATGACCAACGTGCCCGAGGTGTTCCTGGCCCGCGAGGCGCAGATGGCCTACGCCACCGTCGGGCTGGTGACCGACTACGACTGCTGGCTGGAAGATCCGGCGCAGCACGTCAGTGTTTCCGGTATCTTCGAGCTGTACGGCAAGACGCTGGGCAAGGCCGCGCAGGTGCTCAATGCGCTGCTGTCGCAGCCGCTGCCCGAGCCCGAACAAAGCATACGCACAGCACTGGCCAGCGCGATGCTGACCCCCGACGCGGCGCTCACCCAGGAGCAGGCGGACTGGATGGGCGTTCTGCGACGCTGAAAAACGGGAGATTTTCGGAATGACCGCTCAATTGCCTTCCCATGCCCGAGTCGTCGTTGTGGGCGGTGGCGTCATCGGCACCAGCATCGCCTACCATCTGGCCCAGCTGGGCTGGAAAGACATCGTGCTGCTGGAGCGAGACCAGCTCACCTCCGGCACCACCTGGCATGCCGCCGGACTCATCACGGCAGCGGGCATGTCCTGCGAGACCTTGTTGTGGGCGCAGCAATATACACGCAAGCTGTATGAAAACCTGGAGGTCGAGACCGGACTGTCGACCGGCTTCAAGCGCATAGGCCACTTGCATCTGGCCACCCATGCCGTGCGCCGGGAGGCGCAGCGTCGCGAGATGAATTTCTGTCGCTCGCAAGGGGTCGAGAAATTCGAAGTGGGACCGCGTGAGGTCAAGGAGCTGTTCCCGCTGATCGAAACCGATGGCGTGGTCTCGGCGATCTATACGCCCTCGGATGGACGCGCCAACCCGGTGGACGTGACCATGTCGCTGGCCAAGGGTGCGCGCATGCAGGGTGTGCGCATCCTGGAACAGGTGCAGGTGACGGATTTCGTCGTGAAGAACCAGCGCGTCACCGGCGTGAAAACCAGCCAGGGAGACATCAGCGCCGAAATAGTGGTCCTGGCCGCAGGGATGTGGTCGCGCCAGCTGGGCGCGAAGATCGGTGTGTCGGTGCCGCTGCAGGCGGCCGAGCATTACTACCTGCTGACCGAGGCGATTGACGGGGCCCACCCCGACATGCCGGTGGTGGAAGACCCGGCAACCTATACCTACGTGCGAGAGGAGGGCGGTGGTCTGCTGTTTGGCTTGTTCGAACCCCGTGCCGCTGCCTGGAGCCCGCAAGGCATTCCCGGCGATGCCAGCTTTCTGCACCTGCCGCCAGACTGGGAGCGCATGACACCCTTCCTAGAGGACGGCTTCAAACGCTACCCGGTCATGAACGAGGCCGGGATCAAGACCTTCTTCTGTGGGCCGGAAAGCTTCACTCCGGACGGCGGGTTCCTGATGGGGGAAAGCCCTGAAATCGATGGCCTGTATGTGGCCAGCGGACTCAATTCGCTGGGCATCCTCATGGCCGGTGGCATGGGTCGATTGATGGCCGAGCAGATCGTCCACGGCAATGCCTCGCAGGACATGACCGGCCTCGCTCCGGCGCGCACGGCGCCGCACGAATCGGTACGCAGCTTTCTTTCCGCGCGCATTCCAGAAGCATTGGGGTACGGCTTTTCCCACGGGGCATTGCCCCATTTCAAACACAAGACGGCGCGTCATGTTCGCCGCCTGGCATTGCACGATCGCTACGCTGAACGCGGCGCCTATTTCGTCAGCCTGAGTGGCTGGGAGATGCCTAACTGGTTCGCAGCGGGCGGGCAGATGCCAGAGGTCGAGTACAGATACGGTCGTCAGCCCTGGTTCGATCTCGCGGCCGCCGAACACAAGGCCACCCGCGAATCCGTGGCGTTGTTCGACAAGTCCTTCATGGGGAAATTCTTGGTGCAGGGCCGGGATGCGGAGCGGGTGCTCAACCGTGTCAGCGCCAACTCAGTATCGGTTCCGATCGGACGCAACATATACACCCAGTGGCTGAACACGCAGGGGGGGATCATCTCAGACCTGACGATCACCCGGCTGGGTGAGCAGGCATTCATGCTCGTCACCGGCGATGTGCTGCAGCGCTTCACGTCCAGCTGGCTGCGTCGGCACACGGGGGTGGACGAGCAGTGCTGGGTCACCGACGTGACCTCGGCGTACACGATCCTGAGCCTGCAGGGGCCGCGGTCACGCGAGCTGTTGCAGGCCGTCAGCGGCGCCGACCTGTCCACCGAACGGGTCCCGTTCCGCAGCAGTTGCGAAATCGAGCTGGGATACGCCCGCATTCAGCTCCTGCGTGTCACCTACATGGGCGAACTGGGTTACGAGTTGTATATCCCCACCGAATACAGCCACACGGTCTACGACGCACTGGTCGAGGGCGGCAAGGCGTTGGGCCGGCCGCTGGTGCATGCCGGCCTGATGGCGCTGGAAAGCCTGCGGCTTGAAAAGGGCTACCGCGACTTTGCCGTGGACATCGACAACACCGATACGCCGTTGGAGGCTGGGCTGGGTTTTGTGGTCGATTTTGAAAAAGGCGACTTCATCGGGCGAGAAGATCTGCTGGCACAGAAAGCCGGCGGCCCGCTGAAGAAGCGCCTGGTGCAGTTTCTGCTGAAAGACCCCGGGCCGCTTCTGTATGGCCATGAACCCATCCGGTGTGACGGGGCGTACTGCGGATACATCCGCGCCGGTGCCTTCGGCCATACGCTCGGTGCGTCGGTGGGGCTGGGGGTGATCGAGCTGGAGGAGGGCATCACTGCCGAAGTGCTGCGCAGCCATCGATTCGAGGTGGAGGTCAACGATGAGCTGGTCGAAGCCACCGCCTCGCTGGCCCCAATGTACGACCCGAAAAGCGAACGCATCCGTATCTGATCGCATTGCGCTGGTAGCGGCCGGAGCGGTTCAAGGCGCGTAGCGTTCAACCTCCAATCGCCTCAGGAGGGTGTCGGAAAGGGGGAAATTAGGTGGTGGCGCGCGGCTTCGGAGAGCAGAAAAATCGATGCGCATTCTGCTGTGCTCATCTGCATCAAGCGGTATCCTTCATGACCAAAGGCCTCTAAGTCATTGAAAATGCTTTAGGGATGGTGTTCAAAACGCCCGTGGCGGCGGCCACTGAGACGAGATATTCCAGATGATGACGAATCCGGCGTTTTTGGGGTCGCAAACATGG
>FWWM01003803.1_pt1 | contig 36641 bp, 33 predicted proteins | sample 2228351 | NCBI WGS metagenome assembly FWWM01 (sample SAMEA103939774, study PRJEB20133) | metagenome
TCACTCCGCAACCGGGCGCTTTTCCTCTCGGAACAGGGCAGCGAAGATGGCAGCGCACAGCAGGGTGATGATGGCGGGGATGGTGAAAACCCATGTGTAGTTGGTGACCGTCTCACCGTTCACCGTTGTGGTGAAGATGTCCCTTAGGAAGCCAGCGAAGAACCCACCAATCAGCAACCCCACACCCAACACTGCAAAGTTAATCAAGGCTTGAGCCGAAGAGCGGATGTCCCTCGGCGCGACCATGTCGGTGTAGATGAACGCGACCACGAAGAAGAAGACATAGCAGAACCCGTGTAAGGCTAATGCCGCGATAGAAAGCCATACCAGCCACGGGGCGTTCTGGTAGCCTGCCCAAGTGATGGCGAAAACGATGTAACGGATGGGCCACGCCACAATCCCCACGAGCAAGGAGTTGCGCACACCCCAACGGGGCAAAGCGTAAGGGAGCAGGAAGGTGATGGTGAAGATTTCCGCAATCTGGGCAATGGTCATCCACGCGGGCAAAGAGGCTTCGGTGATGCCCACCACCCTTCCCGCTTCCTGCAGGAAGGGGAAAGTGAGCATGTAGTAAAGGCGCAACTCGGTAGCGACAACGAAGGCGATGATGAAGAAAGTGAGGTAGTTGCGGTCTTTCAACAGCACCAGCGCCTCACGAAACGCCAACGGGTCGGGCGCTTCTTTCGCAGGGGGTGTGTGAGGGAGAGCAAAGGAAGCCAACCCCATCAGGATGGAAAAGATGCCGGCTAACACGAAGACATCAATGATGGGCCAATCGGCAGAACCCAAAGTTCGGCGCATGAGGCTCAAAATCCATCCCGCCACAATCCAACCGATGGTGCCCCAGACGCGAATGGGTCCGAACTGGCGCTGCGGATCCCGCAAGTGCTGCAAAGCAATGGAGTTGGTCAGGGCAAGGGTGGGGGCGTAAACGAGGGCGAAAACCAGCATAAGTGGGAGCATGGTTGCCAGTTGCTTTTGCGTGGACAGAATGAGCAAAATGACACCGCCGATGAGGTGGAAAATTCCCAGCGCTACTTGTGCCGCCAAGAGGCGGTCAGCAACTTGACCCGCTGTAAAGGGTGCCAACAGGTTCATGATGGGCAGGGCATTGTAAATGAGCGCGAGGGCAAAACCAGAAAAGCCTAACCGCTCCACCAAGATGCCTGACAGGGGCGGTTCCCACGAACCCCAGATGGCATACTGCAAAAACATCATCACCGCCAAAAGGGGCTGAGAGAACATCACCTTCAACGCTGTCGCTAACTCTTGCAAACCGCTCTGCTGCTGTTCTTCCGCCATCCGAAACCACCTCCGCAGCAAAATTTTGTGATGAACCGCAGCAACTGTAAATGCACCATAAGCGCTGTTAAAATTACTTTGGCTCGCCTGAAAAGACCCGCGCAGAAAGGGGGTGTGCGAAGATGGCGGATTGGACGGTTTACCCTGCGACCGATATTGTCCCTGACGAAGTGGAAATGTTGGCAGCACAAATTGAGGAAGACGGGGGCAAGACCTTAGCCATCTACCGCGACCCTTATGGTGAGCAGTGGCAGATTTTCGCCTTGCTGCCTTTGGCAAAGGTTCAACCGACGCCTTTCCAGCGGGACTTGTCATCCCACCATGTGGAGCGATTAGAGGAAGTCATTCGGGAATTGGGGCGGTTCCTTGACCCCATCATCGTTATCCGCACCCCGCAGGGGGAATACTGGACGCCTAACGGCAACCATCGTCGGGAAGCGATGGTGAAATTGGGGCAAAAGATGATTGCTGCCATTGTCATCCCCGATGTGCGGGTGGCTTACCAAATCCTTGCCCTGAACACCGAGAAAGCCCACAACCTTAAGGAGAAGGCGCTGGAAGTCATCCGCATGTATCGGGGGTTGCTTTCCGAAGATGGGCGCTACCGCGAGAGCGACTACGCCTTCCACTTTGAAGAAGCCTATCTCATCACGATGGGGCTCATTTATGAGCGGCGGGATCGGTTCGGTGGCTCCGCTTATGTGCCCATCTTGCGGAAAGTGGACACCTTCTTGGATTTGCCCCTTCCCGAAGCCCTTAACGAGCGGGAGCGACGCGCCCAACTGCTGGAGGAAGTGGACGCACTGGTGGAACCCATCGTCCAAAGCCTGCGGGAGCGAGGCATCAACCACCCCTTCCTGAAGCAAGCCGTCGTCTCCAAAGTTAACCCCATCAAACGCAAGCGCATCGTGGACATCACCTACGAGGAAGCATTGCAGCGAATGAGACGCGCCCTGGAGCGCCTTGACCCGTCCACCATCACACTGCAAGATTTGGCAGCCGCTATCGCCGAAGAAGGAGCCTTTTAGCCACTAACAGACCATCCAAAAGAACCGAAGTGACGGCACGCTGTAGAGAGTTCTTTTGCAGCGTTTGGGAAAAGGAGGTGAGGGGAGCGCAGCGTCCTCCGCTGCGATCTCCCTGTAACAGTGCTAAGCACACCGCTTTTGGAAACGCATCGGAAGGAAGGAGCCAAGTTGGTGGACTTTGCTGGTTGGCTCTTGCCACTGCATTACGGAAGCATCTTGGACGAAGCCCGCACCGTCCGCGCTCGGTGCGGGTTGTTTGATGTGAGCCACATGGGGAGATTGGTGGTCAAAGGGACAGAAGCCGCCTCCGCCCTTGATTACTTGGTCACTCAGGCAGTCGCCTCCTTAGCCGTTGGGCAAGTGCGCTACGGGTTCCTGTGCAACGAACAAGCGGGAATTTTAGATGACTTGACGGTCGCTCGCTTATCGGACGACGAGTTTCTGCTGGTCGTGAACGCAGCGCGGCGGCAAGCAGACTTTCAATGGCTTCAGCACCATCTCCCTCCCACTGTCTCTTTAGAAGACCGCACCTTGACAAGTGCCATGCTCGCTGTTCAAGGTCCTGATGCGTTGGCTGTCGTGGACAAGTTGACCGATAGCGCGGAGAAGCCGTCGGCTTTGAAGCGGTTTCACTTGGGTGTTTTCTCCCTTTGCGGCACCATTTGCCTTGTCTCGCGCACGGGTTACACAGGCGAGGACGGCGTGGAAATTATCTGCCCGTCAGAGGCAGCGGAAACCTTGTGGTCGGCATTGCGGAACGAAGGCGTGCCACCCTGTGGCTTGGGTGCGCGGGACATTTTGCGCTTGGAAGCGGGCTTTTGCCTTTACGGTCACGACTTGGACGAAACAACAACCCCCGCGGAAGCCGACTTGATGCGGTTTGTGGCGCTGGACAAATCGTTCATCGGGCGGGACGCATTACTGGCTCAATTGAACGAAGGCGTTCGCCGCAAGCGGGTGGGGCTCAAACTCGCTTCTCGCGCCACCCCGCGCCAAGATGCCCCTGTGCTTGACAACGGGCAAGTTATCGGTCGGGTCACCAGCGGCGTCTTCTCGCCCCACTTGAACACCGCTATCGCAATGGCGTATGTGGCAAGTGAGTGGGGACACATTGGCGCAAGGGTGGAAGTGCTCGTCCGCGACCAACCCCACGACGCCGAAATCGTCGCTATGCCCTTTTTGCCTTTGCCTTCCCGCAAAGCAGGATAGGGGCGAAGGAAGGTGGCGAGATGACGATTTTCGCGACGGAAGAGATGCTGGAACGAGAGGCAGCGATGTATCTGGCGGAACGATTGAACGCTTCGCCACTGGAGCAAGGTTCGCTGCGCCGACCCCACAGGCAGTTTGACATCTTGCTCCGCTTGAACGACGAACGGCTTGTCGTGGAGATGGAGATTGGCGAAGGGTGGCGCAAGATTGTGCAAGGCATCGTCCAAGCCAGCGAGTATCGGGAGCGGTTGAACGCGCACGGAGTTATCGCCCTCGTTTACCCGCCTGCTGTCCGCCGACCCGTTGACAGCCCTGAGCAAGCGCGCCGGCTGGCTTTGACGACTCCAGTGCACGCGCTCATCCTTTCCACCTTCTTAAACGCTCACTTTGCCGACATCAAGTTGCCCCAATTGGCAGAGCGCCTTGCAGAAGCGTGGACGAATTACCAGCAGCAAAAGGTCGCTCTCATCTCGCCAGATTTGATTGTCACCGCCCTGCGCGAATGCGTGCAATTGCTGTCAGCCGAATTGCGCCAAAACCGAGGGCTGGCAGACCCCGTCGTGGAAACGGTTGTCGGCTCCTTTGAGTTGTTCCGCATCTTGGCAGAAGGCGAAACGCCGCTGGGCAAGCAGGAGGAAAAACAGTTGCAACTGGCAGCCTTAGACTTGGCGGCTTATGTGCTCGTCAACCAACTGCTGCTGTATCGCTTGTTGGAGATGGCGATTGGGTTGCCCCCCTTGCGCCCCATTGAGCGGACGGAGGAGTTGAATCGCTACTTCAGCGCGGTGACCCGCATCAACTACGAAGCCGTTTACAGCGTGGATGTCGCCAGTCGCTTACCAGACACGCCTTCCATTCGCCGCCACATCAACGAGGCGATTACAGCGTTGGCAGCGTTGCGCCCTGAGGAGTTGCCCCACGATTTGATGGGGCGGGTGTTCCACGAGTTTTTGCCTTTTGAGACCCGTAAGTTGCTGGGTGCCTTTTACACGAAACCGCAGGCAGCAGAGTTGCTGGCAGGGTTGGTCATTGATGACCCTAATGCGCTCGTTTTTGACCCTGCGTGCGGTAGCGGCACTTTGCTGGTGGCAGCCTATCGGCACAAGTGGCGGTTGCTGCCCTCCTTGCCGTCCAGCAAAGAGCGACGGCGCAAGCACCACGAGTTCGTGGAGCGGCACCTTTACGGTGTGGACATTATGCCTTTTGCGGCGCACCTGGCAGCAATGAACATGACCCTGCAAGATGTCCACGCAAAGGTCAACTACTTGCGCATCGGCGTTGGTCATTCCCTCACGCTCACACCCCGCGCTCAAGTCGGCACCATTGCCAGCCAACTGTCGCTGTTTGAAATCGCCGAGGAAGCGGACTTGAATAACCCCGCGCCAAAGCGGGGCACAGCGTTTCGGTTGCCCGCACAAGTGGACATCGTGTTGATGAACCCGCCCTTTACCCGCAAGCAACGACTGAAAGCCAACATGTTGGGCAATTACAAGACAGCGTTTCCCAGCGCTCAAAACTACTGGGCATACTTTTTGGCGCTGGCGGACAACTTTTTAGGTGTTGGCGGAAAAATCGCCGCCGTTTTGCCCCGCGATTTTCTCAGCGGTGGTCCCAGCCAAGATGTGCGGGATTGGTTGTGGCGACAAGGGCGCTATTGTCTGCGCTACTTGGTGAAGACGACAAAGGAAGTGGCGTTTAGCGAAGCCGCTCGCTTCCGCGATTTTCTGGTCGTGTTGGAAAAGCGCAATGCAGGGAGTGTTCAGAACCCACCCCCATGCGCCATCGTTTACCTGAAGCGACGGCTCAACGAGTTGAAGTTAGAGGAAGCGGCAGCCATAGCCCATCGCATCAAAGCGCTGCCACAAGGTCAGCGGTTGGACGATGACGATTGCGCCGTCGTCTGGGTGCCCCAAGAGAAGGTTCGTTCGGGCGACCCTGCGTTCCAGTTTTATGTGGCGTTTTCTGACCCTAAGATCGCCGAAACTTTGCTGGCGTTCTTGGATGCCTTGAAGGCAAAAGCGGGGCACCAGTTGACGGCGCTGACAGAAGTCGTGCGCATCACGCGTGGCTTAAATCCCGCGCAAAAGGGCGTCATCAAAGCCGTTTACGCTGTCCGCCCGCTCCATCCCGACCGATTGCGGCAATCCCCACTCGTCGTGGAAAGGGAAACGCAAAACGCTATTGTCGTCCGCTTCGCCAACCAGTCACTCAGAATTCCCCGCACCGCCTTGCGCCCCGGGCTGAAGACGCACGCTTACTTGCCGACGATGGACATCTCCGACACCTGCGATTGGTTCCTTTGCCAGCGGTTCAAAGGCTTTGAGAGCGTTGAACTGATACTGGGCGTGGAAGTGGACTTTGATGCCCTGAATCGCAAGGCGGATGCGGCAGCAACGCATTTGGCGGTTGGTTATCGCTTGAACTTGGCAGCGCCAGGGACCTGCCTTCTCGCCTTTTACAGCACGCAGAAAGTCGTCCCGCAACAAGCCTTCTCATCGTTCCACGCTGATCCCGACATGGCAAAAGCCTTGTGCCTGTGGCTCAATGGGGGCGCGTTCGTCGTCCAGATTTTGGCGAACCGTGCCGAGACGGAGGGCAGTTTTTGCAACTTGACGGACGAGATGCTGCGGAGCACGCTGGCACCGACGGCGCAATTTTTCGCTGCCCATCGCAAAGCCTTTGAGCAAACCTTTCAACGCCTCAAGGCAGTGCGATGGCGATCGCTGCTGGAGCAATTTGAAAGTGATGACCCAAAGCGCTATGAACTGGACAGTTTCCTTTTGCAAGTGTTGGGCTTTTCCAAAAGCGAAATTGCCCAGTGGCTACCCAAAGTGTATCGGGCAATCGCACAGGAGTTGCGGACGCTGAAGGAAGCCATGCGGACTTATCGCCCTGACGAAGAGGAAGCGGAAAGTTGACCGGTGAGCGGAAGCAAGGGGTGGGCGAATTTGCCCTCGGACATTCCCCGCTCTGTGCTGCGGGCGATAGAGCAGCGCTATGGCAAACCGAAAGTGGTGCGGGTGCGGTGGCGGATTACGGACGAGGACTTGGCAATGATTAAAGCCAGCCAAAAAGATGGGCGGGCGCACGATGTCACGCTATTCATTTTTCGGCAGAGCAAAATCGCCGTCATCCGCAAACCCATGCATCCGCCAGGCGTCTATCGGGCACCCAGCGGCGCGGTGCGTCGGGGCGAAGACTTTGAAGCCGGGGCTTTGCGAGAAGCCTACGAGGAAACAGGGCTTCAAGTGCAACTGGAGCGCTACCTTTTGCGGGTGCGGGTGACTTTCGTGGCGCCTTCAGGGAAGGTGGACTGGACAACGCATGTGTTCACCGCAAAAGCGCTCAAAGGTCGGTTGCGCCCAGTGGACACGAAGGAGATAGAACGCGCCTGTTGGGTCTCACTGACAAAGTTGGCGACGGATCTTCAGGAACGCTTGCGCGCCAGCGGTCGCCCCCTTTTGGGTTATCGGGCGTGGCTAACGGAGCAAGTCATCACCCTTTTGGGAGAGCGAGAAAAGGCGGGGTAGGTGACCTTTAAACCTATCCCCGCCCACTTTTGCGCTCATCCGCTATTGCCCTTGAGGGGGTTGGGGTTGAGGAGGTTGTTGCTGCTGCGGTTGAGGCGGTTGAGGAACGGGTTTTCCGGGCACCATGTGTTGTCCTGGACCGTGAACAGGCGGTTGTCCGCCTTCAGTGACGGGTTTGGGGCGGGTGAAGATGATGTAAGCCCCCACCACGACCACCAACACCACCAGAATGATCACGACTGCCAACCAAGTTGGCACTTCTCGCTGCATGTCGTCCACCTCCTTTTGGCGTGTTGCCGCAACAATTTTAGCACGCGCTAACGCATCTGTCCCTTTGAGGCAGAGCACTGCAAAATAAAGGGTGGTGAGGGCAGATGCGACGATTGATGGGCGTTGTCACGCGCGGCTCGCTGACGGAAGGTTTGGAGATGAAACTGTCGGACGAGTGCTCCATTGAGGACATCAAGGCGGGGAAGTTCGTGGTAGTGGAAGGGGACAAACTCCGCTTCTTCTCCCTCATCACCGATGTGCGGCTGGATGCTACCACCCCTGCTGTGCTGCAGAACCCACCCGCTGTGGACGATGCATTGGTGCGAGAAGTTTTAAGTGGCACCGCCACTTACGCCACCATCATGCTCAAACCGATGCTCACCACTCAGCAGGACGAAGAAGAGAAAGCGCCTGAACGACGGGAGCCGCAGCCGGTGAAAACTGTCCCACCCCACTTCTCCCCTGTCTATGAAGCGACAGCGGAGGATGTGGCGCGCATCTTTGGGAGCGAAAACATGGAACCTCGCGGGCGCTATTTCTACATCGGCACCCCACTGGATATGGACACGCCCGTTTGCCTTGACCTTCAGCGGTTTATAGAGCGGAGCAATGGCATCTTCGGCAAGACGGGCACCGGCAAAACTTTTCTCACCCGCCTTATTTTGAGCGGCTTGTTGCGGTGGATAACTATGGGCAACGGCAAAGTCGTCACCCTCATCTTTGACATGCACAACGAATACGGTTGGAAAGCCCTGCGGGAAACGGATAGCGCTCGCGGCGAAGTGAAGGGGTTGCGGCAACTCTTCGGCTCGCAGGTCGCTGTCTTCACCCTTGACCCTGAATCGTCTCGCACGCGTGGGGTGCCAGTAGATGGCGTCGTGAAAATCTCCCTTGATCAAATCACGGTGGACGACATCGCCCCCCTTCAGGATGAGTTGCGGCTGCACCAAACAGCCGTGGAGGCTGCCCATCTGGTTTACACCCGCTTCCGCGAGAAGTGGTTGGAAGAACTGTTGGATTACGGCGATGCGGGAGCCATCAAAGACTTAGCGGAGCAGATCGGGGCTAACCGAGAGTCGTTAGCCGCGCTCTACCGAAAACTTAAGCGAGTTGCTGATCTTCCTTTCGTCGTGCCCTCGGACCAAAAGCCGTCCAAAGACATCGTGGACACCATCATGAACTGCTTGAAGAGGGGGCGGCATGTGGTTTTGGAGTTCGGACGACAAGGGAGCATGCTGTCTTACCTTCTGGTCGCCAACATCTTGGCGCGACGCATTCACGAAATGTATGTGCGCATGACTGAGGAGTATCTGGCGACAATGGACCCTGCGAAAGAGCCGCGCCAATTGGTCATTGTCATTGAGGAAGCCCACAAGTTCCTCAACCCTTACGCTGCTAAACAGACCATTTTCGGCACCATCGCCCGCGAGATGCGCAAATACTATGTCAGCCTGCTCATCATTGACCAGCGTCCATCCGGCATTGACGATGAAGTCCTCTCGCAGATTGGAACAAAAATCGTGGCGCAATTGAACGACGAACGAGACATTCAGGCGGTGCTGACGGGTGTCTCCAACCCCACTGGGTTGCGCAGCATCCTTGCCAGTTTGGACTCCAAGCAGCAAGTGTTGGTGCTGGGGCATGCTGTCCCCATGCCCGTCGTGATCAAAGTTCGCGACTACGACGAATGCTGTCAAACCATCAGCCGCGAACTGGCAAACTACATCCCCGAAGTGAGCGACCGGCTTCAGGAGGAAGAGTTTGAACGAATGGTTCGCGGGAGCGACTCGGACGGAAACGGGTGGAATGCGGAGCAACGGTGGGAGATAGAGCAAAGGTGGCGTGAGATTTTCGGTGATGAAGAAGCCTGAACAGGAGGTGCTTTGAGATGCCCAAAGTCATTGCCGAAGTCAGCATCGTGCCCATCGGAACGGGTGAGACGGGCGTGAGCGCTTTCGTGGCAGAAGCCGTCAAAGCGTTGGGGAAAGTGGCGGAAGCAAAAGGGCTCCGCTACCATGTCTGCGCGATGGGCACCGCCATTGAGGGCGAATTGGATGTTGTTTGGGAAGCCGTGAAAGCCATGCAAGAAGCCATGATCGCTGCCGGCGCCAAGCGCCTCCTGACTACTTTGCGCATTGACGACCGACGCGACAAAGAAGAAACCCTTGAGCGAAAGCGTCAAGCCGTCGCCGAAAAAGGAGCCGCTGTGGAGCGGTTGTGATGTTGCAAGGAGTGACAACTCGTGTCTCCAGACCGCTTGAGCCGCTTCCAAGGCTGCCTTGTTGGTGTTGCCGTCGGTGATGCGCTTGGGATGCCTGTGGAAGGATGGACGAAAGAGCAAATCCGCTACCGTTACGGCACGCTCCGCGACATGGTGGATGGGCTGCGCCCTGCCGGCTCCGTCACCGACGACACAATGCAAACCCTGCACCTCGCCGAAAGCCTCATTGAGGTGGACCACTTTGACCCCGACGATTTCGCCCGACGGCTGCTGCAGTGGTATCGGAGCGACCCTTTCGGCATCGGCATTCACACGGAACAGGTGCTGGGGTTGATGGACCGAGGGTTCTCGTGGCGGGAGGCTACAGAGCAGGTAGAGCGCCGAAATGCGCCCCTGACGGCGGGGAACGGTTCGCTAATGCGGTGCGCCCCTATCGCTTTGCGCTACTATCGCGACATCGGGGCTTTGTTGGATTGCAGCCATCAGGCTTCGTCCGTCACGCATCCAAATCCCTTAGCGCGGGCTGCTTGTGCCTTTTTCAACGCGCTCCTCTCGCGAGTGCTGCGCGGTTTTGAGAAGGAGCAAGCCCTTGCTTTTGCGATGGAAGTGATGAGGCACGCCCCCCACGAACTTTTAGAGCGGGTGCACGGGTTTCAAGACAAGGACGCTGACGAGGTGGGCACCAGCGGGTTCGTGTTGGACACTTTGGAATGTGCCCTCTGGGCATGGTGGCGCCACGACAACTTTGAAGATGCTTTGATTGCCGTCGTGAACTTAGGGGGCGACACCGACACCAATGGCGCAGTTACAGGCGCCCTCATGGGTGCTCAGTGCGGATTGGACGCTATTCCCCTTCGTTGGCGCCAGAAAGTTTCTGTTGTGGACAAGTGCCTTATCCTTGCTACTCGCCTTTACGAGTTAGCAGAGCGCGAATGAATCGCTATTCTGCATGCCCCACTTTGGCTAAAACGATGGCGCCCACGACACCCGCCTTATCGCCCAATTTCGCCAGTAGGATGGGTGGGCGGAAGCGCTCTGGGTAGATTTTCAGCATCTGGTTGTAGTAGCGGCGGAGGGGCTTGAAGAGCATCTCACCCCGCGCCAACATGCCACCCGTCAGAATGAGGGCGTCAGGGCAGACGAAGACGGCTGCGTTCACTAACCCTTGCGCTAATCGGAAGGCAATTTCGTCCCACGCTTTCGGGTCGTTGAGTTCGTGCGGGGGAACGCCGTAGCGCTTTCGGATAGCGACTGCAGAGACAAAGGCTTCCAAACAGCCCCGCTGCCCGCAACCGCACTTGGGACCTTCAGGGTCAAGGATTTGGTGCCCCGCTTCCACATCCAAGCGACCGTGATAAATGCGCCCGTCTTTCACTTGAAAGTGACCGATGCCGGTGCCGAGGGTGAAGCCAGCGATGAACCGTTTCCCCCGCCCTGCACCCAATACGGCTTCACCCAGTCCCGCCACATTGGCGTCGTTGTCCAGTAAAACCTCGCACTCCACCATCTGCTCTAAGCGAGCGAAACTGACATTCTTCCAAGGCAAGTTGGGGGTGTCGTAAAGATAGCGCTTTTTCCAGTCCAGCGGACCGGGGGAACCTATCGCCAAGCGTTTGATCCCTTTGGGCACCAGTTGGCGCGCGGCTGCCGCAATGAGTTCGCATTCGGTGCGAAAGTCCTTTTCGGTGGGAAAACTGATGACCTGCAACCGACCTCGCTCGTCAAAGGTTCCCACGCGCGTGGATTGCCCACCAATATCCACGCCGACATAACCAACCAATTCCTGACGACGCATGGCTCTTCACCTCAGTTCCCCAAATTTCGCCTTGACACCTTCCACCAGTCATTATGGCGCAGCAAAAGCGTCAAAATTTTGGCACGCCTATAGCGCACCGCTTAAAAGGCAACGGGAACATCGGAACATAAAAGGGTGAACGCTTTTGCAGCGGGTTTGGAAGTTCGTTGCTATCGCGTGCACCAGCATCGTTCTCGCAGTGGCAGTGTGGTTGGGTTTCCTTTGGTTCGCCCCTGCCGGTCCGACAGGGACAGTAACCCTCACCGTTTATCGGGGCGACTCGTTCATCCAAGTGATGAATGAACTCCAGCGGCACGGGCTTTTGCGCAGCCGCTTTTGGTTTGAGCGGTTTGCTCGCTGGCGCCGATTGCCAACGCGCCTTCAAGCCGGCATTTACCGCATCCCGACACCCATTTCCCTCTGGCATCTTGCTAAGTGGCTTTCTCAGGCGAAACCCGAACTCATTCGCCTCGTTGTTTGGGAAGGGATGATGGCGAAAGAAATTGCCGAACGGGTGGAACGGTTGGGACTGGGGAGTGCCGAACGCTTTTTGCAAATCGTGCGGGAACCACAGGAGCAAATCAATTTGCCTTTTGCGTGGCACGGGGATTTGGAAGGGTTGCTGTTTCCCGCCACTTACCTCGTTCCGCCGCTGCGGGAGGGCAACGAGGCTTATTTGGTTCAGTTGATGGTGGACAACTTTGTCAAGCGCTTCTGGCTGCCTTATCGGAGCGAAATTGAGCGCAGCCCCTTCTCCTTGCGGGAGTTGGTCACCATTGCGTCATTGGTGCAATGGGAAGTCAAGATGGATGAAGAGCGTCCTATCGTGGCAGGGGTCATCCTCAATCGGTTGCGAAAGGGGATGAAATTGGAGATTGATGCGACCGTCCTTTACGCCCTCGGCGAACGGAAGCGACGGGTGCTCTACCGCGACTTGCGCGTTGACTCGCCTTACAACACTTACCGTTACAAGGGGTTGCCACCGGGAGCCATTTGCAGCCCTGGGTTGCCTTCGTTGTTAGCGGCTTTGCGTCCCGCCAAAGTGCCCTACCTTTACTATGTGGCACGGGGCGATGGCTATCACACTTTCAGCCGCACTTACGAAGAGCACTTGAGAGCCGTTGCTGCTTACCGCAAACGGCAGCGCCAACAAGGGCTGCGATGAACGACGGTGAAGAGAGCAACGGGGTGGGCAGCAAAGGGGAAATGCTGCTACCCACCCCTATTGCCGTGCGGGGCGAGGGTCAATTCGCTTTTACCTCAATGCGTCGCTGCGCAGGTTTGGGGGCTTCGCGGTAAGGGATGCGAATTTCCAGCACGCCGTCTTTGTAGGTCGCTTCAATGTGCTCCCTGTCCGCTTCCTCGGGCAAAGCGATGGCGCGTTCAAACGCCCCGTAATAGCGCTCGCAGCAGAAGGCTTCCACTTCCTCCCCCTCGTCCCACCGGCGCTCGCCCCGAACGGTCAAGATGCCCTCCTCGTTGACGGTAACTTCCAACGCCTCGGGAGCGACACCGGGGACATCCAACCGCAAGATCAACTGGTCGCCCTTGCGGAACATTTCCGCAGGGGGAACCCACGAACGAGCCGTTGTTCGCCCATCGCCCCACTCCGCTAACCACGAAGCGAGGTCGCGGAGCATCATGCGGCTCAACTCGCTGAAGGCGCGGTCAACCTCACGCCACGGTGACCATTGACTTGTCCGACGCACCAAAGTTGCCATTGTTGGTCCCTCCTTTGCATCGCACCGTTGTGCGTTTTGGGAACGCCCTTCCTGCGCTCCCACTGGCACTGATGCAAAGGAGGGCAAAAGGATGCGCGAAGAAGGGGCTGATCCGCCTTTCTTTCGGCAATGGGCAAGTTAGCGAGCGGGGGTAATGCCGAGGGTGCGCTGAATGGCGGTTCGGAATGCGGTGCGGGCGCGATGGATCAAGGCTTTAACGGCTGGCACAGTCATCCCCATTGCTTGAGCGATTTCGCTGTCTTTCAACCCTTCGCCCTCTTTGAGCAGCAAAACGGTGCGGTAGCGTTCAGGAAGTTGCTCCAAAACTTCCAGCACTTTTTGACGCAATTCCGCTTCCATCACAATCTCTTCAGGGTCGGGCATTTCATCGGGCAGGTCCAGCGGAGGCGCTTCCTCCGTCGCAGCGGCTTCCAGTAACTGCTCCAGCGAAAAGTGCGGTTGGCGGCGCCGAAGCATGCGGCACTCGTTAGTGACAATGCGGTACAACCAGGTGCGCAAACTCGCTTCTCCCCGAAAATCCTTCAGATGGGTCGCTGCCTTCAGCAGGGAGGCTTGTGCCACATCCTCTGCGTCCTCTCGGTGGCGGCATAGTTGTCGCGCTAACCGGTGCACCTCATCCCGATAGCGCCAGATTTGCTCTGGCAAAGGCATGTAGAGTGCCTCCCTCAGGGAGAGTCGCCCGCTTTTGCTTCACGGGCGATCACGGGCGATAAGGGAAGATATCGGCTTCCTCGGGCTGACCTTGGAGCGCCCGCAAGAAGCGTTCGTCCGTCACCCGCAATTCAAAGCGCTTTTCGCTAATCTCCCGCAAGGCGCGGAGGACTGGATTTTCGTCCGAACGGTCGCGGTCTGGGTTCTCCACCAACTGGCGAGCCCGCTCAGAAACCGCCAAGACCAGCAGATACTTGCTGCGCATGCCCTCAGGCAACTGACTCAGTTGATACTGCAAGTCGTTCAAAAGCACATTTGGCGGCAAGGGCAATTCGCGCTCTTGCTCCATTTCGTCAAGACACCTCCGACACGGGTAAGCAAGGCGTCAAAGAGCATAACGCATCGGCTCAAAAAAGCAAGGGGTGCGGTGAGCCTTTGCAGCCCACCACACCGCCTTCTTCTCGCTTGCTCAACCATTAGGGTCGTCAGGACTTCTTTTCCTCTTCGGGCTTCTCCACGATCAATGCTTCCGTCGTTAGGAACAGGGTGGCGATGCTAACAGCGTTTTCCAGAGCGGTGCGGACCACTTTGAGCGGGTCAACGATGCCCGCTTGCACCATGTCCACGATTTCACCTGTAAGGGCGTTAAAGCCGAAGCGCTCGTTGTTAGTTTCGGCTTGTTTGGCGCGCACTTGTTCCACGATAATGGAGCCGTCGTAGCCAGCGTTCTCCGCAATCTGGCGGGTGGGTTCCTCCAGAGCGCGCTTGACAATGCGGAACCCAACGATTTCGTCCCGATGCGCATCTTTGGGTTCCTCCAATTTGCTGGCAACGAACAGGAGAGCAGTGCCGCCGCCGGGCAAGATGCCTTCCTCAACGGCTGCCTTCGTTGCGTTGAGGGCATCCTCAAAGCGGTGCTTGCGCTCCTTCAGTTCTGTCTCCGTCGGCGCACCGACCTTGATGACCGCAACGCCACCTGCCAGTTTCGCCAACCGCTCTTCCAGTTTCTCGCGGTCGTAATCGCTCTCCGTCTCTTCAATCTGTTTGCGGATTTGTTGGATGCGAGCAGCAATCTCCTCCTTGCGCCCGCCGCCTTCTACAATGGTGGTCTTCTCCTTCTCCACGATCACGCGACGGGCGGTGCCCAAGTCCTCCAACTGGATGCTCTCAATCTTGACGCCCAAGTCCTCGCTAAAGAACTTGCCGCCGGTGAGGATGGCAATGTCCTGCAGGATGGCTTTGCGCCGCTCGCCGAAGGCAGGCGCCTTCACTGCGCAGCACTGCAAAACGCCGCGCAGGCGGTTCACCACGAGGGTCGCCAACGCGTCCCCTTCCACATTCTCGGCGATGATGAGCAAGGGGCGCCCTGCACGGGCAACTTTCTCAAGGAGTGGCACCAGTTCCAACGCAGACGAGAGTTTCTTCTCGTGGATGAAGATAAGGGGATCTTCCAACACGCACCGCATCGTCTCAGGGTCGGTGATGAAGTAGGGGGAGATGTAACCGCGGTCAAACTGCATGCCCTCTACCACTTCCACCGTCGTCTTAGTGCCCTTGCCTTCCTCAATGGTGATAACGCCGTCTTTGCCCACCTTGTCCATCGCGTCCGCAATGGTCTCGCCGATCTCAGGGTCGTTGCCCGCGATAGTGGCAGCGTGTTGCACCTCCTCCTTGCTGGTGACGGGAATTGCCAGTTTGCGCAGGTGTTCAACCGTTTGCCTGAGGGCTTTCTCCATGCCGCGCTTGAGGAAGACGGGGTTAACGCCAGCAGCGACAACTTTCAAGCCTTCGCGCAGCATCGCACTGGCTAAGACGACAGCCGTTGTAGTGCCGTCGCCAGCCACATCGTTGGTTTTGCTGGCGGCTTCCCGCATCAATCGGGCGCCCAAGTCTTCAAACTTGTCCTCCAACTCAATCTCCTTCGCCACCGTCACGCCGTCCTTTGTGATAAGGGGCGAACCCCACTTGCGGTCCAAGACGACATAGCGCCCTTTGGGGCCAAGGGTGGCAGCAACAGCCTGTGCCACTTTGAAAGCACCGCGAGCAAGAGCCTGACGAGCATGTTCGTGGAAAACCAACTGCTTTGCAGCCATTGCCCGCTCACCTCCGTTCCCTGTCAGAGTTTGTCAGTCCATCTCTCACTCTTCCACGACAGCGTAGATATCGTCCACGCTCAGCAGGATGTGCTTTTCGCCGTTGAGTTTGATTTCGGTGCCCGCGTATTTGCTGAAGATGACGGTGTCGCCGGGCTTGACACCCAGTTCCTCAAAGGGCACCACGCGCCCGTCCTTCAACTGCTTCCCCGTGCCTACAGCGATGACCTTCCCCTTGAAGGGCTTTTCCTTTGCGGTGTCGGGCAAATAGATGCCACCAGGTGTCTTCTCTTCCTCTTCCATGACCTTCACCAGAACCTTGTCAGCAAGGGGCTTGACGGTCACTGCCATCGTTCGTCACCTCCTCCAGTCACAGTTTTCCCACAGCCATTTGCGGTTGAGAAGCAGAAAGAGGTGCAACCGAGAGCCGTTACAAATTTTAGACAGCCGCTGACGACTTGTAAAGCCCTTAAAAGGGCATTCACGGTTTACCAATATCAACCTTCTTCCCCCACGCAACAATGCCCTTTCGGCTGATGCCTGTGAACACCAGGGTGGGGCACCATCGTTCCCAGTCCCAAGCAGGAAGCACCTTTCCTTCGTAACGCTCCCCTTTGATCACGAAAACGAAATCATTGCTCCCTGTTTTGCGAAGGGTGCTTTCTTTCAACGAGACAGTGACCGCTTCGGAGGGGATGGAAAGGTTATTTGCGGGATCCAGCACGATGGTTTCCCACACCCCTTGCACCATTGCCTCAGGGATGGGTTGTTCCCTCTCACCAGCGAACCGCTGGGGTGAGACCAGCGGCCAACCGTCTTTCGTCCAGACCATCTTGCGGACATGAAGGTAAGACCATGCTAGGTCCCGTTGTTCCCGAGCGTGATGGATCATGAACCAACCGCGCTTGTCTTTGAGAACCGAACAATGACCAGGCGCTATCCATGTTTCTCCATCGCGAAAGCGGTAACCACCCAAGATCTTTGAGCCCACCGACCAAGGTTCTGCTGTCACATCCGTCATCAGACGACCATTGTAGTCAAGGTAGGGTCCTGTCACTTCCTTCGCCCGCGCCACGCGGACATTGTAGTCGCGAAACAGCGAGTCGTAAGAGACGAACAGGTAGAAGTAGTCGTGCTCAGGGTGGTAAGCGATGAAGGCACCTTCCACAGAGCCATGCACAGAAGCGGGGCGGCGGGCTAAAAGGATGCGATGCCGTGGGTTGATGGCTTTTCCCGTCTTTGGGTCCAAAGGCGTGATGTAAATGCCGCCAAAGTGAGAACCGTAAACAAGCCACGGACGCTTTTTGCGGTCAAAAACCACTTGCGGGTCAATCGCGTTGGCTTCGTCGCCCCATTGGGTCTTGATGACTTCACCCAAATCTTCCCACGGTCCTGCCAGCGATCTGCTGCGGGCGACGCCGATGTAAGAGCGGTTGGAGCCGAAGGTGGAAACGGAGTAGTAGAGGAAGAAAAAGTCACCCATTCGCACCACATCGGGTGCCCATATTCCGCGCGCTTTCGGCACCCACTCTAATGCCTTTTGGGGGATGCCGTCAAACGCATAGCCAAACCACTCCCACCGAATGAGGTCACGAGAGCGCCGCACCTGAATGCCCGGTCTGGGTGGACCACCAACACGCACATCGGTAGAGAACAGGTAGTAGAACGCTCCGTCCCTGCCAACGGCTGGATCGTGGACATTGAACACCGTCCATCGCGTCTCGTCATGGAGAGCGGTGAAATCATACATGGGATAACGCGGCGGCTCAGGGGGAAAACGAACTACCGTTTGCTCATTCGCAAAAGAGCAAAGCAAGAATCCCAAACTTGCCATGGCAGCCAGAAACATCCCCCATGTCGTCCCTTTGAACAACACCCTGCGAAGCCGCAACATTGCTCATCACTGCTGCCCTTCACCGTAACGGGATGCGCACTTTCGTCAGCGAGAAGGGGGGCAAGATCAAGGTCAAAACTTTTTGCTCCGCTACGGGAACTGTAGACGAACGGGGGACAACTTTCGTTGGATTGTCACGGGTGTTGCGGTCAAACCAACTCTCACCGACCATTGAAACGACTTCGGCTTCTTTTTGAGCGAAGGTTGCCCCTTCTAACTTCACCGCCACTTCCAGTGGACCGCTGGTGGCACACCGATGAACGACAGTCAAAATTAGGTCGCCGTCTGGCGTGAGGACGGCGAGGGGATCCAAGTAAGGCACCCGCTGCAATGGTGGGATGTGCCCGAAAGCGCGACCCGTTTCGTAGGTGGCGGAGATGATGTGTATCCCCACGGGCGTTCCGCCCGCCAAATCGCGGAGCATCGCGTGAGCGTAATGGACGGGGTTAGCGTAAACCCGCTCTCGTTCTTTGCGTAACCCACCACCATGGTTCACCGTCGCTGAGTGAGTGATCAGTTCCACGAAGTCGCCCAATCGCACCGCCATGTGGACAATCGTGGTCAAGTAAAGGGCTTCAGAGATGGTGTCCTGTGAGGGCATCGTCCACGGGGCTAACTTACCATCAGGGCGCACTTCGCCAACGAAGCGGGCAAAAAACTGCAATTCGGTGATAGCAAGGCGGGGGGCTGTTATCCCTGCTGCTTCCATCCTTTCCCGCAACTGCTTGTAGCGCTCCGCCAAGACGGTGGCGTAGCCCATGAAGGCGTGAAAGAGTTCCACAGGGTCGGTGTTGGCATCCACTGCTCCACCTGTCAAGATGTGGTCGGTAATGCATTCCAACTCGTTTGCTGCTTTCTCAATCAACCGCATGTTCCACTCCGACAGCGGCTCATTGCCATAACCGCAGGCGAGGACATGGATGGTTGGGTCAACTTTGCGCATTGCTGCTCGGAAGCGCAAATAGCGGTCCACATAGCCGTCAGGCGTTGTCCAACCAACTTGCCAGCGCCCGTAAAGTTCATTGCCGATTTCCCAGAAGCGAACGCGGTAGGGTTCGGGATGACCGTTTTGTGCCCGCAGTTTTCCCATCGGAGTAGAGGGGTCACCGTTGCAATACTCCACCCACGCAGCGGCTTCTTCAGGCGTGCCGTCGCCAGCATTGATGCAAATCAGCGGCTCACAGCCGACGGCTCGGCAAAAAGCCATGAACTCGTCTGTGCCAAACAGGTTGTATTCCAACCCCTCCCACGCTGGATTAGGGACTGTCGGGCGCTGATCAACGGGACCAATGCCCCACTGCCAACGGTAACCCGAAGCGAAGTTTCCACCTGGCCAGCGCAAAAGGGGCAAGCGAGCGTCCCGAAGAAAGCGGATGACATCAGGGTCAGCACCGTTGACATGGTCGTCAGGGTAAAGCAACGCGCGAGCAATGACGAAGTGAGCGGGTGGCATTGCTACCAACGCGAATTGATACAAAGCCGTCTCTGGTGCATCGGCAGGGAGTTGCAGGCGTCCAGTAAGCGTTTGCCAATGCGTCTGCAACGATAAACTGGCTTTTGCCATCACTCGCCCATCATCCGCTTTGGAAATCACCAGATCAACGGCGCAAGGTTCTACGGCGCGAGCAACGAGGCGGAACTCATAACCGCGCGTTCGGTGTAGGGGCAAGTAAATCCACTGAGCGATGCCTTGCGGGGCACCTGTTGGCGAGCGGCGCACCTCCACCCGTTGAGCGCGACCACCGTTCGGTCCGACATCTGGGCTTGTGCGCACCTCATCCCACGAGGCAGTGCGAAACCACGGGTAGGCACAACCGTTGAAATAGGCGTCAATCACGCGTTCGGGATCGGGCCACGCCAACCATCTCCCATGCCCACGAATGCGCTGAGCGATTTGTCCCCGATCAGTCATCTCCCGCGTGCCACCGTCGGGATGGTCGTCGCCCGCCCAGAACCGCCATTTGCCAAAGGTGGGGTTGTCCAGAATTTGCGCGTCCATGCCGTGGTAGATGTTGGCACCCAAGTGCTCCGCGAACTTTCCGAAAAGGTAAGGCGAGACCACCGTTGGGGCTTTAACGGTGGTGTCCACCACCAAGCGTGCCTTCCCCACTTCTCCGTTAGGCTCCACATGCAACAGCATCGTCGCCATCGCGCTCACCACCTGTCCATTTTGCGGTTCTTGCTTCAGAAAATGTTGACGCTGCTGACACCTTGCTTCAAGCGTGCCGCTCTCAGTGATTTGTGGCATGCTCTTTGAAGGCAGTTTGCCTAAATCGTTCATCGTTTTGGGACGGTGTTCAAACATGTGGCGGGTGCTTGCATTTTTGTGGGCATTGGTTTTCGCATCTGTGGCTTTCCCGCAGCCACCCAGAGTTACCCTCTCGGTTGATAAACGACCACTGACGGAAGTGGTAGAGGCGTTGGCACAACAAACGGGATTCCAGTTCGTTTTAGTTGAGGGTTCGGGAGAACGAACAGTGACGCTGACGGCACAGGATGCTTCCCTTGCTGATGTGCTACGACGCCTTCGCTCGTTGACAGGCTGTGCCTTCATTCACTCGCAACGCACTTACTTCGTCGTGCCATTGCTTTCAACAAGTGAGTTGATGAAGCGGCTGCGAGAGCAAAGCCCCCGCCTTCCTGCTCGTTGGGCTGCGACAGTGACTCTTCACGAGCGGACAAGTTGGGGAAAACGCACAACGCAATGGCAAGTGCAATTTGAAGCGCCTGACCGTTTCACAGCGCATTCGCCTGATCTCACTGTTTGGTCGGAGGGGACAAGAGTTTGGGCATGGGACCACACTCGTCAAGTTGTGACCGAACGCCCCTCGCCCCTCTGGGATTGGTCGGAAGTGTGGCTGGGTGTTCATGCTGTTCCCGCTTTTGGGCACGGTTGGGACAAACTGGGTGATTGGCAACCGGTTCGGGTAGAGGTAGCAGCGCTGCTGAATCGCCCCTGTTGGGTGCTGGAGTTGCGCCGGAAAGGTTCGCCCCCCACGCAAGCCACTTACACCTATACTCGCATCACCCTCGCCAACACTGTTTTCGTCCCCTACCACGAACCTGAACCTGTCCCATGGAGGGTGCGATGCTTCCTTGACTGCCAAACCTTGACACTTTTGCGGCGAGAAGTCTTTGACCCTCGCGGCTTCCTTTTGCGCATTGTTGACACCGAAGCGGTGGCTCAACGGAACGGACAACTTATCCCCGCACGCTTTGAAGTGCTGGACGGCGGAATGAGCATGGTCTCGCAAGGCGAATGGCAGTTGAAAGAGAGCACTGCCGAGGAAGTTGTTGCGCCTTCGCCCCCTCCAACAGTCCTGCATCCCAACGACTTTGCCCAACAGGCTCTGGAACAAGCCGAGCGCCTTTGGCGGGAGCGGGATGATGCTGATAGCGCGGACCGATTGCTACAGCAAGTTTTGACAAAGTCTAACCACCCCTATGCCCTCCTACGCGCTGCCGTCCTTTATGCGCAGATGAACCGTTACGAGAAAGCGTGGACATGTTTGCAAAGGTTGGGCGAGAACATTGCTCAATTGCCTGAAGCCATCGCTTTGGCGATGGAAGTGGCAACACTGCTGCAGCGACAGCCCGACTTGGAGAAATGGCTGCTCAAAACTTTGGAGGGTGTGTCTCCCGATGCACCGCAAAAAGACGACGCCCTAAGAGGGGTGCCCTCCAGTGAACGGGGAAATACGAAGGCTCCCGTTTGGCTTGCGTTGGGGCACTTAGCGGCTTGGCGCAATTGGCGGCAAAACCGAGAAACTGACGAACCGCTCCAACGATACTTGCGAACCCTCCAAAGGTTAAGCGAGAGAGCAGCGTTGGAGCCCGAAGAATTGCCCCTCGCCTGGGAAGCAGCACAGCGTTGCTTCATTTTTGCATGGCGGCACGGACGGTTGGGCGAATTAGAGCGGCACGCAATTCAATGGAGTGAAACGCCGTTAGCCCCCGTGGCGGCAGCGTTGCGGGCGTGGATAGCCATGGAACGCGGAGACGAATCCGCTGCAAAAGCAGCCTTGACCGTTGCTCGCGAGCGGTGTGCTGACCATCCCGCTCTTCAACTAACCATTGCGGAATTGGCGGAAGCCTATGGATTTAGCGATTTCGCAGACGCTCTCTATCGGCAATTGGCAACTTTGCTTCCCTTGCAACCAGAAGGGATGCGAGCGCGCGAACACTGGCTGCGGCGGCTGATGGAGAAAGGGCAAGTGGAGGAGGCTTTACGCTTCTTTTTGAACTCGTTGTCCTTTTACCGCACTGACTGGGCGAAGTGCGGTTGGGCAGCGGAAGCGAGAGCGACCGCTACCTTGAGCCTGCGGCACAGCCAATTCGCCAACTTGGCAGAAGCGTGGCGACAGGAGCGCTTCTTGCACCCTTATGGTCTTTGGCTTTACGACTTAATGGCACACTTCGCAGAGAGCGAAGGCAATCCCAAAGAAGCCCTTAACTTGTTGCAACAAGCCGTTGAAAAGGTCCCTCGGCAGCCCTTCTGGGCAGCACGGTGGTGCCAACAGGCGTTGCAGGAGCATGAAAAATGGCTCAGCGGGATGTTAGATGAATTCGCGGCAAAAGAGCAACAAGCATTGGCACGCCAAGCAGTTGCTCGCATGGACGAACTGGTGAGCAAATGGCGACGGGTGTTCTCCGAGCAACAATTCTTTGCCCGGTTGTTCGCGTTCATTCCTTCTCTGCGAGCCGTTTATGAAGAAAACCCTGCCATCTTGCGGCAATTGGTGCGGGAGCAGCAAAAGCGGATGGATGAGTGGCGAAAGACAGTTGGGTCAAACGCTCCCGACCGTTTGCTAATGGATGCTTTGATGCTGCTGAACAACGCGGGCAACTGGCTGGAGCGACCTGGCGAAGTTCGCACTGCCCTTTTGCGGGCGGAACAGTTGACGGGTGCGGATTTGCACCCTGCCCGCCACCTTGCCCGATTGCTCTTCATTGCTTTCAACGGCGTGCAACCCGATTTCAAACAACTGCTCCCCCTCATTGACCGAGCGATGGACGGGAGCGCTGACGATACAGAACGCATCGCTGTGGCGCAAAACGCGCTGCAAGTTTTGGTGCGGCATCAGTTGTGGTCGGAAGCCTTCTCGCGATTGCACCGCTGGCTCCGCCAACCCAGCAGCGACTTGTTCCGCCGAAGTTTGCTTTTGGGATGGCGAACGGTTATCGCACCTTTCATGACCGACGACAAAGTTCGTCCGTTTGTGCTGACACAATTGACGCAACTACCCGACGACGCTGTCGGATGGGTTTTGCGGGCGGAAGCGATGGAAACGATGGGGAGCACTGATAAAGCGCGGGAGGCTTACGAATACGCCTTGACGAAGGAGAACGCCGATTGGCTGTGGCAACTTTACGGCGAAGCGGCGCAGCGATGGGAAGAACTGGCGCGGGCAGAAAAAGCCTTGACAGAAGCCCTCCAGCAAAACCCCACTTGGGAACGCGCCCTTTTCCTTTTGCAAGTGCGTGAAGCCCAGCAAAAACCCCTTGACCGCACCACTTTGCTGCGGTGGCTAACCTACTTTGGTTGGCGATGGCAACTGTTGGCTGCCTTAGCCGCTACCAGCGAACCGATGGAAGCGTTTCGCTTGCTGCGGTTAGCCGAGCGCTTCGCCACTTTTGACCCCACAATAGAGCGCCCATCCCTTTTCGCTTTGCGGTTGACTTTAGCCCGCGTCGCTTTGGCGGTGGGGCAGAAGCAATTAGCCGATTATTGGCTGGAACTGCTTAGTCAACCTGAAGCCCCTGACGCCTTCCGCCGCGAAGCCCTCACCCTTCAGGGCAAGTAAATGGAACGAAGTCGCGGGTTGTGGGACGAAAAAGAAGGGCGTTAGAGACCGTCCAAGTGGAGGACATGGAGCATGTCTAATGCTAACCCCGTGCCGATAGCGACGGCGGAGATGGGGTCGTCAGCAACGCGCACGGGCACCCCCGTCTCCAGTTGCAAGAGTTGGTCCAAGCCGCGAAGCAAAGCGCCACCACCTGTTAAGACAATGCCTCGCGTGACCACTTCCGCTGCCAATTCGGGTGGCGTTTGCTCCAGAACCGCTTTCACCCGATTGACGATGTGCGACAGGGGTTCAGCAAGGGCTTGGCGAATTTCTTCCGAAGTGATGCGGATGGTCTTGGGCAGACCTGTGACCATGTCCCGCCCTCGCACTTCCATTGTCAACTCCTGCGGCAACTTGTAGGCGGAACCAATTTGGATTTTGATTTCCTCAGCAGTTTGCTCGCCGATGAGCAAGTTATATTCGCGCTTGATGTATCGGGAGATGGCTTCATCCATCTTGATGCCTCCGACGCGGACGGAGTCGCTGATGACGATGCCACCTAAGGAGATGACTGCGATGTCTGTGGTGCCGCCACCAATGTCCACGATGACATTCGCTCCCGGTTCCGTGATGGGAAGACCGGCGCCGATGGCTGCTGCCATAGGTTCTTCAATGGGGAAGGCGCGGCGCGCCCCCGCCTCAATAGCGGCATCCACGACGGCTCGTCGCTCCACGCTGGTGGCTTTGGCAGGGACGCAAACGATGACATCGGGTTTGAAAATCGTCCACGCCCCGCAGGCTTTGCGGATGAAGTGGCGGAGCATGGCAGCGGTGGTGGTGTAGTCGGCAATGACACCGTCTCGCAGCGGTTGGCGAGCGGTGATAGCGCTGGGGGTTTTGCCAATCATGCGTTTGGCTTCCTCACCCACTGCCAGAATGTTGCCTTTTCGGTCCACTGCTACGACGGACGGTTCCCGCAGCACAATCCCTCGTCCCTTGACGAACACCCGAACACAGGTTGTGCCCAAATCAATACCCAGACTTCGCCCCAACATGGCTGCTCACCTGTTCTACCTCGTCTCTCACCAATTGCACCTCAGCGGACAGCGCCGTCAGTTTCTCCACGATGTGGGCGTAACCGCGAAAAATCTTTTCTGCTTGATGGATAACGGTTTCGCCCTCCGCTTGCAATCCTGCCAAAAGCAGAGCCGCTCCAGCGCGCAAATCGGGGGCTATCACTTCTCCCCCGTGAAGGCGGGGCACCCCGCGAATCCAAGCAAGGCAAGGGAGACGGTTGGGATTGTCCGCGACCTCAATTGTCGCCTGTGCTCCCAACTTTCGCAACTCGCTCCAGTAAAGCAGTCGGTCACGGTGAATGGTTTCCACGATAAGGCTCATGCCATCGCTAAGCGCAAGGAAAGCCCCCATGGGTGGCTGCAAGTCCGTTGGGAAGTGAGGGAAAGGGGCAGTGACCACCGTAATAGGACGAGGGCGCCCTTGCATCGCAACGGTAACGCGTTCATCGCTTTCAACCGTCACCGTTGCACCTGCTTCTACCAGTTTCTGCAGGAAAGGGTTTAGCCAATCCACGGGCGTTCCCACCACGGTGACCTCACCGTTCGTGATAGCGCCTGCCAGAAGGAAGGTGCCTGCCTCCATGCGATCAGGAATGACCGTCCAATCGGCAGGGGTGAGACGCTCCACCCCCTCAACGGTGATGACAGGCGTTCCTTCGCCGGAGATGCGCGCCCCCATGGCTTTCAGGTAGCGGGCGCAAGCCACCACTTCTGGCTCCATTGCGGCGTTTCGGATGACGGTTGTTCCCTCCGCTAAAGAAGCCGCTAACATGACATTGACCGTTGTGCCAACGCTTCGCCAGCGCGGGTCCAATTCAATGACAGCGCCCCGCAAGCGCCCGCGCGGGCAGACTGCGCGAATGATTTCTCCCTCTAACGACACGAGAGCCCCCATGCGTTGAAAAGCATCAAGGTGGAAGTCCACTTGTCGGCTCAGGGGGCAACCGCCAGGCAACCCAATCGTCACTTCACCGAATTGCGTGAGCAAAACGCCTGCCAAGTAAATGGATGCCCGAATCTGAGCCACTGAGCCGTTCGGTAGGGGACAGGGAGTGAGGGAAGTTGTGTCCAAGTGAACAACCTCGCCCTCAAAATGCACTTGAACATTGAGCGTTCTCAAGATGTCCAACAGGATGTGCACATCGGTGATGTCTGGGACACGGTAGAGGGAGACAACACCTCGGCAAAGGAGAGTTGCAGGCAGCAATGCCAGTGCTGCGTTCTTGCTGCCACTGACCTCTACAACGCCGTGCAACCTCTGTCCCCCAACCACGCGCATGGTGGCCATTGACTCATCACACTCCGTTTTGTGTTAGTCCGCATTGTCATTGTTCCGAATCACCAACACAAAGTATAATGCCGTTTCGTGTCAAGCGTCGCTTGGACGGTGCAAGCCTGCTAAAATCTTGGCAGCAGTGCTCATTACCTTGAGGTGGTCTCTATGCCTGAAAAGGAGCCTAAGAAAAGACCGCGCCGCGAGGAAGGGGAAGATGTGTTGGACCCTAACGAACTGCTGTTGAGCGCAGCGTGTCAAATTGCGAAGCAGGGGGCAGGGCGCAGCGTTTTGGTTTGCGCTGAACCGCCCCTTTTCGGCACGCTGCAGGAATGGCTCCCTAAAGCGTCCTTCCTTTTAGCCACCACTTCCCCTTCCTTACCAGATGAACTGCGGCAAGCCCTCAAGGGCGTTATTGAACTGCCCACCATCCGCCTGCCTCGCACCGACCAGATCAAGTTGGCGGTCATTCTGGGCATGGCGCAAGGTAGCATCCATGCGGACGACACTTTGATCTGCCTTGCTGGTCCGCCCAATGCCCATCGGTTAGACACCCTGTTGCTTTTAAGGGTGCGGGACGAATTTGAACTGTTCACCGTTTCCGACGAACTCCTAACGGAACATGTCAACCCCGAAGTTTTTGAGCGGGTGTTGGAGTTGGCAATTCAGATTTCTGCTGAAGGGCGGGAGGGGAAATCGTTGGGTGCGTTGTTCGTCTTGGGCGATTACGAAAATGTTGCCCGCTACACCACCCAACTGGTGCTAAACCCCTTCAAGGGCTACCCTGAGGAAGAGCGCAACATCCTTGACCCTCGGTTAGCGGAGACGGTGAAGGAGTTTTGCGCCATTGACGGTGCGTTCCTCATTCGCGGAGATGGAGTGATTGAAGCAGCCGGTGCGTTCCTTCACCCCGGTTTCCCCCACGAAGAATTGCCCATGGGCTTGGGCGCGCGCCACGCGGCTGCCGCCAGCATTACAGCAGCAACCAATGCTGTAGCGGTCACTATCTCCGCTTCCACAGGAGCAGTGCGGGTCTTTCGGCGCGGGAGGATGGTGATTGAAATTGAGCGCCCTGCTTGACAATCAAACTCTTGGAGTGCAAGTTCTACAAGCACCTTTCATGCTGCTGGCTTCGGTTAGTGGTTGATGATGCCTGTCGGAGCACCTGCTTTAGGGCGAAAAGTGTTCGTCGCTCGCCGGCGCTGCTTCTCAAGGGCGCCGTTGCTCTTTCATTTTGCGCTGCGTCTCTTGCGCATTGCTGTCAAAAGAGTGCTACCATTTAGGCGGCTGCAGTCAGTTGTCGTAAGCGGGAGCGCGGCCACAAGGAGGTGGTCGCTATGTTGCTCACTTTGGAACAGGGGAAGTTTCTGGTCCAACTGGCGCGGCAAACCATAAGGACGAAGTTGGAGGCTGGCAAGGTTCTCTCGCCCCCCGCCAAAACGGACCCTCGCCTTTGGGAACCTCGGGGTGTCTTCGTCACCCTCCACGCACTGGTGGCAGGCGAGAAAATGCTGCGGGGCTGCATCGGTGTCCCCTACCCTATCAAGCCTTTGATAGAAGCCACCATTGAATCCGCACTCAACGCGGCTTTTCGGGATCCCCGCTTCCCGCCCGTGGAAGCACCCGAGTTGCCCAACTTGTTGGTGGAAGTCAGCGTCTTGACACCGCCACAGATGTTGGAAGTTTCCGACCCTCGTGAGTATCCGATGCACATCGTGATTGGGCGCGACGGGCTACTGGTGGAAGCCGAGTGGCAACGAGGACTCCTTCTCCCGCAAGTAGCAGTGGAACACGGGTTTGATGCGGTCACCTTCTTGGAGCAAACCTGCATGAAGGCAGGATTGCCTAAGGATGCTTGGCGCAAGGGCAATGTGACCGTCTATGTGTTTCAAGCCCAAATCTTCGCAGAAACGCAGCCCGAAGGGGAAGTGGTGGAACTCTCTTTCGCTACTCCTTCTTGCTCGGTCGGTGACACACAACGCACAGAGGAACAATGCGGTGAGTCATGACAGGTCCCATGCTCGCTTCCCTGTGGCACTGCAAGCACTTCTGCGCCGGTGTGCTCCATTGGTGGTGAGCGTTAGCGACGGGACGAGGCGCCAAGACAAAAAGCCCCGCCACAAAGCCTATTCCTAACACCATCATTCCAGCAATTGCCCACAGGAGGATGAGAGAAGAGCGACGAAAACTGTGAGGACTTTGGCGTTTTGTCTCTCCCACAAACATAGCCTTCTCATTCCCTCCGCTCCCGATACATCGCAACGAACCCCAGCGCCAATTCTTTGTCCCACTGACTTCCCGCACCTTCTATCAAGATTTGAAGCGCTTTCTCTACAGGCATCCCTGCTCGGTAAGGACGATCGCTGGTCATAGCGTCAAACCCATCAGCGACGGCTAACAAGCGTCCCATGAGCGGGATTTCGCTGCCTTTGAGCCCAAAAGGGTATCCTTTGCCATCAATGCGTTCGTGGTGATGGAGAACGCCCTCCAAAATGGGACCGTGAAACTGGCGGATGCTTTTGAGGATTTCGTAACCGATGACGGGATGGCGTTTCATCGTCGTCCACTCTTCTTCCGTCAAGGGTCCTGGCTTGTCCAAAATGGCATCGGGGATACCCACTTTCCCTATGTCGTGGAGCAACCCTGACAGTTGCACCTGCTGCAACTCCTGCTCCGAAAACCGCAAATGGTTTGCCAATTGTAATGCGTATTGGGTCACGCGATGGGAATGACCAGCAGTCCAGCGGGATTTTGCGTCCACTGCCGAAGCCAACGCAGAGACGGTGCCGTGGAAGGTCTCTTGCAACTGTTGAAAGAGGTAAGCACTTTCAATCACGCTTCCCCCTTGCGCTGCGATGGTGGAGAGCAATTTTAGTTCCCCCGAGACCCATTCGCCCCGCTGCTTGTTCCAAGCGACCAAGACCCCTTTCATGTGCCCATGTGGGTTCAGGGGCACAATGACAAGGTTGAAGATGTTGAAGGCTTTCGCCACCCCTGACCAACGGTGATGGGCAAAGAGGTCGTTGAGGATAAAGCCCTTTCCTTGCTCAATGGCTTCATCGGCAAGGACTTTCCCCCAACTGGAGCGCAACCACTCGTCCCGCTCGGGGGGACAGGAAGCGAGATGAACCACCCAATCGCTTTCGGGAGGCTTCAAAAGGACAGCAGCGCCCTCCATTGACAAGAGGTCAAGGGCGTGCTGCAGCATTAGGCGGGTCACTTTGTGCACATCCAAAACGCCCCGCAATTGGTCCGCCAAACTGTAAAGAAGGGTCAGTTCGTCCCAAGCATCCGCAAGGGCAAGGGAAAGTTCGCGTGCTTCCGTTTGGGCTTTCAAAAGTTCCTCTTGCAGCCTTTGCCAATCTCCCTCAACGAGGGAAATGCTCACCAATTCTTCACCTCCGTTGCCCAAAATGCTAACGCAGCCGTTCCTTATCAGACATCGGCAGCATTGGCAGCGCTACAATTGTGGAGGAGTTGCTAAGAGCGCGTTCAAGTTTGTGGTGCGGAGGTGACAGCGCCATGCGGCGGCGCGGGTTAGGGCGTGGGCTGGACGCCCTCATCCCAACCCGTTGGGAAGAACCCGTGACAACAACGGAGGCAGTGACCCATCTGCCCGTTCACGCCATCCAACCCAATCCGTTCCAGCCCCGCCAGCAGTTTTACGACGAAGAGTTGGAAGCGCTGGCAGACTCCATCAAAGCCCATGGGGTTTTGCAGCCCATCGTCGTTCGCCCCAAAGATGGTGGCTATGAACTGGTGGCAGGCGAGCGCCGCTGGCGAGCAGCCCAGTTAGCGGGGCTCGCCGAAATCCCTGCCGTCATCCGGCAATGCTCTGACGAAGAAGTTTTGGCGCTGGCACTGATTGAAAACTTGCAGCGGAAGGATTTGAACCCCTTAGAAGAAGCCCAGGCTTACCACTTGCTGATGGAACGCTTTGGCTTCACTCAGGAACAAATCGCCCAACAAGTAGGCAAAAGCCGCGCCGCCGTTGCTAACACCTTGCGGCTCTTAAACTTGCCCGAACCCATCAAACAAGCCCTGTGGGAGGAAACCATTACCGAAGGGCACGCCCGCGCTCTTCTCGGCGCTCCCGACGAAGGTCTCATGATGGAAGCCTTTCAGCAAGTGGTCAAACTTTCCCTCTCCGTCCGCCAAACGGAAGCCCTTGTCCGCCGGCTCGCGAAAGCGCGAAAACGCATCCCTCGCGCTCAAGACCCTCACCTCATCGCCCTGCAGCAAGTGCTGGAAGAGCGCTTGCAACTGCCTGTCCGCTTGCGCAAAGGGCGAAAAGGCGGAGTCTTGGAACTACGCTTTTACAGCGACGAAGAACTGGAGCACCTCGTTCAGCGGTTGATTGGCGAAGTGCAACTGTGAAGATGCCCTTGCTTCCTTTCGGGAAAGCAGTCAAAATTTAGACAGGCGTGTAAAGAAGGTAGGTGACTAACGATGGCTCGCCGTTCCGTTGTGCTTGAGGAGACAGAAGAGCAGCAGGAAGAGAAAGTCGTCCCCTCCAGAGACGATGAGCGACGGAAACTGTTGGAGGCTGCCATTGCACAAATTGAGAAGCGGCACGGGAAGGGAGCCGTAATGCGGCTCACCGAAACCCCCGTGCGACTGCAAGTGGACGCCATCCCGACAGGGGCGATTGAACTGGACATCGCTCTTGGCATCGGTGGCATCCCGCGCGGACGGGTGACAGAAATTTTCGGGCAAGAAGGATCAGGCAAAACCACCCTCGCCTACCACATCATTGCCGAGGCCCAAAAACTGGGCGGTGTCGCCGTCTACATTGACACGGAGCACGCTTTAGATCCCGAATACGCCAAAAACGTTGGCATTGACTTGGAACGGCTTTTGCTGTCGCAGCCTGACACTGCCGAGCAAGCGTTGGAAATCGCTGACACCTTTGTCCGCAGTGGGGCAGTGGACATCGTCGTCATTGACAGCGTGGCAGCGTTGGTGCCCAAAGCGGAACTGGAAGGGGAAATGGGTGAATCCCATGTGGGGCTGCAAGCCCGCTTAATGTCCCAAGCCCTCCGCAAGTTGGTGGGCTCTATCCACAAGTCCCGCACCGCTGCCATCTTCATCAACCAAGTCCGCCAGAAAATCGGAATCACTTACGGCAACCCTGAAACCACTCCCGGCGGCTTAGCCCTGAAATTCTACGCCACAGTCCGCTTGCGGTTGAGTCGGGGTGAGCCCATCAAAGTGGGCAACGAAACAGTGGGGCATCGCGTGGAGATCAAAGTGGTGAAGAACAAACTGGCACCACCCTTCCGCGATGCTGTCGTGGACATTTACTTTGGCAAAGGTATCTCGTGGGCGACCAGTTTGCTGGAAGCCGGGGTGAAGTTCGGCGTTATCCAGCGCTCCGGCAGTTGGTTCCTTTACGGCGACGAACGCTTAGGACAAGGGCGTGAAAACGCCAAAGCCTTCTTGGAAGCCCATCCCGAAATCGCGGCGCAAATTGATCGCGCCGTTCGGGAGAAGGCAGGTATTCCCTTGCCAATACGAGAGCGATCGTGACTTCCAAAGCAACAACTTGTCGGAAAGACAAACGGAAGAGGCGTCCCGAAGGAGAGACGGAGTTGTTGCCTTGTGCGTGGACACCGAAGGAAGAAGGGCACACCCAAAACGAAACCGCAAGGGGTAGAACAAGCAAAAGAGGCGGCTTTGCGGTTGCTGCGTTATCGCCCCCGCAGTGAGCGGGAGTTGCTCTCCCGCTTGCAAGCGAAAGGGTGGGATGAATCCACTGCTCAACAGGTGGTCGCCCAACTCAAACAGGTGGGTTTGGTGGACGACCACCAGATGGCAGAGTTGGTCGTTCAGAGCGCTTTGAGGGATAGCCAGCCTCATTCCCGTTTTGAGGTGCGCCATAAGTTGCGCGCCTTGAAAATCCCCGATGAGGTGGCGGAGGAAGTGCTGGCAGTCTGGACAGAGGAAGTGGAACGGGAGATGGCAATGCGCTACCTTCGCCGCCGCCTCGCCAGTGCGAAAAATCCGTCGCCGCAAGACTTCTTGCGCGCTTTTCGGGCGGCAAAGCAACGAGGCTTTGCCTTTGATGCCCTACAGGATGCCCTTCGTTCCTTCGGTGCCCCCCACAACCTTGACGAAATCCTTTAAACCCTTGTCTCTCCTTTCGGCGCCTCCCCACAACGAGGTGAGCACAGATGGAACTCTGGCTGGCTGTGTTGATCGGTCTGCTTGTTGCCATTGGTGCTGCTGTCGGCATTCTCGCTTGGGCATGGCGAACCCTTTTGCTGCCTCAACAGCACCGTCTGGATGCCCTTCGCCGCCAACTGGAAGAAGAACGGCGGCAAGTGGAACAGTTGCACCGAGATGCTGAAGCAAAACTGCGGGATGCAGAAACAAAATTGCGCAACGCAAATTTGATGGTCAAGGAGGAGTTGCAACGGGAACGAGAACGGTTGGAACAAGATTACCGCGAGCGGCGGGAAGAACTCCACCGTTGGGAGCGCCGACTCAGCCAACGAGAAGAACAATTGGACCGGCGCCTAAACCAGTTGGAACAGCGAGAACAAGCCCTGCGCCGTGAGGAAGAGCGCCTTCAACAACTGCGGCAGGAAATAGAAACCTTGCATCGCCAAGCCCAAGCCGAACTGCACCGCATCGCTGAACTCACCCCCGAACAAGCCCGCCAGATTGTCTTGGCGCGGGTAGAAGAAGAACTGCAAGCCGAAATCGCCCGCCGCATCTACGAAGCGGAAGAGCGCATCAAGCAAGAAGCCGAAGAGCGGGCAAAGCGCATCATTGCCACGGCAATGCAACGCTGCGCGGTGGAAGTGGCGTCGGAGATGACTGTCACTACCGTCGCGCTCCCCTCTGACGAGATGAAAGGGCGCATCATCGGGCGCGAGGGGCGCAACATCCGCACTTTTGAATTGCTTACGGGCGTGGACCTCATTGTGGACGACACCCCTGAAGCGGTCGTCATCTCCTGCTTTGACCCCATCCGCCGCGAAACGGCTCGGCTGGCGTTAGAAATGCTCATCGCTGACGGTCGCATCCACCCCGCCCGCATTGAAGAAGTCGTAGAAAAAGCCCGCCAAGAGATGGAGCACCGCATCTTGCAAGCGGGGCAGGAAGCCGCCCGTGCTGCCAATGTGGACAACCTTCCCGAAGGTTTGCTGAAACTGCTGGGGCGGCTCAAGTTCCGCACCAGTTACGGGCAAAATGTCTTGGACCATTCCGTTGAAGTCGCCCATTTGGCAGGCATGATGGCAGACGAACTGCGAGGGAACAGCAAAGTCGCCCGCTTAGCCGGGCTGCTTCACGACATCGGAAAAGCCTTGGACCAACACATGGAAGGCAGCCATGTAGAAATCGGCGTGGAAATCCTCCGCCGCTACGGGTTGCCCGAGGAAGTGATTCACGCCGTCGCTGCTCATCATGGCGATACGCAACCGCAGACGGTGGAAGCCGTTTTGGTGCTGGTCGCCGACGCCCTCTCCGCTTCCCGTCCTGGTGCCCGTCGCGAAAGTTTTGAAGCCTACATCCGCCGCTTAGAGCAACTGGAAAACATCGCCCTCTCCTTCCCCGGCGTGGACAAAGCCTATGTCATTCAGGCAGGGCGAGAGGTGCGGGTTATCGTGAAGCCCGACCAAGTGGACGATGCAACTGCAGCCAAACTGGCAAAAGACATCGCTGCTCGCATCCAACAGGAAACCCAGTTCCCCGGTCAAATCAAGGTCACGGTCATTCGGGAAACCCGCGCCGTGGAGTATGCGCGGTAGTTTGGGCAAAACTTGGCGATAAGCGTCAGGAAAGTTTAGGCGCCTTGGGAAAGGGCAGGGTTGTTTTGGGGCACGCCTAATGCCATGCCCACCACCGCCGCAGGCACTGTCACCAAACTGCTCCAGTGATAGGGCAAGAGGGTGTGAAGGTCATAGGGCACGAAATGGGCGATTTGCAACAGCAGCCCCAATAGCGCTCCCGAAAGCCACCAAGGGAGTTGCACGAGTGGGCGCAGCCAAAAGCCTATGTGCAGCGCAATGAGCGCTTCCAGCACCAACATCGGTGGGCTGTAGGGGAAAATCATCAGCCGCAACCACTGCGGCAGCAGCGCCCTCGCAGCGGTAATCAAAATCCCGCCCAACACGCTTCCGACAAACAAAACCGTCAACGAAAACAACCACGCCTTTGTGCGCCTCACTGCCCTCCCCCTTTCAAGCGTTGCCACGCCATCGCCACCGCTTCCGTTAGGGCATCGTTGTCCAAAGTCGGCTCAACGCCCAGCAAACGCAACCCGTTGCGAAAATCCGCTTTGTGCTGTAGCAGCACCAAGTCTCCTTGCACTGCTACAACCCCGTAGTCAGAGCAAGTCAGCACCGCAACGGCTAACGCATCGTAAGCGTCCCGCATCAACGGCCAGCAATTCGTCACCCCTTTGAGCAGCACGAAGTCCACAGGACTGGTTCGCATCCGCTGATGCAAAACCGCAGCGGGTAACGGTTCAACCCGCATCTCAATCTGCTGTTTCAGCGCTTCCACCGACGGACCGAACGCGACTTGCTGAAACGGATTGGGAAACAGGTAAACGAACCGCCGATGTGCCAACAAGGGAACGAAAGTGGTTGGCGCACTCACACTGGCGTCGGGAGGGATATTGCGCTGAATGAATGCAGCGATTCTTCGCGCTTCCTCCAACGGCAATCGGTCGCTGTTGAACCGTTGAATCACGGGCGGTCCGTAGCGGTAAGCGCCAAACCCGACGCAAACCACCCAAGTCAACGCCAGCAAGCCATACCACTGTCGTCGCTGGAAAGGCGTCAACTCAGCACCCCACCGCACCAACCGCCCAACTGCCGAAACGCTGGCAAAAGCGAGCCAAGGGATAAGCAGCGATGCATACTGGTAACCCAATTCCCGCATCGTCACCCGCTCGTTGAGTGCGATGAGGGCATAGTTGGGCAGACCGAACAAAAGAACCTCAGGGGCAAACAGCGGGAAGAAAGCGAAAGGCGTTAGAAGCAGGAGCGGGTAAACGCCAGGCGCCGTTGCGTGCCCTTGACAAAAAATCAATGCCTGCAATGCTTCCAACGGACGGCTCAAAATGCCCCAAAGAATGCCCAAAGGCGTCTCGCCCCACCGAGCGTAGAGGGCAAGGTAAGCCGATTTCTCCCCACCACTTAGGTGCGCCATGATTTTCAACACTGCCCACAGCCAAACGATGCTGACGACCAATCCCCACCACGCCCATCGGTAGCGCTTGACGATGATGCCGTAAAGGCTCAAGCAAGCGATGGCGAGGGCAACTTCTTCCTTGCACATCGCTGCTCCTACTGCTGCTACTGCGAAAGAGCGCCAGCGTCCGTCTTCCATTGCCTCCATTGCCCACAGCAAAAACGGCACCGCTAACAGCACAGGGTGAAAGTCAAACAGCAGCATGGTGAACAATGCGGGGTGCAGAAGGTAACCGACAGCGAGCAACGCTGCGAAGAGGGGTTGCCCTGTTGTTCGGAGCGCCAAGCGGAAGAGCGGGAACGCTCCCGCTGCTAACGCAATGGTTTGCCCCAAAAAGAGCCAAAAGGGATGCGCCCACAAGCGATAAAAAGGCACAAACAAGTAAAGGATGGGCGTGAAGTGGTCGCCGAGGATGTTCATCCCCCGCACCGTCACAAAGGGCGTTTCCCCCTGCGCCATAAGCCAAACGGCTTGCTGAAAAATCCCCAAGTCAAACGCGTAAGCACCCAAACGAGCGAACCGTTCCATCGGCAGCCAAAGGAAGTAACCGCAAAATGTCACTATAGCCACGCCAACGAGAACCCTTCCCCACTGCGTTGGCGAGAATTGCTGCTCCTGCGTTGACAAGCCAACTTTCCTCCCTTTGCGAAAAACGCTTTCCGACTTCAACTTTTCCTTCGCCCTTTGCTCTGTGCTCTATGCTCTTTACAAATCGGGTTGACCGATGATGGGTTCGCGCACCCAGCCGTTGCGCGGCCAGTGGTAATCCCAACCTTGCCCAACCCACCAAATTGCTCGTTGCAGAATCGCACCGACGCTGACCGTTTTGACATGTCCGTCCAGAAAGGCGAACACCATACCCGCTGACGGGCTCCACTCGGTGTGTCCTGAAGGCGTTGTCACGATTTCGCGCCGATGGAAAACGCTCAACTCGTGGAAGGCGAAAATGCGCGAGGGTTCTGGAAACAACCCACCCCGAGGGACATGCCCCCGCACCCAAACGACCAGCGGTTCCGTTGGGCAAAGGTAGTGGAAGCCGACCAAAAAGTAATGACGGTAGTGATACGAAGTCCACGGCTTCTCCAGCATTGGATTGGGTGGCACGCGCACATCGCTGGCATCGCTGGGACACACCCAAATCTGCCCGTTCTTCGCGTAGGGCAACAGTTGGTGCCCGTAAGTGAGCACCCCATTGAAGGGTTCGTGCCCCTCATAAACTTCAGCGCACGGGTCAGAAGGCAAGAACAACTCGTTGGGAATGGGCAAAGCGTCGTCCCAGTCGTCTGCATACTGCTGGAAAGTGAGGGCGATTTGCCGCAAGTTGCTGGTGCACTGGGTTTGACGGGCTCCCTCCCGCGCCCGCCACAGCACAGGCAACAACAATCCCGCTAAAACCGCCAGCACCGCAATAACGACCAACAACTCCACCAGCGTAAAAGCGGACCGTCGCATGGACAATCACCTCCTCGCAGCAAAAGCACAAAACCATCACGGCACCCGATAGCCCAACCGCTGCAAGGCTTTTCTGGCGTCCTCCCGCACTTCTGGCTTTGGGTCGTTCAGC
>FWWM01003804.1_pt1 | contig 36630 bp, 31 predicted proteins | sample 2228351 | NCBI WGS metagenome assembly FWWM01 (sample SAMEA103939774, study PRJEB20133) | metagenome
AACCCCGGGAAGCTTATACCAGTCAACTTTTCCATTTCCTATAATTTTACTTCCCCCATATGAGATACCAAAGTTAAGGCGTTTAAACGCTGAGGCTGTAAGCCGTAACATAAGCCCACCGTTGGAGAAAAAATCAGCATCGAGGGAGACGCTATTTTGTTTTAAAATTCCGGCAGATGGCATATCGACAATAAATCTTTGTTCAAATGTTGCGGAAGCCCCAGCGGAACTTTGAGATGATGAAAACTCGGTAAGAAGCATCAAAAAAATTAAGGAGAACAAAAACTTTCGCATCGGGAAAATCCTTTACTTTGATTTTAACTTAAATTAACGAAATCTCTACTAAAATTCAAAAATTATTTGGAAGGTACCCGCATAGTCAAATTGCTTGATTTTTAGAAAATTATTTATTATTATTAAGCAACAAAAAACCAAAGCAAAAATTTGTAAAAAAAATTATTGGAGGTTAAAAATATGCTTTTATCGCAAGGTTTGTTAGCCTTCTTGTTTCAAGCTCAGCAAAAAGGCATAGTTGAATATGTAGCCAATCTTCTGGTTGAGAAGTATATCGAAGGCGGATTCTTCATGCATCCAATTTTAGCAATTTTAATCATCGGTATAGCGTTAAGTATCGCGAAGTGGATATCACTAAGCAGAGCTAGCATCAATACAAGAAAATTCCTTGCAGAGGTAAAGAAGGCGCTTGATGAAGGAGGGGTTGATAAAGCGCTTGAAGTTTGCCAAAAGACCCCGGGACCGGTTGCAAGCATTTTCCAGGCTGGTCTTCTGAGAGCAAACGAAGGTATTGAAGCAGCTGAAAAAGCCATAATCTCTTATGGTGGAATCGAAATGGCATTCCTTGAAAGAGGTCTTGTTTGGTTATCTCTGTTCATTTCGCTTGCGCCACTTCTTGGTTTCACTGGTACGGTCCAAGGAATGATAGTTGCATTTGATTCAATCAAAGAAGCGAAAAACATTTCGCCAGAAATCGTTGCCGGTGGTATCTCGATCGCTCTTTTAACAACTCTCTTCGGTCTTGTTGTTGCGGTAATTCTTCAAGTATTCTACAACTACTTTGTTGCGAAGGTTGACAGGATCGTAATTGACATGGAAGAAAGTTCAATTGAACTCATTGACGCTCTCGCAGCGATGCAGCAAGGAAAGAAGATAAGCGTTACCGAAACAAAGAATACAGCAAAATAAACTACAAAACAATATAAGCCATGCTTAAAAGAAGAAAAAGAATCGAAGCGGAAATCCCATCCGCATCAATGGCTGATATAGCCTTTGAATTATTAATATTCTTCTTGGTTGCAACGACTTTCGATGTTGACACAGGAATAGGACTTGTTCTTCCACCCGCTGCTGAAACAACTGAACAAGTCAAAGTTAAACAAAGTGACATCGCAAAGCTTTTGGTTAACGCTGCAGGGGAAGTTCTACTCGATGGTGAACTTATCACTGTGGCGCAGATAAGAGAAACGATCAAGAATAAGATCAAGCAAAATCCAAAGCTTATCGTCTCAATTAAGACAGATCGCGAGACTAATTATAGCAGATACATTGAAGTCCTTGACGAATTGAAACTTGCTTATAACGATTTACGTGAGGAGTATTCTTTAAGGACATTTGGGAAATCGTATAGAGATTTGACAAAAGATCAGCAAGAAGAGGTTAAGAAGGCAATTCCAATTCGTATTTCAATTGCGGAACCGGAAGAGGTTAAATAAACAAGGTATAATGCGATGAAATTTCAGAAAAAATTTGGACAAACTAAACCAAGAATACCGACTTCGTCTTTGCCTGATGTAATATTCCAATTGCTTTTATTTTTCATGGTGACGACAACCATTAAAGTTTTTGATGTCAAAGTGAGATATATTTTGCCTGAGGCGGCAGCGATCGAGAAAATAGAAAACAAACGATTGGTCTCTTATATCTGGGTTGGTAGAGATGGCAGAATTCAAGTTGATGATAACATCGTTCAACTTGACGATATCATCGATATCATGTATAGAAAAAGACAGGAAAACCCAAATGTTATCGTATCTTTAAGAATTGACAAGGACTCAAAGATGGGCATCGTGATCGATATACAGCAACGCCTCAGGAAAGCAGATGCTTTGAGAATTAATTATTCGACACTGCAAAAGTTATAAACTGAGTTGTGCTTGTGCTCATATAGGCATGTACGAGGTTATTAAAAAATACAGGCAAAAATTCATAAAGGCAGGCTTTGTCCTGCCTTATTTATTTTTTAAACAAAATCAAGGATAAAAATGGGGCTAAAAGAAAAACTTGCGGATGATCTTAAAAATGCGATGAAATCTGGAGATAAAATCCGACTTGAAGTTGTTCGCATGCTTCAAACAATGCTGAAAAGAAGAGAAATTGAAAGAAGAGCGGAGGGAAAAGAACTAACAGAAGAGGATGAAATCCAAGTTATAAGATCAGAGATAAAAAAGAGAAAAGAAGCGATTGAACTTTTCGAAAAAGGTGGCAGAATGGACTTAGCAGAAAAAGAAAAGATGGAACTTGAAATTTTAAACACTTATCTTCCAGAACAAATGTCTGAAGAGGAAATCGCCAATTTTGTAGACAAAGTCATTCAAGAAGTTGGAGCAACTGGACCAAAAGACATCGGCAAAGTTATGGGTGCTGTGATGAAACAGTTGAAAGGAAAAGCTGAAGGTGAAGTAGTTCAAAAAATCGTAAAAGAAAAACTTCAGCCTAAATGAATTGGCTTGATTATGCAATACTTATCATCCTGGCGATATTTATATATCGCGGGTTCAGAAAAGGATTTTTAGCAAAAGTACTTGGAGTTGTTGGTGTTATTTTGGGTATATGGCTTGGAGTGAGACACAACCTTAAAATAGCACAAATTTTAAAAGATATAGGCATACCTTCGGAGATTTCACCATATCTTGCAATGTTTTTGATCTTTCTTGGATGCATCACAATCGCAAGTTTAATAGCAAGATTTTTACGCAACATCTCGGTCTTCATTGAATTAGTCGATGATATACTTGGAGCTACGCTTGGGCTTTTAGAAGGTTTATTGATAGTTGGTGTTTTGCTTATTTTCCTCGGTTCTTTAAATTTCCCACCGGAATCGGTCCAAAGAGCATCAAAACTTTATAAACCAGTTACAAAAACGACAGTATTTATTTATGACTTAATAGAGAAAAATCTTGGCTCAAAAGTTAAATTCAAAGAAAGGATTCAAAAAACAATCGAATCGATAAAAGGTGCTCAGCGAAACATTAAATAAACTCGAATTCGATCGGATAAAGCAATACATTTCAAACTTCGTGACATCTCAACTTGGCGCTGAACTAATAGAAAATCTCGCTCCGATAACCAATAAAAATGTCATCGAACGCGAGCTCAAACTAACGGTTGAAATGAAGGACATCCTCGCATACGATGACCCATTCCCGATTGATGGAATAAAAGATATAAGAATTGCTTTGCGAAGATGTGAAATCGAAGGAAGTTTTTTATCCCCTCAAGAATTTCTCGATATAAAATCCGTACTTGCGGTTTCAAGATTGATAAGAGAATATTTAAGCAAAAGAGTTGCAAAATATCCAAACTTATGGGAACTCGCTAAAAACATATTTGTAAATCGCGTCCTTGAATATAACATCGAAGAAATCATCGATGAATCGGGCAATGTTCGAGACAACGCGAGTCCAGAGCTGAGAGAATTAAGGGGGGAAATTTTCAGGAAACAAGATTATGTGAGGAAGCGATTATACGCAATCCTGAAACAAATTTCAGAAAAGGATTACACACAAGACGACATCATCCCACAAAGAGATGGAAGGCTTGTTATACCTGTAAAAGTTGAGCATAAAAGACATGTCGCCGGAGTTGTACATGGCACATCATCAACAGGGTTAACTGTTTTCATCGAGCCCGCAGAGATAGTTGAACTCAACAATGAAATTTTACAACTTCAATTTCAGGAGCAAAAAGAGATTGAACGAATCCTCAGAGAATTAACAAACAAGACAAGGGAAAACTTAAAATATCTACAGACAAATGTTAGCATCCTCGGAAAGATTGACTTTATATATGCAAAGGCAAAGTTTGCTCTCCAAATAGATGGGTATGTTCCGGATGTTTCTGAAGATAATCCGATAATTTTAAACTCAGCTTATCATCCAATTCTTTTGTTGAAACACGGCAAAAACAAGGTCGTCCCACTTGATTTTAAACTTGGCGATGGTTCCTCAGTTCTTGTAATTTCAGGTCCTAATTCCGGTGGTAAAACCGTCGTTCTCAAAACCGTTGGCTTGCTTACGCTTATGGTTCAAGCCGGGATACCCGCACCGTTAAAAGAATCGAGCAAGATAAGGATATTCAAAAAAATTTTTATTGACATCGGAGATGAGCAATCCGTTGAAAAAGATCTCTCGTCTTTTGCTTCGCATATAAAAAACATAAAAAAGATAATTTCCGAGGCGGATTCTAAAACGCTTGTTTTACTTGACGAACTCGGCTCCGGCACCGACCCAGCGGAAGGTGGAGCGCTTGGAATTGCGATAATTGAAAAATTAAAAAACAAAGGCTCCTTCGTAATCGCAACAACACACAACAGCAGTTTAAAGTTTTACGCATATAACAACCCTGAAATAGAATGTGGAGCGATGGAGTTTGACCATCAAACGCTTGCCCCAACCTATAAATTAAGAATCGGTGTACCCGGGAGCAGTTACGCATTTGAAATTGCAAAACGTCTCGGCCTCGATGAAGAGGTTATAAACAACGCAAAAAGAAATCTTGATGAATCCCAAGTTAAAATCGAGGAAATTTTATCTCAACTTGAAGCACTTGAGATTGAATACAGAAAAATCGTGGCCGAACTAAAAGAGAAAGATGAAAGTCTTAATAAAATGATATCGGAATATAAAGGGAAACTAATCGAGGTTGAACGCGAGCGAAAAAGGGCAAAGCGTGAGGCGATCGCTGAACTTCGTGAGATAGCCGAAACCGCAAGAGCAAAAATAGAAGAAGCAATAAGAGAGATAAAACAAACAAGCGCTTCAAAAGAAAGCATAAAACGCGCACATTCAACCGCTGAACAAATTGAGAAGCAATTTAACGAAATTTTAAAACAACTTGAAAGCGTTGAAAGCGAAAAAGTTGAGATTAAACCCGGAGACTTTGTAAAAATGAAAGACGGAACTCAGGTTGGTGAAGTTTTACAAGTTGATGGATCAAATGTCATCGTCTCCTTTGGCTCCGTGAAGATGGTTTTAAAAGCAGATGCGGTTGAAAAAGTTGAACAAAAAGAACTTAAAAAATTAACATTAAAGACAGATTTATTCGCCCCTATCTCAACGAGAATTGATGTAAGAGGTATGAGGGCTGACGAGGCTATAAGCGCGGTTGATAAATTTATCGATACAAGTTTTCTCTATGGATTGAAACAAGTCGAAATAATCCACGGTAAAGGGACGGGAAAATTAAGAAAAGAGATAGCAGAATTTTTAAAGCGTCATCCAAATGTTAAATCATTCCGACCCGGAAGTTGGGAGGAAGGAGGTGATGGCGTTACAATAGTTGAGCTAAAAGTTGACTAAATTAAAAACAAAATTAAAAGCCTGAAATGCGGGTTTTAATAGCAAACCGCGGTGAAATCGCTGTTAGGATTATGCGAACTTGCAAAACTCTCGGGATTGAAACAATCGCGATTTACTCAAAGGTTGACAAAGATAAACCTTTCGTCTCGATGGCTGATTACGCGGAATGCATCGGCGAAGCAAACCCAGCTGAAACATATCTAAATATGGAAAAAATAATCAGCGTAGCAAAAGCCTTAAAAGCGGACGCAATTCACCCGGGCTATGGATTTCTTTCAGAAAATGAGGAATTCGCAAAACTTGTCACAGATAACGGAATAATTTTTATCGGTCCATCTTCTGAAGCAATTAAAAAAATGGGCGATAAACTTGAAGCAAGAGAAATCGCAAAGAAAATCGGGGTCCCAGTTGTCCCGGGTTCCGAATCACCCATCTCGGACGTAAATGAAGCGATTGAAATCGCAAGAAAAATTGGCTTCCCAATTTTGATCAAAGCTGCTGCTGGCGGTGGAGGCAAAGGGATGCGAATCGTCCACGATGAAAAAGAACTTGAATCTGCGATAAGAGGAGCAAAAAATGAAGCAAAGTTCGCTTTTGGAGATGACAGAGTTTATATTGAAAAATATGTTGAAGAACCACACCATATCGAAGTCCAAATCCTTGCTGACAAATTTGGAAATGTAGTTGCACTTGGTGAAAGAGAATGTTCGATTCAACGAAGACATCAAAAAGTGATCGAGGAAACCCCATCTCCCATTGTCACACCTGAATTAAGACAAAAACTTTTTGAGTCAGCAATTAAAATTGCAAAAGCTGTGGGATATGAAAATGCTGGGACAATCGAATTTATCGTTGATAAAAACCGAAATTTCTACTTCCTCGAAATGAACACACGCCTTCAGGTCGAACATCCCATAACTGAAATGGTCACAGGAATTGATATAGTTGCTGAACAGATAAAAATTGCTCTTGGCAATAAATTAAGTTTTTCACAAGAAGATATAAAGCCAATTGGCAACGCCATCGAATGTCGAATTTATGCGGAGGACCCATTTAACAACTTCTTTCCGTCAACTGGAAAAATCACCGATATAAAACAGCCAAGCGGACCATGGATCAGAATCGACGCAGGGATTGAACCCGGAAACGAAATTACAATACACTATGACCCGTTGATTTCTAAAATTATAGCATGGGGAAGGAATAGAATTGAAGCGATCGATAGAATGAAAACGGCGCTCGAGGAATATAAAATTAGCGGTGTTAAAACGAACATTCCATTTTGCCTGTGGACTATGAAAAACAAATTCTTCCGCGAGGGCAAATACGATACTCACTTCATCCAAAATTATTTTAATCCAGCTGAAATAAGGGAAAGTTTGGAAATTTTAACCGACAGCAAACCATTTCAACAAATAGCAGTTGCGATTGCCTCAGGAATTTTAAAACTTGAACTGAAAAATAACTCATTAAAGATTGTAAACGCCGAGAAAAAAGTAAGCGGATGGAAACTCAAACGATATGAAAATTTCAGATGAACAACTTGCCTTGCTTAAACTCTATAAAAATTCAACGCCATCGGAAAAAGTAAAAATTTATGCAAGGATAATTTTTAACTTCCTTCAAATTAAAAATCACCTCGAAAAATACATCCCAAGTTCCGGAACAGTCCTCGATTACGGTTGTGGATACGGGATTTTTTCAAACTATATCAAGATGAAAAAACCCAATTTAAATGTGATCGGCTTTGATATTTCAAAAACTAGAATTAACGAAGCAAGAAAATCAGCAGTAGCAACGGGAGTTGAATTTACAGATGATTTGAAAAGTTTTAATTTTGAAGATTTAAAACTTGTTCTCCTGATCGATGTTCTTCTTTTTCTACCTCTTGAGCAAAAAATAAATCTGCTCGAAAATTTTTACCGAGCTCTCTTACCGGACGGAATTGTCTTCATAAAAGATACGCATAAATCCGACTCTTTTAGATTTAAATATACAAACTTTGAGGAGAAACTGAAGTTAAAGTTAAAAATTTACGGTTCAAATGTAACCCCAACGCTAAATTACATCACCCCAGATGAATTTGTGGAAATACTCTCAAACGTCGGATTTAAAATCGTCGAGCTAATCCTCGAAAACCATCTACTCTACCCTGGGATTTTCATCATCGCTCAAAAGTAGAATATGCTCTTTCCGCGAGAATTATCCCAACTGAAACCGCAACATTTAAAGATTCAGCCTTGCCAAATTTTTTTATCTTTATTGTCCCATCGGAAACCTTCACCAAATCATTACTTACTCCGTGAGCTTCGCTTCCAAAGATCAATATAATTTTTCTATCTCTTCTAACCTCGTGATAGTCTATTTTTCCCGTTGGCGATGTTGAAAAAATTTTAAAGTCAAAACTTTTCATCTTTTCGATGAAGTTTTTCAAATCAACATTTTGTAAAAACGGGACATTGAAAACCGAACCCATAGTTGCGCGAAGAGTTTTAGGGTTAAAAACATCAACGCTCATATCTGAAACCAACACAAGGTCAACTTTAAACCAATCACAGACTCTAAAAATCGCCCCGAGATTTCCCGGATCTGAAATTTTATCAAGGGCAACAACTGTTGCGGTATTTTTATTGCGAATGTTTTTTATAATGTCTTCTTCTCTATACTCAAACATTTTTGCTACCGCAATTATGCCCTGCGATGTCTCCAAATCCGAAACCTTTTCAAGTTCGCTTTCACCTATTTCATAAACCTCTATTTTCCTATTTTTCAAATAGTTTAAAAATTCCTCCTCCCGTGGGGCTTTCAAAAATTTTTCAGAGTAAGCAACAAACGATATCTCTGCGCCGAACTTTATCGCATCTTTTATAATTTTTTCGCCTTCGAGGATGAAAAGACCGGTTTTGTATCTATATTTCTTATTCTTTAAAAGTTGGAGTTGGGAATATTTTTGCTTGCTTATTTTCATCTTCATCTATCCCTGTATTCTCCCCAAATTTCTCTCAATGTATCGGAAATTTCACCAAGCGTCGCATACGCTTCAACACATTCGATTATCGGCGGCATCAGATTCTCCCCAAGCAATGCGCTCTCGCGCAATCTTTTAAGCGCTGACTTTACCCTATCGTTATCTCTTTCTTCCCGTAATTTTTTCAATCTCTCCAACTGTTTTTTAATCGCCTCTTCATTCAATTTAAAAATTTCAATCTTTTGCTTTTCATCGGTTTTAAAATCATTGACCCCGACGATGATTTTTTCCTTTCGTTCAATTTTCATTTGATATTCATAGGCGCTTTTTGATATTTCATTTTGAATGAAACCTGCTTCTATTGCTTTTATAGCTCCTCCCATCGCTTCGATCTTTTCGATATATTCCCAAACTCTTTTTTCAATTTCATCGGTCAGATACTCGACATAGTAACTTCCCGCAAGGGGATCAACGGTATCGGTAACACCACTTTCATACGCTATTATTTGTTGAGTCCTAAGCGCCGTCATAGCAGATTCCTCCGTTGGAAGAGCTAAGGCTTCGTCTTTTGCATTTGTATGGAGAGATTGACATCCACCGAGGACTGCGGAAAGAGCTTGGATAGTTACACGAACTATGTTGTTTTCTATTTGTTGTGCTGTAAGAGTTGACCCACCTGTTTGGGCATGAAATCTAAGTTTTAATGCTTCCTCATTTGTTACGCCAAACTTTTCACGCATTATTTTAGCCCAAATCCTTCTCGCCGATCTAAATTTTGCGATCTCTTCAAAGAAATTATTATGAGCGTTGAAAAAGAAGGAGATTTGTTCTCCAAATTTATTTACATCAAGACCTGCTTTTATCGCTGCTCTTACATACTCGATTGCATTTGCAAATGTGAAAGCAAGCTCTTGAACAGCGTTAGCCCCAGCCTCACGAATATGATAACCACTTATCGAAATAACATTCCACTTCGGCAGGTTTTTATTGCACCATTCAAAAATATCGACGATCAATTTCATCGATTGTTCAGGTGGATAAATGTAGGTCCCGCGAGCGATGTATTCCTTCAAAATGTCATTTTGTATCGTCCCGGATATCTTCTTTAAATCCGCTCCCTGTTTCTTGGCGACAGCGACATACATCGCAAGCAAAATCCCGGCGGTTGCGTTTATTGTCATCGAAGTTGTAATCTTCTCAAGATCTATCCCATCAAAAAGAATTTCCATATCTTGTAAAGAATCGATCGCAACACCAACGCGTCCAACCTCACCTTCAGCCATCGGATGGTCTGAGTCATAGCCCATTTGCGTTGGGAGATCAAAAGCAACGGACAATCCCATTTGACCATGCTCAAGCAGATATTTAAATCTTTTATTCGTCTCCTCCGCAGTCCCAAATCCTGCGTATTGCCGCATCGTCCAAAGCCTTCCTCTATACATTGTGGGGTAAATGCCCCGTGTGAATGGATATTCACCTGGAAAACCAAGTTTTGAAGCATAGTCAAAACTTTCATCAGGCAGATAAATTCGCTCTACCTCGATCCCTGAGTCAGTTTGAAATGTCTCCTTTCTCTCTTTAAACTTTCCCGAGTTTATAAATTTTTCCTCCCATTTTTCCTTTAATTCTCTCAAATCTTCCCGCATAACTTTTTTTGATTTTTTATTTTTCAATTGCCAGCAACTTTTGTTTTGTATCTAAAAATCACATTTAAAACAACTTTTCCAACTTTTTCAAGACTTTGGGGTGAGCATTTATCCGGCGTATCTTCAGTTGTATGCCAATAAGGATAGTCAAAATCGATTATGTTTATGGTTCTTATTCCAGCTTCATTTAAAGGGATATGGTCATCATAGATATCATGTTTTACTGCATCTTTGAATTCAGAAATTCCCAATTCTCGAGCGATGGACCAGACATAATTTACTATATCGGGAGCATATTTCATTGAGTTTTCCTCTTTAAAGATTTGCAAATCTTTATCTCCAACCATATCGAGCAAAATTCCAAATTGTGGGTTATAATTTGGGGATTTATTTTTTGCAAAATATTTTGAGCCAATACAAAAATTATCAAGGTCTCCTGAAATACCAAGGTCCTCGCCATCGAAAAAGATTATATCAACCCCGATTGGAGGCGGATTATTTTTTAAAATTCGAGCAATTTCAAGCAAAACAGCCACTCCACTTGCGCCATCATTCGCACCGGGAATAGGTTGAATCCTCTTAGACGCTTCCTTTTCCAAATCCGCATAAGGTCTTGAATCCCAATGAGCACAAAGCAAAATTCTAAATCCAGAGTTAAGATTAAAAGAAGAGATTATATTTGTGAGTTTAAAATTTTTCCCTAAGTAAGAATGAGTAAACTCTTGTAGATTTACAGCGTCTGCATATTTTGATAATTCATTCACAAGAAAATTTTTGCAATCTTCATGGGCTTTTGAATTTGGGACCCTTGGACCAAATGAAACTTGTTTTTTGAGATATTCAAAGGCAAAATTTTCATCAAACTCTGGGATATTTTCATAAGTTCGTACTTCAGGTTCTGGTTGAGGCTTCACTTTCCTTTCGGAGTTGCAACTTAAGATAAAAATTAGCAAAATTAGGAAAAAAGTTTTTCGCATTGCGCTATCGATATGTTTTTAAGTCAAAATTAAAATAAAAACGAATTTTTCAATTTCAAAATGGCGGAATATAAAATTTTACACTCATGGGATGTCAATCCGGATGAAGCGATAAAAATACAGAATGAACTTCGGGGACTTGTCAAAGTTGAAGATTTGAAAAAGGAAATCAACTATATTGCTGGTGCGGATATATCTTTTGACAAAGGCTCGAATGTGGTCTATGCTGGGATAGTCGTTTTAAAATTTCCAGAACTTGAAGAGATAGAACATTCGCTTGTGATAACCGAGGTAAGTTTTCCCTATATTCCCGGGCTTCTATCATTTCGTGAATCGCCAGCGTTAATTAAGGCTTGGGAGAAAATCGAAGTTGTCCCAGATGTCGTTGTAATTGATGGGCAAGGCATCGCGCATCCAAGAAGGTTTGGGATAGCATCTCATTTCGGAGTTTTGATCGATAGACCAACGATCGGTTGCGCGAAAAGTTTACTTATCGGCAAATACGATGAGCCAGCAGAAAAAACAGGAAGTTATTCTTATCTTTATGATTCTGGCGAAATCGTTGGTGTTGCTTTGAGAACGAGAGATAATGTTCAACCTGTTTTCGTTTCAATCGGACATAAGATCACACTTGAAGAATCCATAAAGATAATTTTACAAACCGTCAAAGGTTTCAGAATTCCCGAACCCACAAGACATGCTCATAACCTTGTCAATGCCCTACGCCGTGGCGAGATAAAACCGGGCGTGATGAGAAAACCAGAACAAGGGAGTTTATTTTAGGATTATGCATATACTAACGAAAGTTATTCTCACTTTACAGCCAGTATGGAATATTACCCTCTAGTTCTTTAGGTTTAATACCTCGAAGTGCTAAATATGCAATCTTATCACCATAATGAATCGTAACAGGGGCACGTGGCGGCATCAATGAACCATAATGCAAAAGTGTCAATGAGAGTACCGAATGAATTGCTTCCTTAATTGTAAATGGGGGTTCCGTCCGAATCCGTAATGGCCGTGGGGTCGCCCTGGTAAAAGGAGGTAAAGATGATACCAGGAATGCCTCTGTCTCATTCAATATAAAGGCGCTTCCCTTCTTTGGTTGCTGGATTTTTCCTTTGGATTTTTCGTACAGGCGAGGTGTCCCTGTTTTGATGACCTCCACTAAATAGAATGTTGCTCCTATCTTATTAGCCCATTCTTTAAGAGCTTCTTTCTCATTGCCACGGAAAAAGCCATCCCGATGAATGACCACTCTTTTATTCTTAAACTCATTGGTGGGAAACAGACTTTGTAGAACGTTATCAGGTATAATCTCTCCCTCTAAAGGAACATCATGAATAACATACCGCAAGAATTCACCATTGTTGAGATAGATACGTGCCATTGCAATGGCATTGATACTTCCAGGAAGACGCCTTTTCTGCTTGCGTGCAACATCAATTCCAACAACTATATCAGCATATTTAAGGGGTTCTGCCAAGATAAATGGGATATTGCCTGTCTTGCCAAGGATGCCTAATACGATATTAGGTATTACATATTGATTGCTCAGCGTAGATTCGTATACAACCTGGCTAGGTATCCCACGGCTTACAGCAATGGATTTGAAAATATGGTATGCTCCCCATTCTTCCTCATCATCGTAAAATTCCTCCATCTCTGGAAAGAAAGTTAACAAGATATCAGGATTTGCTTCTTCTTGTATAGCACTTACAACTTCTTCCAAAATATGTCGTTCTACTTTATTGATTTCTCTCTCACAGACAATTTGACTCTTAAACCCAAATCGACTTAATTCATCTTGGAGTTCTGACAAGAAATTGCCAAGATCCACCGAACCCAAAGAATTAATTATACCTATACGAATCGGAACATCATCCTGAAACCTTTTGGCTCGCTTGTATATCCCGTATTTGCGAAGATTTTGCAAAAGGTTTTTCTCGCCCTTGCAAATTTGATCTTTTCCCAATCGAAAGCATGGTTCAAATCCTATATCTCTAGAAACGATAAACAACTTTGGATAGTCATGTGAATTATAATAATTTTTAATCGGAAGTTTATTTTTGACTATAGAAGATACTTCCCCTATAAGTTGGCTGCGTATTTCCGGATCGATTCGTAGGACTCTTAATGCTTTTTTAGAGTCAATGCTAAAACGTTCAAAATCCTCCATTCTGACTATTATTCTTAAAGCGCTTATGATATAATGATATTCATTTCTTCCTACACTAACAACAATTTCATCATCCGGAGCATTTTTAATCAAATTTTGCATCTTCTCATTTTTTGACAAAGCAAGCAAACGGGCTCTGTGATCTCTAAGTTTTCCCACAATATCAATAATTTCTCCTTTAAAGTTAGAGGTTTTATCTGCCACCCATATCCCAACTAATTCCTTATGATTCTGGACATTTGAAGCATATTCTGTTAATTCTTGGTTTAAGATTAAACGAGATGCAACTGATATAGAAATAGACGGGGTACCATTAACAACCCAACCACGGCATTCATATATTCTTTCGATGCGCGCAGGACCTATGTTTACTTCTCTTCTGGACAGGATTTCATTTATTTCCAAATCAATGTCAAGAATCAATCCACGAGCTACAAAATCAGCCAATGCTTCAGGTACGGAATGCCAGTTTGGATCTTTTCTAACAGCTATTAAATTTGTGTAGATGTCTGGTTGCTCACGCCATAATTCCTCGATAAACTTCTTAATTTCCTCTTCTGTTTGCGGTTGGTCTGTTATAATTTTACCGACTGTCCACACCCAATGACCGGAAAATCTCTTTCTAAGACGGTATGACAATTTCCCACCAATCCTTGAGGCATCTCCACTACTTCCAACCTCCAAGCTATATGCGGTTAATTCTGGCAGTTTCTCAACTTCAATTGGAAAAACTTCAGTAAATAAATTCTGATGTTTCATAATAATTTTTCCTTTATGTGTTTAAAAAAATCTTATACCCTTTATTAATTACCCTAGATTTTCCCATATCTCAACCTTAATCCCTTTTGAAACTTAACAACCCTAACAAAACACTTTCAAAAATCACACTGCAAATATATTATCTAAAATTTTACAAAAATCCAAACACAAGTTTTAAACCCTTTTACGATACGATTTAGCCATTGTAAATATATCAAGGAATTTGACTTTTCCTTTTCTCCTTAAAGATAGAAAAAGAAATTGGAGAAATTACAAATTTATTTTTTTAATATGATATTCCCTTCGCTATCTATAACTAATGGTGTATCGGGAAAATCAAGTTTAGTTAGCTCTGATATTTCTTTTGCTACTAAATTTTTACTATCCAATAAAGGAAAGCCTGAATATGGAAGCTAAATAACCCTTAAAAACCCGCTATCTTTAAAAAATTCTTAAATAGTTGCCGTCCCACTCGCATGTATTCATCTCTAATTAACTCAAAGTTTGCTCGAATCCGCTCTTTATCGTGCTGAAGAAGGTCTGGGTCTTCATTTAACCAAATTTCAAGCATCTCTGGCGTAAGTTCAAAATGTCCTTGGATACCATAGGCATTCACACCAACTCTAACGACTTGATTTTTACAAAATTTCCCAACCGCCAATAGAACCATGTCGTCTGTTAACTCGACTGTTTCCCCATGAAGTTGAAAAACAATTAACCTATCGCCGAGCCCTTCAAATATCGGGTCTCGTCTGCCCTCTTCGGTCAACTCTATTGTGAAATATCCACCATCGGGATCAATGAAACCAACTTCCTTGATTGGACTTTTAACAACTTTCCCACCAGTTGCTTTTACAAGAGTTTGAAGACCAAGACAAATACCAAGGTATGGAATCTTCGCATCGATTGCTTCACGAATGCGAACCAACTCATTTTTCATTTTCTCACTTTCATCGTTGGCACTGTCAGGACCACCTAATACAATCACCGCTCTATAATCTTCAACGGAAGGGAAATTTTGTCCCCGGCTGAGGTCAACAACATCATACCTAATGCCACGCTCTCTTAACTCTTCTTCCAAAAGCCCTGGACCCTCGCGGGTTATATTTTTAACAATGAGAATTTCTTTCTTCATAGTATTGCAAGTTTAGTGAATATCTAAAGTTTCTTTCACTTAAAAAAGTTTTTCGAAGAATTATTCCGCTTAACTCGCTTGTAAACAAAAAATCTCTCTTTTTAGCGCAATTTAAACTTGATACAAAATTAATTGATTTCAAAAGCAAATTCAAACCACAAATCGCTAATTTTAGCTCTTATCTTCGATTATGAATTTCTAAATCAAAAAAACAATTACCGATAAACTTTCGCCTTGCTCCCTACTTTTGGGAGAAAATCTTTTCACTTTTCATATATTTTTTCATGACTTCAAGCGGTGGGTTAAAGTAACCATAAGCGAGGTATGGAAATTCATCTTTGAGAAGTTTCATCACATTTTTTATTCCAAGTTTAGGTGCGTTTCTTTCTGCATCAATTAGTTCGAGATACCAATCTGGATCAATGTTAAAGTTACGCCACTGTATCATTGATATATCTGTCTCCTTTATAAGCTTTCTCATGGCTCGATATTCCTCCGTCCAATCAGTCATGCCCGGAAAAACGAAATAGTTAATCGAAACCCAACAGTTATATCTCCTTGCTATTTTTATCGACTCAACAACATCATCAAATGTATAATTGTTTGGTCTGTAATATTTGTGATAAACCTCCGGAATTGCGCTGTTTAAACTTACGCGTATGCTATTAAGCCCAGCTTTACATAACTCTTCAACAGCTTCCGGTTTGCTTGCGTTTGTATTTATGTTGATAATTCCACGTCTTGTCCTTTTTCTAATTTCTTTTATCGCATCTCTTATAACTTCCCACACAAGCAATGGTTCACCTTCACAACCTTGACCAAAACTTACAATTGGTCTTGGCGCATTTTCAAGATGTGGAACAGCCAATTCAACTATTTCTTCAACATCCGGTATAAAATTCAATCTATCCTGCGTGCTTGGAATGCCCGATTCTTGTGGTTGATATGAAATACAGCCTATACAATTGGCGTTGCACCCGGGAGAAGTTGGGATTGGTGCTTCCCATCGATCGAGGAAGAAATTTCTCGCAGCTGGACATAGATACCGAAGTGCGCAATTTTCCCCAAGATGCCGAATTAAACGATTGTTGGGAAATTTTTTGAATTTTTTATAAACATTTTCAACCACAAGATTTTGGTCAAATTGATCACAATCCTGTCTTTTATCCGGATCGATCCTCACCGCCGGAACATAGAATTTTCCATTTGCCCATCCAACCGCTGTATATGCAAAAAGTGGAAGAATCGGTGCGTTGTTTTCTTTTTCATAAGCGGAGAGGAAAAACTGAGTATATGCCGGGGCAAGGAAAGCAGAAACTGCCCAACCGTCTTCTAAAACAACCATCTTGCCCGTCTTTCTATCAAAGCCAATTGGTCTTCTCATAGGAAGTTCAAAAAGTTGACTTCCCTCAGGAAGTTCAATTAAATCTTTCGGATCTATCTTTACAATATCAAATCCAGTTCTGCCTGCCATTTCAAGCTCAGGAACATCATAGATATTTCCTTTTCCATCGCTATAAACAAGATTTGGAACACGCTTTAAAGCCATATTCGAAATTTCCTCTATTGAGTTTTGGCAAATAATTTAATCGCTTGAGGCAAAAAATCAAAAACACAGGATTTGGTTTTAAACCGTTCAAATTTTATATTTTTCAAAAAAAGCCAAAACATGAAAACCCTTGGAAGGGACAGAAATTTCCTCTCAATCCCAGAGGAATTCTCAACCTTTGAGAAATCTAAAATTGTAATCCTTCCTGCGCCATACGAAAACACCACAAGTTACATAAAAGGCACAATCCTCGGTCCAGAAAAATTACTTGAAGCATCGCATCAAGTTGAACTTTATGACGAAGAGTTTAATCTTGAACTTTATCGCGAGGTTGGGATCGCAACGCTTGAACCTCTTGATTTTACAGAGTTTAAAGATGAAAAAGCAGTTGAATTAATCTATAACACAGTTTTAGAACTTTTGAAAAAAGATAAATTTGTTGTGACCATCGGTGGCGAGCATACGGTTGCAATTGGAGCGATCAAAGCTTACTCCGAAATTTATCCCGATTTAACAATACTTCATTTTGACGCTCATTCAGACTTAAGAGATGAATACGAAGGAAATAAATACAGCCATGCTTGTGCTTTAGCTCGAGTTTTTGAATTCAACAAAAGAATCGTTCAAGTTGGGATAAGAGCTCAAGACATCGAAGAAGCGAAATTCATCCGCGAAAATGGGATAAAAACCTTTTATGCATGGGAGATAAAGTCTGGAAAATATAACATCAACGGAAAAACTTGGCAAGATGCTGTTGTCTCAGAACTTGGAGAAAACGTTTATATTACATTCGATCTCGATTATTTTGATCCAAGTGTTATGCCCGCTGTTGGAACGCCGGTGCCAAACGGTTTATACTGGGATGAGACAATAGAACTTATTAAAAAGGTAAGCGCTCAAAAAAATGTCCTTGGATTTGACATCGTTGAACTTTGTCCACTGCTGGGACTTGAATACCCGAACTTTACTTCCGCATTTTTCACAAACAAACTCCTAAACATCATTTTCGCAAATAAAATCAAATCAAAAAATTGAACATCAAAACTTATATAATCGACGGTTACAATCTAATTCATAAATCTGTGAAATTGAAAAAGGTTTTCCTCGAAAATCCACAACTCGCACGGGAATTACTTGTTTCAAATCTTTCTGACTTTTTCACAATGCGAAAGGATAAATGTATCGTTGTCTTTGATGGAAATCTCAATATCCCAAGTGCATTGTCAACCCCCAAGGTGAGAGTTATATTCTCTACCCCGCCCGATAAAGCCGATGACGAGATTAAGAAAATCATTATGAGCAAGGATATAAACGAAAGGAAAAATTTCATCGTTGTTTCTTCCGATAATGAAATTATCAATTGTGCGAAGGCTTGTGGAGCGGGGAGAATATCGTCTGAAGAATTTTTAAAAATTTTAAATTCAAGAGATGAATCATTTAAACACGATGAAGAAAAACCGATCGTTAAACTTACTGAGGAAGAAATTAAAAGAATGCTCGAAAGATGAAAATCCTTGTCGTTGATGACAACCCGGAAGAGAGAAAATTGCTTGGTGAACTCCTTACCCAATCGGGATTTAATGTCGTAGAAGCAGAAAATGGAAAACAAGCCCTTGAAATTTTAAATAGCGAAAAAGACTTTGCAATTATCATATCAGATGTTTTGATGCCAGTTATGGATGGGTTTAAATTTTGCCACGAAGTGAAATCAGATCCAAACCTTAGAACAATTCCATTCATATTTTACACTGGAAGTTATATTTCAGAGGAGGATAAAAATTTTGGACTTAAACTCGGTGCGGATGATTATATCACTAAGCCGGTTAAATTTGAGATTTTGCTAAGGAGAATAACCGAGATAATTAAAAAAGGAAAAATCAGAAAAACCCAATCTGAAATTAGTCTTGACGAGGCAACTTACATTACGGAATATAACGCACGGCTTGTAAACAAACTTGAAGATAAATTAATCGAACTAAATCAGGCATACGAGGACCTCAAAACCATAAATTATATACTCACTCAACTTAATTATTCAAAAGATATCAAACATCTCTTCAGGCAAATTTCCGAGCCAATTTTAAAACTTTTCGATGCTGATGCGGTAAACTTTTTCATCTACAACGAGACAACCAATTCTTTAAATCTTTTTCATTCATCTATAAAAACAGGCAGTGAAAACATCTTCGAAAATTATCCTGTGCTTAAAATTGGCGATGATTTCGCAACCGAGATAATTGACCAAAAACTGATGATTTACCATATTGTAAAGGGGAGCACCAAAATAAGAAATAAAATTTTTGAACAAGGCTTCAAAATTTTCGTCGAGGTCGAGCTTCGTGTTCGAGACAAGTTTATCGGCTCAATTGAACTTGCTTACAAAAGGGATGAGATACCGTTTAGCGAGAAAAAACTTTCACTTCTTGATACATTATCTAAGCAAATCGCGATGGAGGTGGACAATTTCCTTTTAATTTCGGAGTTAAAGGATTCGGAAGAGAGATACAGAACATTTGTACATCTAACCCCGGCTGGACTAATTGTTCTTGACGGAAAACTCAACATTTTATTCGCCAGCCAAATAGCAAATAAAATTTTCAACTGCGAAATAGAAGGGAAAAATTTAAAGGAATTAATTGGCTCAGCGAATCTTTATGAAACAAACTTAAATTATATCGACCAAACATTTGAAGCAAATTATAACGACAAGGTTCTCCTGATATCGATAACAAGAAGACTTGACGATATAAAATTTGGGAAGCATATTGCGGTGATTAACGACATAACAAAATTAAAAAAGATTCAGGAGGAAAAGAGAAAGATTGAGATAAAGTTATGGAACGAATACAAACTTGCATCGATTGGACGACTTGCCGGGGGAATTGCTCATAATCTTCGAAATCCACTTACAATTTTAAATCTTGGTCTACAAGTATTGAAAAGGAAGGGGATAGAACCAGAGCAAATCAATAGATTATTAAAGCAAGTAGAAAGGATAAATCAAATTGTTGAAAACCTATCTCTAAAAACGAAAGAAGAGATAGAGAAACAGAAGAAAAGATTTGACCTAAATGAATTGATAAAAAGGGAACTTGAAACACTTGAATTTGACCCGTTTTACAAACATCAAGTAGAGAAAAACATACAATTGTATGAAAAGCCGATCGTAATCGAAGCTGTTTATTCCGATTTTTCAAATGCCATATCGCATATTTTAAGGAATGCGGTTGATGCGATGCTAAATTCGGAGAAAAAAATTCTTGGCGTGAAAACATGGGAAGACGAAGATAAAATTTACATTGAAATCTCCGATACAGGCATAGGAATACCGGATGAGATAAAGGATAAAATTTTTGAACCATTTTTTACGACTAAAGCGACGGAAAATTTCGAAGAACCGAGAGGCATCGGGCTTGGGTTGACTATAACTTATAACAATTTAAAAATTTACGGCGCAGAATTTGAAATCGATTCAAAAGTTGGTGAAGGAACGAATTTCAAAGTTATAATTCCAAAAAAGAATGTTAAAGCAAGTGTTTTCAACAAAAGTTAACTCCAAAAAATGATTTTATATCGATACATTCTTCGTTCTCACATTGGACCTTTCTTTTTCTCCTTCTTTGTTCTAGTTTTGGTTTTTCTGTTGCAATTTTTGATGAAATATATCGACCAACTCATCGGAAAAGGGCTTGGTTTTGGTGTGATAGTTGAACTCATCGTTTTAAATCTCGCGTGGATAGTAGTTCTTGCTGTGCCGATGTCGGTTTTAGTTGCAGTTTTAATGGCCTTTGGAGGGCTTTCCGCAAACAATGAGGTCACGGTTATGAAATCAAGCGGAGTGAGTTTATACAAAATGATGTTTCCAGTTCTAATTGTTTCCATTATCATCGCTGGTTTATTGATCATATTTAACAACAAAATTTTACCCGACGCAAACCATAGATTAAAAGTTCTTATGATCGACATACATAGGAAAAAACCAACGCTAACGCTAAATCCCGGGATATTTGCAACAGAAATACCCGGTTATGCTATTCTTGTCAGAAAATCGTACGAGCATACCAATGAGTTTGAGGATGCGACGATTTATAACAATTCCGATCCTGCAAGACAGGTTATAATAACCGCAAAGCGTGGTAAAATTTCATTCACGCCAGATTATAAAAAATTGATAATGGATCTTGAAAATGGCGAAATACATGAACAAGATGTTGAAAATAAAAACTTATACAGGATCGTTAAATACGAAAAATATCGAGTTGTGATGGAGGTTGAAGGGTTTGGATTTGAGCGTTCCCCTGATAATGCTTTTCAACGCGGTGACAGAGAGCTGAGTGCTGGGGATATGTTGAGGATCGTCGACAGTTTAAAAAACATTCAAAGTAAAATTTATGAGAGTTTAAACTCAACAGCGATTACGAACTTCAAGAATCCATTCCATGGTAAAACAATAATGCCATTCTATTATCAAGTTCAACTCCAAGATTCAATCGGTGATCTCGAAGCCACAATATCAGCGACGCAAAAACTCATAAGCATGAATGCTATAATCAAAAATTATCTTGCTCAAATTGAATACTATAACAGAACGATTGATGCATATATGGTTGAGGTTCACAAGAAATATGCTATTCCATTTGCATGCGTTGTCTTCGTTCTCGTTGGGGCTCCACTTGGGATGATGGCAAGGCGAGGGAATTTCGGGGTTGCAGCCAGTTTAAGTTTAGCTTTTTTCCTCTTTTACTGGGCTTGCTTAATCGGCGGAGAAAAACTTGCGGATAGAGACTTACTATCACCATTTTTAAGCATGTGGATTGCTAATTTTGTCGTCGGAGCGCTTGGAATTTATCTAACGCTAAGGATGGGGAAAGAAGCAATGATCATCGATTGGTATCGGATAAAAGAAATTATGCCTAAAAAAGTTAAAATGTGGCTCGGCATCCCAGAGGAAGAAGAAATTTTAACCGACAGATATGCAAGATAAAATCAAAATCCTCGACATATACACGACGAAACAATTTATCCAAATGATACTCTTTGGGCTCATCGCTTTCATACTTATTTTCGTTCTTGTAGATTTGATGGAAAACCTCGACGATTTCATCGACCAACGCGTTTCTCTTTCGATAATTTTAAGATATTACTTTTATTTTTCGCCGGAGATAATAAAGCTTACTCTACCAGTTGCGGTTCTTCTTTCTTGTTTATTTACCACGGGAAGAATGTCAAATTTAAACGAACTAACAGCGGTAAAAGTTGCAGGTGTAAGTTTATACAGATTTATGACGCCATTTTTAATCATTGCATTTTTATTAAGCATAGTTTCGGTTTATTTCAACGGTTGGGTTGTGCCGAGAACAAACAAAAAGAAGTTAAACCTTGAGAGAATTTATATGCGTAAACACCTTGAAACTTGGGGGAAATACAATATCTATATTCAAGATTCTTATACGAGATTGCTTTCGATTGGCTATTTCGATGATGAATCGAACACCGCCCATAGAGTTGACATTCAAGATTTTGACCCAAACGATGTCACAAAGGTTGTCGCAAGATACATAGCGCCAGCGATGAAATGGGATAGTTTGAGGGACAATTGGTTGCTTATCAACTGTATCTATCATAAATTTGAACAAGGAAGGGATTTCGTTGAATTTAAAGATACACTTAATATTGGAAAATTAAATTTTAAACCGATAGATGTTAAGCGTAAACAGATGAAACCAGACGAGATGAGAGCGGATGAAATGAGGGAATTCATTCAGGATCAAATAAGAAGTGGGAATGATCCTTCAAGATGGCTTACGGATTATTACTCAAAATTTGCATTCCCATTTTCAAATTTTATCGTTGTTCTGTTCGGCGTTGCCCTTGCATCGCAAAAGAAAAGAGCCGGGCTTGCTATGGAATTTGGTGTAAGTTTGCTTATTGCTTTTCTCTATTTCATCGTTATGAAAATCGGTACATCTTTTGGTTATGCGAGGATTTTACACCCATTCATCTCAGCATGGTTCGCAAATTTTGTTTTTTTGATAATCGGAATATTTGTAATTTTAAAGGTGAGAAAATAAAAAATAGGTATTAAAATGGGACAACAGCAGTTATTACTTTTGGCTTTGGGAGCAATAATTGTTGCTGTTTCAATTGCGGTTGCAATAAACATCTTTATCTCAAGGTCAGGTGCAATGACCGAGCAATATATAAACGACACAATTAACGATTGTATAAGAATTGGACAATTGGCACAAGCATGGGCGAGAAAACCAGTTGAACTTGGAGGGGGAGGATGGTCATTTTCAGGCTTCAGGCTTTCATATATTAGTTTCCCGGAATCGACAAATTATGCTAAATATGAAGTCAATATAGTAAATCACGATAGCATAGTCATTACCGGAACAGTAATTACAGGTCACATTGTGGAGATCTCCGCAAATCATCATCAAATAAGTAAACCAACGGTCATAAGACCGAACTAAAAATTGGGACTTTGATAAACCACCTTGCCACCGAGAACGGTCATAAGAACTTTTACATCTTTTATCTTCTCGGGAGAGATAGTAAATATATCATCTGACAAGACCGCAAGATCAGCAAATTTTCCAGGGGTTATGCTCCCCTTTTCGTTTTCCGCAAATTCCGCATAAGCATTGTTAATCGTGTAACATTCAATTGCTTCAGCAACTGAAATTTTCTGCTCCGGGAACCAACCCTCAGGATGTTTGCCATCGAGAGTTTGCCTTGTGACAGCGGCGTAAATTCCAAGAATCGGGCTTAAAGGAGCAACATTCCAATCACTACCAAAACAGAGCTTAACACCGTTGTCGAGAAATGTTCTAAACGCATAACTTGATTTACATCTCTCTTTTCCAATTCTTTTTTCCGCCCATCTTCCATCGTCAATCGCGTGATAAGGTTGCATCGAAGCGATGACATTTAACTTCTTAAAACGAACGAAATCTTTAGGATGGATGTGTTGAGCGTGTTCAATTCTGAATCTTCTATCCCACGATGGATTATTTTGAACTATTTTTTCAAATAAAGACAAAACCAAACTATTTGCGCTATCCCCAATGGCATGGATTGAAAGTTGAAGTTTTGCTTTATCCGCCTCAATCGCCCATTTCTCAAGTCTACCATCGATAACTATATCCGTTGCTAATCCGCGAGTGTTTGGATTTTCATCGTAAGGCTCAAAGAAAAGTGCAGTCATCGAACCAAGCGAGCCATCTGCGAACGCTTTTAGCGAACCAATTCTTATATAATCATTTCCAAATGGAACTTCTATCCCAAGTTTTGCGAGACTTTCCCATTGTGAAATCGGCAGACGAAGATAAACTCTAATTGTTAATTCGCCTCTTTTATAAAGCTCTTGATATGCGCGCAAATCTTCGGTTGTCCCAATGTCGTGGATTCCCGTCAAACCAAGTTTTTTCGCCTCTTCAAGTGCAAGTTTAATTGCCTCGATTCTTTCTTCAAGCGTTGGCTCTGGTATAACTTTATAAACCAAAGACATCGCCTCATCTTTTAAAATTCCCGTCGGTTCGCCATTTTCATCTCTTACTATAAGACCTCCGGGTGGATCTGGGGTTTCCCTTGTTATTCCAGCGAGTTTTAAAGCCAAACTATTTGCAAGCCCCATATGCCCATCATATCTTGTGACAAATACCGGAACATTTTGAGTATACTTATCTATCCATTCTTTTCTTGGCAATTCCCCACCCCAAAGTTCATGATCCCAATCTCCACCAGTGATCCATTTGTTTGGATATTTCTCTGCATATTCTTTTATTCTTCTTGCAAATTCCTCAGGTGTTTTCGCATCCCTTAAATCAACACTCATCAGTTGAAATCCACCACTTACGAAATGAGTATGATCATCAATAAAACCCGGCAACATCAAACGCCCTTTTAAATCGATAACTTTCGTGTTTTTCCCAGCATATTTTTTTATCTCCGAATTTGAGCCAACCGCAACAATTTTATCACCTATAACAGCAACTGCTTGAGCGCGTGGTTTTGCTTTGTCGACAGTCCATATTTTACCATTAATGAAAATTAAATCAGCCTTTAACATTTGAGCCTTAAGAATTTGTTGGGAAAAGAGGAGGAAAATTAGGACTGTAAGATACTTCATAGTTTGAGATGTTTTATGTTTTCTTTTCATTCATATCTTAACGCTTCTACGGGGTTAAGGTTTGCTGCTTTTCTTGCTGGATAAAATCCAAAGAAAATACCAACCCCTGCTGAAAAACCAAATGCAAGAAGTATCGCTCCAAACGAGATAAAAACAGGCCATCCTGCGAAATTCGAAATTATTTGCGAAAGAACAACTCCCAAAATTATTCCAAATATCCCACCTGTCACAGTTAAAACAACTGATTCAAGAAGGAACTGGAAAAGTATGTCTCTTTTTCTTGCACCAACGGATATGCGTATTCCAATTTCTCTTGTTCTCTCAGTCACCGAGACAAGCATTATATTCATCACTCCGATGCCCCCAACAATCAACGAAACTGAAGCTATGCTTCCAAGCAAAATCGTCATAATTCTCGATGTCTCCTGTGCAGTTGAAGCTATTTCAGTTTGGGTTCTAACAGTGAAATCATCTTCTTGCCATGGTTGAATCTTGTGTTTTTCCCTCAGAACTTGTGTTATTTGCTGTTGAGCAACGGGGATCAAATTTGAACTTACAGCGGAAACAAGTATAGAGCCAATAAAATAAAACCGTGAAAGTCGAGACATAACCGTAGTATAGGGAGCGATGATTATATCATCTTGGTCTTGTCCCATTACATTTTGCCCCTTCGGCTCAAGGACCCCGACAACTTTAACAGGGACATCTCTAATTCTTATAATTTTCCCAATCGGATCTTCCTCACCGAAGAGAGCATTTTTAACCGTTTGACCTATAACGCAAACTTTCGCCCCGGCCTTGACATCTTGTTCTGTGAAATAACTTCCGGATGAAAGTTCCCAAGCCCTGATTTGAAAATAATCTGTATTAACACCGTAAACACCAGTTCTCCAGTTGTTATTTCCATAAATTACCTGCGCCATTGTTCTAACAATCGGAGTTACATATGCAACCGCGTCACATTGATTCTTTATCGCTTCAACATCTTCAATTGTTAATCTACTTGTAAAGCCCGCTTCCATTCTAACCCTTCCAGTCTGCATTTGTGCACCCGGAAAGACAACCAAAACATTTGTTCCAAGCGATTCGATCTGCTTTTGCACAGAGTATTGTGCGCCCTGACCAACCGCTATCATAGCAATGACCGCAGCGACACCTATGATTATTCCAAGAATTGTCAAGAACGAACGCATCGGATTGCTCTTTATCGAGTGATATGCGGAAAGGATTGTATCTTCAAGATTCATGGCTCTATCGCAAATTTACTTTTTACAAATTAGATGGAAGCAAAGAGAAAAAAGTTTCACAAACATGACCAGAAAATTTTACCTTTATTCACTATCCCAAGGGGTTTGCCTTTCAATTTCCAACCGATGAACGGTGAATTTCGCGATTTTGATTTAAACTTTACAGGGTCAACGATCCATTCAGCGTCGGGGTCGAGAAGCGTCAAATTTGCAATTTCTCCCTCCACAATTCTAACCTGCGGTAATCCCAGAACTTTTCTCGGGTTTATTGCAAACATCTCGATCATTCTCTGAATCGATATAATTCCTTTATTCACAAACTCACTTAAAATTAATCCAACTGCGGTTTCAAGTCCAATTATCCCAAACGGGGCGGATGCAAAATCTGACTCTTTTTCCTCAGGTGCATGTGGTGCATGGTCTGTGGCTATAACATCAATTGTTCCATCTTTTAACGCTTCAATCAAAGTCTCGACATCTTCTCTACTTTTCAAAGGTGGATTAACCTTTAAATTCGTGTCATAATTTGATCTCCAAATATCTTCATCGGTTAAAAGCAAATGATGCGGAGTAACCTCAGCGCTTAGATTTAAGCCCTTGTCCTTATATTTTCTCAATAATTCAACCGAGCCTTTAAAACTAATATGCGCGACATGATATTTCACATTTTTTATCTTTGGCATAAGATATTCAATTAATTTAAGGTCGCGATACAAAATGATTTCCTCGCTTATGTTCGGGTATGGTGCAAGTCCAAGCAAAGTCGACCAGTAACCTTCATTTGCCATTCCATTTTGGCTTAAGGTTTTATCTTCGCAATGTTGAATTATAACTTTATCAAACATGCTGATATATTCAAAAGCTTTTCTCATAACCCCGGAATCTTGCACAGGATTTCCATCGTCTGAAAAACCAACGACGCCCGCCTCTACAAGTTCAGCGATAGGCGCAAGTTCCCTGCCCATCCTTCCCTTTGTTATAGCTCCAATTGGAAAAACATCAACAATTCCGCCGAAAGATTCGGTTGCTCTTCTCTTAACATATTCGACAACGCTTGGGTCATCGATAGGAGGTTCTGTACTTGGCATACAACATAAAGTTGTGAATCCACCATTTGCCCCTGCTTCGATGCCAGTTTCGATCGTTTCTTTGTGCTCAAATCCGGGCTCTCTTAGGTGAACATGCATATCTACAAAACCGGGTGCTATCACCTTCCCAGTCATATCATAAACTTGAAAATTTTCATTAGGCTCAACCTTGCCGATCTTTTCAATTTTTCCATCAATTATAAGTAAATCAACAGTTTCATCGAAATTTCGAGTTGGGTCGATAACGCGTGCGTTTTTGAAAAGTACTTTCACGGAAGGAAATATCTTTTATTTTCAATTTGCCATTGTCCCAAGTAAATATAAAATCGCCATTCTAACTGCGACACCATTCGTAACTTGTTCAAGTATAAGAGAGTGCTCACTATCAGCGACATCCGAGGAAAGTTCAACTCCGCGATTTATGGGTCCGGGATGCATTATGAGAATTGGCTTGGTTGCCTTTTCAAGTCTTTTTCTCGTTATACCAAAAAATTTGTGATACTCTTGAAGAGATGGTATAAACGCTGAATTCTGCCTTTCGAGTTGCAACCTTAAAACATTTAACACATCAACTTTTGGAATTACCTCGTCGATGTTATGATAAATTTCAACCCCAAGTTTTTCAATATCTTTTGGAATCAATGTTTCAGGACCGCAAACGCTGACATTTGCCCCAAGCGTTTTCAAACCGAATATATTCGATCTCGCAACCCTGCTATGCAAGATATCGCCGACGATGCAAACATTTAAACCTTCAATATATCCAAATTTTTCACGCATTGTGAAGATATCAAGCAATGCCTGGGTCGGATGTTCGTGGGTTCCATCTCCAGCATTTATAACATTTGCATCAATTATCTTCGCCAGAAAATGCGCAGCCCCAGGCGAAGGATGTCTTATCACAACCATATCAATTTTCATAGCCTCGATATTTTTAACAGTGTCCTTAAAAGTTTCACCTTTAGCGATGCTACTTCCGGTGGTTGTAAAATTCACAACATCTGCGGACAATCTTCCTTGTCCTGGTGGAGCTTTCAAAAAATAAATTCACAACAGTTTTACCTTGAAGTGTCGGGACCTTTTTCACCGGTCTATCAAGAACCTCTTTAAAAGAAACCGCGGTATTCAAAATCAATTCAATATCTTCCTTTGGCATTTGCTCAAGCCCAAGGAGATGACGGCTTTTAAGCACCATTTGTGTAGCTCCTTTTATTTATACAAAAAAGCCGAAACCAAACGGTTTCGGCTTCAATCATACTCGATGAGATAAACCGAATCTTCTCCATCCACTTCTCGTAGGTTAACCCTCACCTTCTCGTTCAAACTCGTTTTTATTTTTTTCCCAATAAAATCAGCCTGTATTGGAAGTTCACGATTGCCTCGATCAATCAATACGACAAGTTGAACCGTTTTTGGTCTCCCAAAATCAATCAACTCATCAAGTGCAGCCCTTACAGTTCTTCCAGTAAACAAGACGTCATCGACAAGAATTATATCTTTATCATCAATTGAGAAATTAATCTCAGTCGTTTTAACCTCAGGTTGCCTGAGTTTTAACCTAACATCATCCCTATAAAAAGTTATATCGAGAACACCAACCGGAATTTGATTATTTTCAAGTTTGGAAATTTTCTCCGCGAGTCGTTTTGCGAGGAATTCTCCCCTTGTTCTTATCCCAACGATAGCGAGATTTTTCGAGCCTCGATTTTTTTCGATAATTTCATGAGTCAATCTATTAAGCGTTCGTTCGATGTCGGACTCATCCATTATTTTCTCCTTTATCCTCATGCTCGCCTCTTTAAAATTTTTGTAAAGATAAAAAACGCACCCGAAAAATTCAAATTAAATCCTTGCGCATGAAAACTCAATCCAATTTCTGACAAATGGATTAAAACTCGGCAGTTTTTCCTTAACTTGAGCAAGTATTGTTTTAACCGCAAATTTTAAGGCTTCACTTTTTTGCTGAAGTGAAAAACTATCTGAATCCTCCATATCGATGAAAACGCCTTTTATAAAAGCATCATATTCACAAATTGCAAGCATCGCCTTTTCACTTAACTCAACTCTCACCGCGTTGATCTCATTTACAGCGAAACCGACTTTTTCAATTTTCTCCTTATAATCGCTCACAGATAAAACTTCAAATGAAGGCGCGTTTTTATCTCTCTTTCTACCAAGCGCTTGAAACGCTAGAAGTTTAAGCATCCCCCAAAACTTGACAGTATCGGCAGTGTAAGATTCTTTTGTAAATGCACTATTTATAAAAAGTTTTCCTTTCGGTTTCAAAACCTTGGCAATTGCAACAAGAGCTTTGTTCTTCGCATCCTCCGTTGGTATTTCATGAATTGCGTTGCAAAAATACGCAACGTCAACGCTTTCGGGTTTAATAAAGTTCAAAATTTCCTCAGCAAAAGATTCATAAAATTCAACCTTTGTTTCCCCCATCGATTTGACCTTACTTTTTGCGATCTCAATTGAGACAGGATTAGGATCAATTCCGATGAGTTTACATTTTCTACCATTTGCTATTTCAACCAAAATCGACGTAATTAGACCAGTTCCACAAGCGACATCAAGTATTGTTACATCCTTGCTCGATTCAATTTGGTCATACGGAAAAGTTCTCTTGACAAAATTATAATTTACCTCCCGATATTCCTTTTGTTCGCTGAAAAGATCAAAATTAAAATAAACCCTCTCTTCTCTTCTTAAAATTCTCATAGCACAAATAAACCTCTTAATTTAAAAAATTCAGGTGAGTGCTTCCCACACACCTGTTGTATTCATAATAACATTTTTCCTCGAATTTGTCAAATGTAATACTAAAACTCTGCTCCTACTCCAATTCTTATCACTGAACCAAGTCGTGAGAAATTAACATAAGCAAAATCAAGATTAATCGGAATCCCAGCCCTAATACCTTTTAATCCAAGTCCCAATGTAAAATTTTCTTCATCATAGTTAAATTTATATCCGCCCCTCAAACTCAAAAAATCCCTAAATGTATACTCAACTCCAAAGTTAAGTTTTTCGGGGGAATCGCTGGGATGAAGCGCTTCAAGTAAAAGGGAAAGTCGAGTTGGCGTCGTGTGGTCACCAATTAGTTCGCCACCTACGCCAAGTCTGAAGATAGATGGCATTTTAAAGGTATCGCCTATATACTTGCTATCCACGCCGAAATTTTGAACCGCTCCAGCTATTCTCAAACTTCCAAATCCTGTGAAATAAACTATGCCAACATCAAAAACGAAATTGTCCGATTTATAAAGCCATATTCTCTCTCTAACATACTTTACAAGACCACCGAAAGAAAATCTATCTGTGAGCATTCTCGAATATGAGATTCCAAAAGCCATAGCGTCAGCGGAGAAAGGTTCAGTGATAATGTAATTCCCGGGTTGATCGGGATTCGCATTTGCAGTTCCCTGCATTGTTCCAAAATCAAGATGGACTAAGCCGAAACCAAAAACTCCCAAATTTTTCAAGTTTATCACATAAGCCCCTGCTTGGTGTTTAGTATCAGCTAGCCAATTTGCGAAAGCAAAACTTAAAGAATGTCCATTTGGCATAAAACCTGTTAGCGCAGGATTTATAAAAATAGCGTCAGCGCCTGTATGAAACAAAGCAACAGAGGCATCACCCACACCACTTGCTCTGGCGCTTACCGGAATTTCAAGAAAAACATATCCAGTTGTGCCAACCTTTTTAAAATCTTGCGAAAGCGAAAAACAAAAGAGAAAATTTAAAACGACAGCAAGCAATGTTTTTTTCATTTCCTTTACCTATCTTATTATTGCAAATTTACCAATTTTCTTCTTCCCATCCGGTGTTTCTATGTGATAAATGTAAACACCGCTTTCCACATATTGACCGTAGTCGGTAACTTGATTCCATGAAGCGATGCCTGAACCGTCAGAATGATGAATTGTTTTAACAAGATCACCACGAATGGTGTAAATCCTTATCGTGCATGGACTCGGTATGTTGACAAATTGAATCACATCAATATCTCTCGGGTTTAAGAATCCAGACCGAGCGATGAATGGATTTGGAACAACAAGAATTTTATCGAGTTCTTCTGTTGCAGGAATTGTAGCCTTAAAGGGAAGGGTCATTCTATTTGCAAAAATTGAGCTCTCCATCGGGGGAACACGATTTGAATTCGTCTCAGGGAATCGAGCGGATAGATTAGGCGGCCAATAAGCATGCCCCGTATCATAACTTGTAATTGAATAGTAATAGCTAAACCCAACCGTTACCGCGGTATCAACGAATTTATATTTTCGTTTAACCGGGTCATAAAAATTTAAATCGCCTTTTTTAATATCCGCTATCAATTCCCAAGGTCCGATAGGTAAATAATTTGAGCGATAAATTCTATAACCAACAAGGTCATAAGCTTCCGCTCCGGAATAATCCGGGTCAGGAATTGCCTCAACGGAGTCATACCACTCAATTACATTCGCTATTACTCCTTCTTTTTCATCAAAGAGACGCACTGTAAATTTTGGGGCTGGCGGTGGATCTGGAACATTATAGCGATTGTCATAATTAAATTGCGCACGTCGTGAATTCTTCAAAAGTTCATTATAACCTTTATTTCCAACAACACCAGCGTCAATCCCGGGAGTAATTGCCTCTTTATAAGAAATTCCACCTATAACTTCTGCAGTTACAATTTTTATCGTATCACCGGGTTTCAATGTCCAAGGTCCAAGCGACACCAGCGACCACATCCTTCTTGTTGTCCATATTGGGTCAGCAGGCGAAACAACTGCTGAAGCTGCATTTCGTGGGTCTTTACATATAGCATATCTTCCCTCAAGTCCTGTTGCAGCAGTTCCAAATGGTCCGTATAAATCAATTCTATCGTCGCCAGCAGACCATGCATACCCATTTATTCTGTTTGCTCTGCCTGTGCTATCTGGAGAAATGTACAAAAACCTTAACCCCGGGTACCCTGGCGCAAGCCATTCACCTTGTCTTTGCGGTCCACCTTGATCATAATAACCATACTTTTCATTTCTCCCAGCAGTTGCAGGAAAATCATCAGCATAACCAAATAAAAGTCTCTCGGTTGGAATAAAAAAGAAACGATTATTTCTCGCTCCTTCACTATATTGTGGATAGAAAAGAATTCTCCAAGCCCTTGAATTTATCGAAAATGCATAGGTGAAGAGTATATACATTCGGTAAATTGTCGCATTATAAAGACCAAATTTATCATTCGGATTTAACTCATTGCTTATGTTTTTTATAACATATTCAATGATGATGTAATTCTCATCCGCTTGAGATCCACTCCATTGCATCGCTTTTCTCTCAACCCTGATCGGCAAAGGTTTATCTCCTTGATAAGTAGGTTGATAATCCGGATTATATTCCCAAACAGTTTCGATGATTTCCTCAGGACCTGAAAATTTTGTTTGCCAGTGATTCTCTGTTTTTGTATGTTTTTGGACTCTATATTTTGCTCCTTGTTCTGGGGAAACTGTTCCAGCATACATTGCCCAATCCTCTGCGGCGATCACTTTCCCACTCGAATCAAGACCAGCAATTATAAAGCCACCTGAGACCAAATGTGACGCTGGACCTCCAATATCCGCACCGATCCACTCTGGATCAAATCCCGGCCAATCCATTCCATAATTAATTCTCTGCCAGTTATTAAACGGTGGGCAAATTTTTCCGTAATAAAATGATTCCCAAAGCATCCCTCTTTTTAAATAAAGCAAAGGTGCTTCAACCTGCGCATTTAATTGAAACGATAAAATCAGAAATAACATAAAAATCTTTGCTCGCATTTAAAAAACCTTATTTCTTTTAAAATCCAAGACCAATGGTAAGGTAAATCTCTCTCGGAACATTTCGATAAGTTGTAAAGTAATTGAACTTATAACTTGCCCTTGGATTGAGCGGATCTTCACCCGGTTTCAATTTATCCGGAGTTATGTTTCTTTCAACCCAATCCCTTAAATCATCCTGCGAAGAAAATGGAGTTAACCATTTGTTATTAAACAAGTTCATAATTCGAAGACCAACAAGTATGCTTTGCTTCCCAAGGTAAATTCTTTTCGTTATGTTGATATCAGCTTTTGCCTCCAGAGGATAGCGACGGTTGTTTACAATATCTTTAAACTCATCATAACTTGTCACATAAGTAAATGGTGTCCCGCTTTGAGCAGAATATGTTAAACTTACGGTAAAATCAGAAAATGGTTTAAGCCCCAAAATTTCAATTCCGCCTCCCTTTTCAACATTGTAACTTACTAAAGCTCTGAATGTATGCGTTCTGTCGTCATAAGATAAGAAATCATTTGCTTGATTTCTCTCTTGATAATTCCGTGGGTCATTTGGATCATCGGACCATAAAGACCTCGGACCGTAATACCCGAATGTCGTCCTTGATAAACTGTATGTCAACCTGTAACCCCATCGTCCGGGAGCAACCTTGTCAATTGTTACTTCAATACCTTTTGATGCCCCGTAAGAGTTGTTTTCATAAGTTACATATCTCTTTTGCCTTCTTATCCCAGCGCTTGGAGCATAAATGTATAAAGAACCAACTTGCTTAACCCTATCGTTATAATATGCAACCACATCAATTCTATGCGTATTCCTATAACTGTGCTGAATTCCAAATTCATAACTTATAGTTTGTTTAGGACCGAGATTTCCATTGCCATAAGCTATCCATCCAAGTTCAGTTGTTTTCATCAAGGCTTCTTTAAACGTCGGCATAGAGTAAAAATGACCATACTGCAACCTAAAAGCTGTGTTTTCCCCTATAGGAAAAGAGAGACCAAATCTTGGCGAAATTCGAACATACCCTCTTGTTTTCTTTGTTCTTGGATCGCCAATGGCCTCAGCTCCAAGAGCCGGATAAAATGGATTAAATCTATCGTATGGTATCTCTGCATTGAAATTATATCCATCCAATCTAACTCCAATATTGGCAACCATTCCTTCGTATTCAAATCTACTTTGTACGTAACCAGCAACATAGTATGGAAATGCTTTGTAATATTCCGCATAACCTGTTCTCGAAATGAAAGCGTTCGCTGCAAAACTTGAAACAGCACTATAATAAGTGTCCCAATAGTTAAATTTAAATCCCGCCTTCATCTGCAATCTTGGAGTTATCTGATTTGTGTAGTCACCGTAAATGCTCCATGCGTCAGTTCTGGCATCTTGACCGTAAAGCGTGGTAAACGAATAAACTGTTCTATAACCTTCGTCCCAAGGACCGGGTGGAATTGACCATATATCGTCCCTTAGATAACTGGGTCTTTGCGGAACGGGTAAAACAAGAACGATATACCTTTCCCTCGAATGATACGCTGTTAATTCAAAAAATGAATTGGGATTTATCGCGAATGTCCATGTAAAGCTTTGCGTTGTAGTTATTTCATCTCTTGGCGAATCCGTCACAAGAACATATTTCCATGATCCATCTCTGCCAGCCCATCGGATATCATCCGAGCCTGAAAACAAACCGCCACGATAATATTGGTACATTCCCATAAGTTTAAATTTATGCCTTGGGATAGGATTCCAAGAAAGCGTTAATGTGTAATTTTGATAAATTTGAACTCTTTCGATCGTTGGTATTCTCGTAGGTTTAGCCCTGTATTCTGCAGAGATAAAAAATCTCAAAGCCTCTGGACTTGAGCCAAGCGGACCCCCAAAGCCAAGCAAAAATCTTTTATAAGACAGTTTTCTATAATCATAAACCCCAAGAGGATTGGCTCCGCCATCTGGGGCTGGCGAATGATTTTCAACCCATTTCTTCCACATTTTATATAACCACTCATCAGATGAATCAGGGTAAGCTTTTTTCCATCCATCAATAGTTCCCCACTTTTTCCATTCAACATTTTCAGGTCCATAAAGATAAGGTCCCCAATGATATTGTCCCGGTGGTCTATATTCAAATCTAAATTCACCAGATAACTTCATTCCTCCTTCCTTCGTTACAACCTTTACAACGCCTGACTGCGCATTCCCATATTCAGCACTGAAACCACCAGAGATTACCTCCATTTGTGCAACTGCAAGTGGGTTATAATCGTACTTCCAACTGTTATTCGCTTTATCCCATGCGAAGCTATAACCAGGGACGCCGGTATTTGTCGTAATTTGTTCAACTCCATTTATCATAAAGTTCAACTCATATGCACCCCCACCGCGAACGCTGTAAGTTCCGTTTGGATTTTGTATAATTCCGGCGGTTAATTCCAAAATTTGCTTTAATCCTTCTATCGGTGCACTTTCAATTTCCCTTGATTCAATGTTTACAGAAGTGGAGGTTTTATCTTTTACAATTACAGGACGCTTTGCCTCGACAACAACAGGTTCAACTTCTATCACAGTTGACTCAAGTTGAAAATTAACCGTCGTGGTTCTATCAACATAAACAACAACATCTTTGATAACCATCTTTCTATAACCAACCATGCTTGCGACCAAATTATATTTCCCAGGCGGAACATTTATTATAAAATACTCACCATCAAAATTTGTAGCCGCGCCCATCGTCGTACCTTCAATCAAAACATTAACACCGGGCAAAGGCTCACCCGTTGCTTTATCAATAACCTTTCCAGCGATTTTGCCTTTGGGAACCTGCGCTAAACCAAATGAAATAAAAAAAAGAAACAAAGGGAAAATTTTCCACTGCTTCATAGGTTTTAAAAGTTCTATTTTATTAAAACCATCTTTCTCATCTGAGTTCGGTTGTTTTCAAACTCAAGTTGATAATAATAAACTCCACTTGGCAAATTTCCCGCATCAAATACCGCGATATGTTTTCCCTGAGTTTGAACCGAATTCACAAGCATTGCAACTTTTTGACCAAGTGGATTGTAAATATCAATCCTTACAAATCCACTCGATGGAATCTCGTAAATTATCGCTGTGGATGAATTAAATGGATTCGGATAGTTTTGATATAACTTGAAGTCAGTTGGAATATATTTTTCGCTAACATTCGTTACTTTCTCAAAGACAAAGGCTTTCCGAGCAAACATATCGATGACATAAGCCCTTGATTCATCTGGGCTTAACGCAACATCGCAAGGAGCAACAAACGGAGCGCCTTCGAGCGTTAAAACTTCCATCGCAAAATTCCCAGAGACCTCAAAAGCCTTCACTGTTTGAAAACCGGAATCAGGTCTGCAAACCCACAACCTTCCCTTTTTATCTACATAAATTCCGTAAGGAATAAATTTCCCAAGCGAAAGAAAACCAGCAAAATCAACTAAAGCTTGACCTGTGTAATTTTTTGGTTCAATCTGCGTTCCACCCGTCCATATGGCGATATTTCCAGCGGTTGGATTATCGTCTGAACTATTT
>FWWM01003805.1_pt1 | contig 36614 bp, 35 predicted proteins | sample 2228351 | NCBI WGS metagenome assembly FWWM01 (sample SAMEA103939774, study PRJEB20133) | metagenome
AATGCCTTTCAGTGGTAAAACGATCGCCACGCTCGGCCTTAGCAAATCAGGAGGGTCATGATCCCGGATGACCCAATCGGGGAGATCACGGTCTACCGTTACCATAAAAAATGGTCCTCAAGGACAATATCCCTCTCCAGATGGACCGCGGGGAAGCCATCCCTCGTCACTGCACCTGTGGATAAGGAGCCTCGTCCCTTGTGACTCATCCTCCCATATACTCCCACAACCTACTCCTGGGGAGGTCTCCTCAGGAGCAGGCCTTCCATCTGCACATCTTTTCCAAACCTGGAAAGACTATGTTTCAACACGTTTTTAAGGCCTTGACCTGCCCACAAACCAGCAAACACCCTCCCATGGGCAGGGGCCTTAATCCCCCACCTCCTCGAGCCGGCTATAGGTCTATGGCACAGGGAGGAACAGCCCTGTCAGAAAAATATAACGGCAATTCCAGTGGGTCTCTTGATCATACCATGTGGAGCACCTTAGTCCAACTTCCAGGATATATATTCAGAAACACTGAGCTATCATGTGTTGTAATATTTAAGTAAAGGCCTGCCAAAAACTTGGGTTTTCTGGCATTCCTTTTGCTTTGAGGGCTTTGGAGTAGCTTTTTAACAAGAAAGGAGAGTATCTGATGATTGCTCCAATTTTATTAAGGTTGTTATCAATTGTAATTCTTTTTCCTACTGTATCTGTTGCCAGCAATGTCAATGAAGAATTGTTGAAAAGGATAGAGGCCCTACAAGAGACCATAATCAAACAGCAAAAGGAGATCGAAGAGCTAAAAAGAATAGTGAGGGAACAAGGCCAAAAGACGGAGAAGGCAAAAGAGGACCAAGAAAAATTGGCAAAGGAGTCCAAAGACTTGGTGACAAAAAGCGAGAAGTCCCTTAAGGACTGGATCCCCAACTGGATAAAGCGAACAAAGGTGGGAGGAGATTTGAGGCTTAGGTACGAAGGCCTCCACGATCTCACCAACTCCCTGGGTATGGAACTCCCCAATAGAGATCAGTTCAGAATAAGGGCAAGGCTCTTTTTTGAGGGAAACATAAACGATGAGCTTGCCACCCATTTTATGCTCTGTACAAACCAGGATCTAAATAAAGAAGGAACCACCACAAATCAGACATTTTCAGATGATTTCAATGCCAAGGACATATATCTCCACCGAGCATACGGAATATACAAGCCCAAATGGCTGGATGGGCTGGAATTGGTGGGCGGAAAGTTTAAGAATACATTTCTCCATACTGATATTATGTGGGATCCAGATGTAAATCCAGAAGGTTTTTATCAAAGGTATGAATACAATAAATTTGGAAATTTCAGGCCATTCTTACATCTTGGCCAGATGCAGGTAAACGAGGTAAAAGATCAGACTGATGATGCCTGGTTATTCATTGAACAGCTCGGGTTTTCAGCTGAAAAAGAACCATTTAAACTGACATTTGCAATTAGCTTCTATGACTGGGCCAATATCAACAATACAAAATACCTGAAATCTGCCACATATAAGAGTGGTGGCGGCAATACCTTTGCTATGGCAAGTGCCAAACCATACACAATTTATGGTTATCTGCACGAATATAGTTTGCTAGAGGCTATAGCCTTTTTTGAAGTAAAAACTCCATTATTTCCTTTAAAATTCACCTTAGATTACATTTTGAATAGAGATTCAAGTGTACCATCTGGCCAGGATAAGGCCTATTATCTGGGTTTCACCCTGGGAAAGCTCAGGAAAAAATCCGACTGGGAGCTTGGCTATAAGTATGGGAGGATAGAAAAGGATTCTCTTTTGGGCTCAATGGCAGACATGGACTTTTATGGTGCCAACAGGAAAGGTCACAAGGTATGGTTTTACACATACCCTGTGGACAGGCTCAGGGTTGGTTTGGCCTATTTCATAACCAAGCCTGTTACACCCTGGAGCAAGGCGGAGAGCGAAAGTATCTATAAAGATATAGGTGATGAAAAAAGAATACAGGTGGATTCCATATTTGAGTTTTAAAACCTGTTTTCAGAGAAAAGCTGAGTTAGGTCTCAGGGTACCTCTACTGAGATGAGGTCCTTTGCAAGGATCAATGTGCCTGTGTAGTGTTTCCTACAAAGTGTGGATATGTCTTGGCATAAGACCTCTGGGTAGAAGTGGGTGAGCACCAGCTTTTTAGCCCCTGCCCGCTGGGCTATAAGACATGCTTGAGAAGGGGTGAGGTGGCCTGGTTCCTCTGTGCCGTCGGGGAGTGCTGCCTCCAGGACAAGAATATCTGCACCTTTGGAGAACTCAATTATTTCTTCACAAAAGCTGGCATCCCCTGAATAAACAAGGCTCCTGTTGCCCCCAGAGCATATCTTATAGGCCACGCTGTGGCCTGTATGTTTTGTGGGTGCAGCGGAAAGGAATATCCCAGGGGCCAGCACATTCTCTTTAAAATGCTCCTTTATTTCCACTATATCTAGATGCCCTTCTGGAAGCCTTATCCAGTTTCCATAAAGCCCCAGGAGTCTATTATAAAAATCCAAAAGGCCTGGGGGCCCAATAATGGACAATCTCTTTAAGTATTTTATCTTATTTGGATTTTTCAAGGCAAAGAGAAAGGCTGGCAGGTCATTTACATGATCTGGGTGAAAGTGGGTGATTAGTACCGAGTCAATGGAAGTAAAGGTGATTCCAGCCCTTTCCAGCTGCCTTAAGCTCCCTGGCCCCATATCCAGTAAGATCCTGTGGCCATTGCACCAGAGGTACAGACAAGGAGAGGCCATGAAAGGGGATGGGATGCCTGTGCCAGAACCGATTATGGTGAGTCTCATGCTCTGTCAATAATTTTTACAACATGATAAACCCCACAGACTATGAGTCAACGGGAAAATGCCTTTTGTAGCCAAATACAAGCCTGTTTGTGACTCTAGTCCTGGCACTTGGTTTGCTTACAGACTTTCCAATTTAGAATCCCTAAGTGGAATCCTTCTATTATCCTTGACAAGGGGTGCGAAAGTTTAGTAGGAGGTGTTTTGCTAAAAATATCACAAGCAAGCCAGCTCATTGAAGGACCTATGATCTTTTTTGGGCCAATGGTTTTGATGTAGGCTGAATCAAACTATGTAGTGAATATCTTGAAGGAAAGGAGTGTGTGGCATGGGTGAAATTGGTCATGGTGGTATTGAAATAAAAGAAAGGATCATGGACCCAAAAGAGGCCAAGGAAAAGATAAAGGGCCTCAAAGAAGTCCCCGTTAGGAGCCAGATCGCCAACGAGGTGATTGGCATTTGTTATGGCTTCTTTTCTCCCCTTGAGGGTTTCATGAACAAGGCTGATGTGGACAGCGTTTGCAAGAACATGAGGCTTGCCAACGGCATACTTTGGAGCATACCCATAGTATTTGATATGTCCAATGAGGAAATCTCCCAGTATGGGATTGCCCCTGGTGCAAAGGTAGTCCTTACCTACACAGGGAACCCAATGGCATTGTTTGAGATTGAGGAGGTCTTTGAATACAACAAAGAAGAGATGGCAAAGGCTGTGTATGGGACAGCTGATCCCAAACACCCCGGTTGCGCAAGGACATATGCCTATAAAGACAAGTTCGTAGGTGGAAAAATAACCCTTGTAAACAAGCCCAAGATCAACCCACCCTTTGATCCCTATTTTAAGACACCATTAGAGACTCGAAAGATATTCAAGGAAAAGGGCTGGATTAGGGTGGTTGCCCATCAGACCAGAAACGTTCCTCATACTGGTCATGAATGGCTTATGAAAGGCGCATGGTTCCAGACCTATGGTGAACTCCCCATAGACAAACCCTATGTGGGCGTATTGGTAAATGCCATAATCGGGGAAAAGAGGAAAGGCGATTACATTGACGAGGCCATTATTTTGACTCAGGACGAGTTGAGGAAGTCCGGGTATTTTGGGGATCATAATCATCTTACAACCTTGACATTCTGGGATATGAGGTATGCTGGTCCCAAAGAGGCAATCTTCCATGCCATCCTAAGGACAAACCTTGGGCTTACTCACCACATGTTTGGGAGGGACCATGCAGGTGTTGGGACCTATTATGGTACCTATGATGCCCACATCCTCTTGGAGAGTGTAAAGAAAGATCTCAACATCACCCCTGTTTATTCCATGGACTGGTTGTTCTGCCCGCACTGTGGGGAGGTTACATCAGAAGGGCTTTGTAACCACAGAAAGGAATGGCAGAAATTCAGTGGAACCCTGATCAGAAGCATTGTGGAAGATGGGGTAAAGCCACCCAGATTGATATTCAGGCCTGAGGTATTTGACCTGGTAATGGAGTGTGCTGAAAAGTACGGCTTTGGTTCGCCCTTTGTCACAGATGAGTATCTGCAGAAGAGAACCCCAGTATTTGAAATGCCGCCACTACAATAGGAGGTTTGATAATGGCAGAAGAAAAATTCCCTATAAACATCTGGGTAAATGAAGAAAGATATGAGAAATTGCAAAAGGCAGGCCTTGCCCAAATGTGCCAAGAGATGTTGGCAGGGCTCAAAGTAATAAGGGTTTATGCCAACGAGGAACAGAAGAATAAGATCTTACAAAAATACCCTATGGCTAAGTTTGACAGTGCAACCACAAAGAGTATTGAGCTCTTGCCCAGAAAGGTCAAAGACAAGATATTTGACCTTGTTGTGGAAAAACAGAGCATAGACGTGCTGGATGAATTTCTAAGCCAGAATTGAGAAAGGAGGTGCAACAAGGTTAACAATCCTGTGTCTTTAAATTACACAAATCAATTAAAGAGGAGGTTAGAAGATGCCAAGTTATGTAATGGTTGAAAAGTGTGATGGGTGCAAGGGGCAAGACAAGACTGCTTGCATGTATATCTGCCCCAATGATTTGATGGTTCTGGATAAAGAAAAGATGAAGGCTTACAACAGAGATCCCCAGATGTGCTGGGAATGTGCCTGCTGCGTCAAGATCTGCCCCCAGCAGGCCATGGACCTGAGGGGCTATGCTGATTTCATACCCCTGGGTGCCGCTGCCACACCACTGAGGGGATCACAGGACATTATGTGGACAGTGAAGTTCAGAGATGGGAGCATTAAGAGATTCAAGTTCCCCACAAGGACAACTCAAGAAGGCATGGCCGACCCCACTGGCGGGTATCCCACACATGATGACATAAACAGCATCGCCTTAGCTACAGAGCCAGCCTCATTGGGGTTGGATGCAGTACCCACACCAAAAAAGTAAGGAGGATGAAAGATGCCTAACTTTGAAACCGTTGTAGTAAACACTGACCTCCTGATAGTGGGCGGTGGTTTTGCGGCCTGTGGAGCTGCTACAGAGGCTGCATATTGGGCAAAGAAGAAAGGTGTCAAGGTCACCTTGGTAGACAAGGCAGCCCTGGACAGGTCTGGTGCTGTGGCCATGGGGCTCTCTGCCATTAACCAGTATGTTGGGATAAGGGATGGGGAGAATACCCCTGAAGACTATGTAAGGTATGTGCGTCAGGACCTAATGGGCATCTCCAGGGAGGACCTGGTTTATAATATAGCCAGGCACGTGGACTCCACAGTGCATCTCTTTGAAAAATGGGGCCTCAGGATTTGGCTGGATGAGAATGGGAAGTATGTCCACGAGGGCCGTTGGCAGCTTATGATCAATGGCGAGTCTTACAAGATAATCATTGCAGAGGCTGCCAAGAACGCCATGAAAGAGGCAGGTGGCGAGATCTATGAAAGGGTCTTTATCGTTGAACCCATTGTAAAGGACAACAAGATCCAGGGTGCGGTGGGCTTCAGCGTGAGGGAAAACAAGTTCTACGTATTCAAGGCCAAGGCAGTTATCTGCGCCATGGGTGGTGCTGTGCATGTGTTTAGGCCCAGGTCAGTGGGTGAGGGCTTTGGTCGTTCCTGGTATCCACCCTTCAATACTGGTTCCAGCGCCTATTTCACCATTAGGGCCGGCGCAGAGATGACCTGTCAGGAGGTCAGGTTTATACCTGTAAGGTTCAAGGATGCCTATGGCCCTGTGGGTGCATGGTTCCTGCTGTTTAAGTCAAGGGCAGTGAGTGCAGGTGGTGGAGAGTATATGGAGGTGAGGAAAGAGGAGCTCAAGAACTGGGCACCTTATGGCCTTGCAAAACCAATTCCTGCAAATCTTAGGAATTATCTCGGTCAGCTGGATGTGGATGCAGGTTTGGGCCCACTATATATGGAGACCCATGAGGCCATAGCCAAATTGGCAGAGAAGTATAAGGACGATCCAAAGGAATTTAAGAAAAAGATGAAAGAGCTGGAAGCCGAGGCATGGGAAGACTTCCTTGACATGACAATATCCCAGGCCATACTGTGGGCGGCCTTGAACATCAAACCTGAGGAGCAGCACTCTGAGATCGCTGCCTGCGAACCCTACTTCATAGGATCCCATTCAGGGGCCTCTGGTGCATGGGTAAGTGGTCCAGAAGATCTGGATACACCATACAAGTGGGGCTATGTGAATATGACCACAGTGGAGGGGCTCTTTGCAGCAGGTGATGCATCTGGCGCAAGCAGCCACAAGTTCTCCTCTGGTTCCCATGCAGAAGGAAGGATTGCTGGCAAATCCGCAGTAAAATATATCATTGAGAAGGGTACAGAGCCCCAGGTGGATATGGCCGAGGTGGAGAAGTTGAAGGAAAGGATCCTAAGGCCATTGGAATTGTGGGAAAAGCACTCTGGCGAGACCACTGATCCAGAGGTGAACCCAAATTACATCCTGCCAAGGCAGTATCTCCACAGGCTCCAGAAGATGATGGATGAATATGCAGGCGGCGCCACCATGGCCTTCAAGACCTCAAAATACTTGCTCCAGAGGGCCCTGGAACTCTTCGTATTTCTGAAAGAGGACGCAGAAAAGATGGCTGCCAGGGATCTCCATGAGCTTATGAGGTGCTGGGAGAATATCCACAGGACATGGCAGGGCGAGGCCCATGTGAGGGCAGTTCTCTTCAGAGAAGAGACAAAGTGGCCTGGATATTATTTCAGGACAGATACACCCAAGATGGATGAGCAGAACTGGCGCTGCTTTGTGAACTGCAGGTGGGATCCTGCCACTGGAGAATGGTCCTTCTTCAAGAGAGACATTTGGACCATGCCTGGTGTCTAATCATTTAAATAGTTAAACATGCTCCAGGTGCCTCAAAGGTGCCTGGAGCATTTTGTTAATTGGGGATTGATCTTTTAAAGGTGTGTGATCTCTGCCCACATCCCAGGGGCACCATGACTGGTAAAGGACCAATAAAAAGGACAGATGTGGCCACCAAGCTTTTTGTGGTTGCCAAATCTGTCTTTTTGTTATATTGGCAACCTGTTGTAAAGGCGAAGAAAATTCGTTGGAGGATATGATGGGTGAAGGAAAGGTAAATCAAAAGATCCTGGTAGTTGGAGGCGGGATAAGTGGCTTGACTGTGGCCCTTGAGGCAGCAGAAGCAGGCCACGAGGTGGTAATCGTGGAAAAGAATCCTTATCTGGGAGGAAGGGTTGCTCAGCTTTATCAATATTTTCCCAAACTTTGCCCTCCTAACTGTGGCCTTGAAATAAACTTCAGGCGGATCAGGTCCAATCCCAGGGTGAGGTTTTTCACAATGGCCACTGTGGAAAAGGTATCTGGATCAGAAGGGAATTTTAATGTGGCTATAAAGATAGCACCCAGGTATGTAAATGAAAAGTGCACCTGTTGTGGCAAGTGCAGTGAGGCGTGTGAGACAGAGATACCCAATCCCTTTAATTTTGGTCTGGACAAGGTAAAGGCGGCATACCTTCCCCACGAGTTTGCATTTCCCATGAGGTATGTATTAGACCAGTCCGTTGTGGGGACAGAGGAAGGTAAAAAGATTAAGGATGCCTGCCCCTATGATGCCATTGATTTGGATATGAAGGAGACCACCGTTGATATGAATGTAGGTTCTATAGTGTGGGCAGCTGGTTGGGATCCCTATGACGCCACCAAGATAGAGTATTATGGGTTTGGTGTATATCCCAATGTTATAAACAACATGATGATGGAGAGACTTGCCAGCCCAACAGGGCCCACAGGTGGGAAGATCTTGAGGCCATCGGACAGAAAGGAGGCAAAAAAGGTCGCTTTTATTCAATGTGCCGGATCAAGGGACGAAAATCATCTGGCCTATTGCTCCACCATATGCTGTCTGGCATCCCTCAAACAGGCTAGCTATCTCATAGAGTCCACCAGTAATAGTACTGCAACCATATTTTTCATAGACATAAGGGCCCTGGATAGATTGGAGGATTTTTATACCAAGGTAAAGGCCAACGAGAGGGTAAGATTTGTAAAGAGCAAGATAGCTATGATCACAGAGGATGAAGCCAACCAAAATCTCGTATTGGAAGGTGAAAACACCCAAACAGGGGAAAAGATAAAGGAATCCTTTGATTTGGTAGTGCTGGCCACTGGTATGGCTCCCAACAGGCCTCCAGAGGAACTGGCCAGGTTTGCTGCGTTAGATGAATACGGTTTTGTGATAAACAATGGCTCCAATCAAGGGGTATATGGGGCCGGGTGTGTGAGGAGACCTGCTGATGTGGCAACTAGTGTGCAAGATGCCACTGCTGCTGCGCTTCGGGCCATGCAATCAATCGTTAGGAGGTAATGGCAATGAGCAAGAAACTAGGCGTATACATATGCACAGGTTGTGGGATTGGAGATGCGCTGGATATAGAGGCCCTGACTCAGATTCCATCTGGTGAATACAAGATAAACCTGGTTAAGACCCATGAGTATCTGTGTGGAAAGGAGGGGGTAGAGCTTATAAGGGATGATATCCAGGGTGGAGTAAATACCATAGTAATAGCGGCTTGCTCACCAAGGGTAAATTACGACGTATTCAATTTTGGTCCAGATAAGATTCTGGAACGGGTAAATCTAAGGGAGCAGGTTGCCTGGAGCCAGACCCCCAAGGATGAGAACACCCAGATGTTGGCAGAGGATAACCTAAGGATGGGGATAGTAAAGGCCAATGCCTCGGAGCCCCCTGTTCCTTTTAAGGCAGAAGAAGAGTATTCCAAGAAGATCCTGGTGGTGGGTGGAGGCATATCAGGGCTGACCTCTGCCTTGGAGGCATCCCGGGCTGGGTACCAGGTTGTCCTTGTGGAGAAGGAAGAGCAGCTCGGAGGCTTTATTGCCAAGAACAAGAAGAGGGTTACATTTCCGTACAAAGACCTATCAGAGACTGGAATTGATGAACTTATATCTTCAGTCACATCGGATCCCAATATCAAGGTCTTCACCAAGGCCACAGTGGCTGAGATAAGTGGTGGACCATGTCTATTTGATGTGAAGATCAGCCAAAATGGGGCAGAAATAACAGACCGAGTGGGTAGCATTGTTCAGGCCACCGGATGGGTGCCCTATGATGCCAAAAAGCTCCCCAATCTTGGCTATGGTAAGTTTAAAGACGTGGTCACCAATGTGGAGTTTGAAGAGATGGCCAAAAAAGGTGCCATTAGAAGGCCATCAGATGGTGGAGAGGTGAAAACCGCACTCTTTATTCAATGCGCTGGATCAAGGGATCCTGAACATCTACCCTATTGTAGTTCCGTGTGTTGCCTTGTCTCCCTTAAACAGGCCACCTACTTAAAGGAGCAGGACCCAGAGTCTGTAAGCTATATCCTGTATAAAGACATGAGGACAGTGGCCCAGGCAGAGGACTTTTATAGGAAGGCCCAAAAGGATGGGAATGTCTTTATCAGGGGCAGTGTAGAGGCCGTGGGGGAGGATGGTGGAAAGTTGTATGTGGCCGCCAGTGATGAACTCCTGGGAGAGAAGATCAAGATAGAGGGGCTTGACCTGGTAGTCCTGGCCGTGGGAATGGTGCCTAGCACAAGGCCTGAGGTTGTACCCAAGATTAAAGCACCTGAAGGTGCAGAAGGTGCTGATGCCGATGGCATGATTGAGGTGGCAAAAGATTCTGGGTTCTTTGCCAACAAGACACTAAACCTCAAGTACAGACAAGGCCCTGAATTGCCCACCTTGAACTACGGTTTCCCAGATTCTCACTTTATATGCTTCCCCTATGAGACAAGGAGAACTGGTATTTACGCTGCTGGGTGTGTGCGCAGGCCCATGGAATCCGGCCAGGCCCAAGAGGATGCAGTGGGAGCTGCTATGAAGGCCATTCAATGTATAGAGCTTACAATGAATGGTGCAGCAGTTCACCCCAGGGCTGGTGATATGAGTTACCCAGAGTTCTTTATGCAAAGGTGTACACAGTGCAAACGGTGTACAGAAGAGTGTCCCTTTGGTGCCATAAACGAGGACGAGAAGGCCAATCCTTTACCACAGCCCACCAGGTGCAGGAGATGTGGGGTGTGTATGGGGGCATGCCCTGAGAGGATCATCTCCTTTAAGAATTATTCTGTTCCCATGATAGGTGACATGATAAAGGCCATAAATGTGCCGGAGGAAGGGGAAGAAAAACCCAGGGTGGTTGCCCTGATTTGCGAAAATGACGCCTATCCAGCATTGGATATGGCAGGTATCAAGAGGATGAGCTGGAGCCCTTTTATAAGGTTTATACCTGTTAGGTGCCTTGGTTCTGTAAACCTGGTATGGATAGCAGATAGCCTCTCCAGAGGAATAGATGGGATTATACTCCTGGGTTGTAGGCATGGGGACGATTATCAATGCCATTTTATAAAGGGTAGCGAGCTTGCAAAGATAAGGCTTAGTAAGGTGGCAGAGACCTTACAACGCCTTGCCCTTGAGTCTGACAGGGTAAAGTATATGGAAGTGGGGATAATGGATTATCCCAAACTGCCCCAGATGCTTGACGAGTTTATGAAGGTGATAGAGAAGGTAGGACCTAACCCGTACAAAGGATGGTAATCCAAAAAAAAGGGGGTATTCATGGGGAGCGATAAGAAGATGGTTCAGGCTGGGCCAGCTGATTATAACCCCACATTTGCCAAAGAGGTATTTGAGAATGTGGATTATGGGGAAGAGATAAAGATGTGCATGCAATGTGGGGTATGTGCTGCTTCCTGCCCCCTTAACATGGTCATGGATTTTTCCCCAAGAAAGATCTTCACCATGATAAGGGCAGGAAAAAGGGAAGAGGTACTCGGGTCCAATGCCATAATGCTGTGTACTTCTTGCTATTCTTGCAAGGTCAGGTGCCCGAGGAAAATACCAGTTGTGGATGTTATGCATGGACTTGCCCATTATGCCCTGAAAAAAGGCTTTGTACCCAGAAAGGAGACGGCCCTATTTGGCAGGGAGTTCTGGAAGCAGATATATCGCCTTGGCAGGGTAGATGAAAAGGATCTGCCCAGGAGGTATTTCTTTGCAGAGGGATTTGTGCCAGGGGTAAAAAAGGCCATGGAAATGGCCGACATGGGAATAGTGTTACTATTGCACAAGAGGATGAAGTTGCTCCCCGAGAGGTCTATCAAGGGTATAAAGGAACTCAGGAAGATGCTGGATAAGGCCTCAAGTATGGGAAAAGGAGGTAAATAGCAATGAAATACTTTCTCTATTGGGGGTGCAGCCTGGAGGCAAGTGGCAGCAATTATCTGGCGTCCTTAAAGCCAGTGGCAGAGGTCCTGGGCCTTGAGTTTGAGGAGTTGGAGGACTGGAACTGTTGTGGGGCCTCCATATCTTACATTGGGGCCAATGACCTGACTATCAAGGCACTAAACGCCAGGAACCTTGCCCTGGCAGAGCAGCAAGGAGGTTATGACATCGTGGCTCCTTGTAGCTCCTGCTATATACAGATGGTGAAGGTAAACCACGAGATTCAGGAAGACCCAGAGCTCAAGGCCAAGATAAACGAGATCTTGAAGGAGGCCAACTTGACCTATAGGGGGAGTATCAGGGTTAGACACCTCCTGGATGTTCTATACCATGACGTGGGGCCCAGCAAGATTGCATCCAAGGTCAGAAGACCTCTAAAAGGAATAAAGGTGGCAGGATATGTAGGCTGCCAGACAGTCAGGCCCTATGGGGAATATGACAGTGTGGAGAGGCCAAAGAGTCATGACTCCATCCTTGGAGCAATAGGAGCTGAACCCATTGTCTTTCCAAAAAAGATGCGCTGTTGTGGTTCTGGTATATTCCTCACTGAGATGGAGTACTGCATGGTCTTAGTTAAGGACATATTGGAAGATGCCATAGCCCATGGTGCACAGATAATATCCACTGTGTGTCCCATGTGTGCCATGAATCTGGAAAGCTACCAGCACAGAATAAATAAGGCCCTGGGGACCAATTTTGATATCCCAGTGGTATATCTTACCCAATTGATGGCCGTGGCCTTTGGCTTGGACATGGTGGCAGATGCGGCCCTGGACAGGAATTATATCCCACCAGAGACTGTTTTAAAGGCTGCTGTAGGCCACTAGTAGTGGGCAATTTTAGTTTACTTTTGGGAGGAGGTCTATGAAGGAAGAGAGGCCAAAGTGCCCTTATTGCAATCTAGAGATGAAAAAATGGCGAACCCCTCCTTTTTCCACCTGGGGTACAGAGTTTCAATGGGTATGTTTCAACGACAACTGCCCTTATTATGTGAGGGGTTGGGATCACATCATGAAGACCCAGGGTGTAAAGGCCTCTTACAGATATAGGTTGAACCCTTTAACTGGCAAAGGTGGCCCTCTCCCTTGCTGGTCAGAGGATGCCCATAAAGACCAGATCATGGAGGACTAAACAGATAGATGAAATCACTCCCAGACATAGACAGGAATTCCCCCTGCCCCTGTGGGAGCGGCAAAAAGTTTAAGAGGTGCCACATGGGCAGGGAATGGGAGTTGGAGCCGGAACTAAAGGGTACACACCAGGCCATAGGAAAAAAAATAGTGGGGCTGAGGGAGGTCTCCTATGGCAGGACAAAAGAGATTTTAGACTCTTTAGATCTTAGGGGATTATTGGGTAGGGCCATTGGCATTAGGTTTGTGGACCTGGAAGAGTATTTAAAGATCCAAAGGGAAGGACTTGCCCTTGGTCCAGATGGAGAAAAAAAGAGGTCAGGGGGTATAATGATCAATCCCTTAAAGACAGAGGCCTTGGACCCTGATCATGTCTATGTGGCCATATCTCAAGATATAACCGATAGCACCCTCATCCATGAGATTGCCCATGTCCTTGATCACTATGCTGGCTCCAGGCTTTTCCCTTGGGTGGCAGCAGAATTGAGCCTGGAACTTGACATCCCCGTTGAGCACCTGGAGCATCTCCATGAGTTTGGATACTGGCTGGATTGGCTGGCAAATAAATATCAGGTAGAGCTAGATGCAGATGACACCATAATCTTGCACCTATACAAGAAAGGCCTTTTAATTAAGGCAGGAGATGTAATACTGGGGGATAAAGAGGCCATAAGGCATCAGTCCCAGAGGATCTTAAAATACCTTTCAGAGAACAGTGCTGGGATAGATGATCTTATAAAGGGAAGAAAGGGCTATATAGGCCCAAGGCCACAAGGGGAATGATCATCCTCCCATAGTAATTAGGCCATCCCCAATGGGATGGCCTCTTTTCGTCGCGTTAGAGGTCTTGTGTTTAGAACAGACCTATCACCTTTCCGGTCTTTACATCCACGTCAACCCTTCTAAAGGCTGGGTCAGAGCTGGTGCCGGGCATCAAGGTGATTGTGCCTGCCACAGGACATAGGAACCTTGCACCGGAATAAATAAGTACATCCCTTACAGGCAGGACCCAACCCTTTGGCACGCCCTTCAGCTCTGGATTGGCACTCAAGCTCAGGTGGGTCTTCACCATCATAGTGGCAAAACCATCATACTTAGGATCTGATTCCAGCATCTTTGCCTTGGCCTCAGCCTCTGGTGTCCATGTGACTCCATCAGCTCCATAGACCTCCTTGGCAATAATGGCGACCCTGTCCCTTAATTTCATTTCCAAGGGATACAAGAACTTAAATTCGTTTTTCTCATTGCAGGCCTCTACCACTGCCTCTGCCAACTCAATGGCCCCTTCACCGCCTTTAGCCCAGTGCTCAGACACAGCACACCTTGCACCGGCTGCCTCTGCTGCCCTTCTCACTGTCATGATCTCATCCTTGGTGTCTGTGTGGAACACATTTATACACACCACTGGGTTGATACCAGCCTTCTTTATTGTATTGATGTGATGTACCATGTTGGCACAGCCCTTTTCCACCAGTTCCACATTCTCCTTGGTATATGCCTCAGGTAATGGGATACCCGGGGTTACCTTTGGTCCACCGCCGTGCATCTTGAGTGCCCTGATGGTTGCCACTAGAACTGCCACATGGGGTTTCAGTCCACTTAGTCTGCACTTCACATTCCAGAACTTCTCAAATCCGATGTCTGCCCCAAAGCCACTCTCTGTAACATGGTAGTCAAACATCTTGAGGCCTATCCTGTCTGCAATTATTGAAGATTGACCAATGGCTATGTTGGCAAAAGGGCCGGCATGGATGAGAACGGGTTGATACTCTATGGAACAACAAAGTGTGGGGTTGATGGTGTTTCTCATCCAGGCTGTCATGGCTCCACCCACCTCCAGGTCTCCGGTGGTAATGGGTTTGCCTGTCTTGCTAAATGCCAGGGTGATCTCATCCATTCTCTTTCTAAGATCTGCCAGGTCTGTTACCACTGACAAGATGGCCATGAGCTCAGAGGAGACTGCTATGCCAAACTTGGATTGCATACAATAACCATCCTGCCTTCCACCTAAGCCTATTACAATATTTCTCAATGCCTGGGCGCAAAAATCAATGACCCACCCAAATTCCACCCTGGTGGGGTCTATATCCAGCCTGGGCATCCTGGTGAGCCTCATAAGCTGTTCATCTGTGTAGTTCCTCTCATGCTGCATCCTGGCTGTAAGGGCGACCATGGCAAGGTTGTGGGCATTCATGATGTCATTGATGTCTCCTGTGAGCCCCATGGAAAACTCTGTCATTGGAATCAAAAGGGCATTTCCACCACCAGCAGCAGTGCCCTTTATGTTCATTGTTGGGCCACCCGATGGCTGCCTCAGTGCACCTCCCACATTCTTGCCCAGTTTGCCAAGGCCTTCTATGAGCCCAAGGGAAGTGGTGCTCTTTCCTTCCCCCAGTGGCGTTGGGGTGATAGCTGTGACATCAATATACTTCCCATCAGGCCTATCCTTTAGCCTCTCTATGATTTTCATGAAATCCAGCTTGCAGATCCTTCCATAAGGTATGATCTCATCCTTCTGAAGCCCAAGCCTCTCCCTCCATTCATCAGGGGTTGGCATGTTCTTCTCTGCAAGCTCAGCAATCTGCCAATCCTTTAACTCCACTGCATTATACGGCATCTCCTGATTCCTCCTTTCTTTTAAGGGTGATTTGACACTGGACCTGAAGCCAGGTCTCCATAGCAAAAAACCAGTTTCTGGTCAAGCTTATATGTAAAAGATTTCACAATCTCAAATTCCTTGACATGTATTTTTTTTCTGAGAATAACTGTGCACACATCAGAGAAATATCAAGGGAGGCCACAGATGAAGAACCTCAGGCTGAAGACGAGGCTTGTAATGGTGGTAATGGTGGCGGTAATCCTGGTTATGGTTATTTCCACGGCAACTGTAGCAATAATTGTGGCAAGACAGGGGAAAGACTATGCCTTCAATACCTTAAAGAGTGGGCTAAATCTGATCTCTGAGGAATTGGAACTGAGAAAGGCAGACCTGATAATCAATGCAAGGAACACTGCCCTTATTAAGGACCTGGGCACAACCCTGAATTTTATGTCCACCATGGGAAAGGATCAGGAAGAGGCAGTGGTGGGTGCAACCCTAAAACATATAGTGGAAACTCTTTACAGCGTGGCTATATCCTCGGAGATATTCGGTATCAGGGTCTATACAGCAGACAGAAGACTCCTGTTGTATGTACAGCAACAAGGAGACAGCCATATCACAGGATTTACCCTAACTGCCCCAAAGCTCACCTACATTTATTGTATAAGGAAGAAGGGTCAGAAGATAGACACAGATAGCTGGGAGAGGAAGGATACCCTGGAAGGGTTTGGGTATGAATATCCCGGAGAGATACCCAAAGATGGTGATTTCCAGTACGCAAGTTTGGCCGGTAAGATAGGAGAGGTGGCCCTTGCCCATGTAATGGGAGATGTCATTGATCAAAAGACTGGGCAAACCAATAAGGAGTTGGTGGGGTTTGTGGAGATAAGCAATACTATCTCAGAGAGACTTGCACAAAGGATTGAAAAGGTTACCGGACTCAAGAGCAATCTGTTTTTAAGGGATTCTTTATATGCTGGTACAATGCCAGATGATCCAAAGGTAGATTTGGGAATAAAAGGCACTACTTTGGGAAATAGCATAGTGCAGGAGCTAAAAATAAAAGATCAAGGATACCTTAAGGCCATTTATCCAATAAAGGGAGTGAAGGATACAGTGGGCAGCATTGCCATTTATTTCTCCCAGAGGATTACAGAGGAGAATACAGTCCATATGGTAAAGATCCTCATCCTGGTGGCACTGGGCTGTACCCTGATTATAATCCCATTTTCCTTGGTCATGGCCGGCAGGATTAGTAATCCCATCAAGGATTCAATAAAGGTCCTTCAGCAAAGCGCCTTAGATGTAAGCACGGCCTCATCTCACCTCTCAGAATCAAGTCAGGTCCTAGCAGAAGGGGCAAATGAACAGGCAGCGTCAGTGGAGCAGACCACATCCTCCTTGGAAGAGATAGCCTCTATGATCAACCAAAATGCCCAAAATGCCAGGGTTGCATTGGAGCTGGCCAACGAAAGTACCCAGAGACTGAGGGGAGCCAACGAATACATGAAGGCCATGGTCAAAACAATGAAGGAGGTGAGCACTGATACTGACAAGGCCGCCCAGATTGTAAAGAGTGTAGATGAGATAGCATTCCAGACGAATCTATTGGCCTTGAATGCCGCTGTGGAGGCTGCCAGGGCTGGTGCAGCAGGAGCAGGCTTCGCAGTAGTGGCAGATGAGGTAAGAAACCTTGCCCTCAGGTGTAGCCAGGCCTCTAAAGACACACAGGTGATTATAAGTGCAGTGAGAGAAGGGGCAAAAAAGGGTGTGGAGCTGGTGAATGATACTGATGAGAAGTACAGGGATGTGGCACTGAGTGTACAGAAGATGGTGAGCCTCCTGGGAGAGATAAGTGCAGCAAGCGAGGAACAGGCCCAGGGGATAAGGCAGATTAGCAAGGCAATGGGCGAGATTGACAAGGTAACCCAACAAACAGCAGCCAGTGCCCAGGAGAGTGCTGGCACATCCCAGGACATGATGAACCAGGCCAAGCTATTGAAGGATGTGGTGGAAAGGTTAAGCAACCTGGTGGGAGAAACAGCTGATAAAGGGCTCATAGAAGGGGAAGGCTCCGTTTACAATCTCCCAAGGGAGGAAAGGCTATTGGAGGCCAAGGCTGAAGCAAGAATGCTACCTGCTAAGATGGGTTAGAAATAAAACTGATGGGGAGATGGAAATGGATTTTACAGGAAAAGTGGTTCTGGTTACAGGGGGTACAAGGGGAATAGGCAAGGCCTTGTGTCAGGCCTTTTTAGAGAGAAATGCCATTGTGTACACATGTGCTAGGAAAGAAGACGGGTTAAGGGCTGTGGAGGCAGAATTTGCTTCATTCAAAGAAAGGTTCCATGCCCTTCAGTGCCATGTGGCCCAGCCTGACAAGGTTGATTACTTAATGGGAAGGATAAGGGATGAAAGAGGGAAACTGGATATCCTGGTTAATAACGTGGGCATGAATATATTTACACCATCCACTGTGGAGACGGACATCTCCTTGTGGGACAAGATAATAGAGACAAATTTGAAAGGACCATTTGTGGTGACAAACAAGGCCTTTGAACTTTTGAAGCAGGCAAATGGGGCCAAGATCATAAATATAAGCTCCATGGCAGGGAGGAAGGCAGCCCCAGGCATGGGGGTATATTGTGTGGCAAAGGCCGGCCTGGATATGCTGACCAAGGTCCTGGCAGCAGAACTTGCCCCTTACAATATAACAGTAAACGGCATAGCTCCTGGGGTTGTGAGAACAGATTTCAGCAGACCCCTCTGGGAAGATAAGGAGATCTTAAAGGAGATAGTGGCTCAGATCCCCTTGGGAAGGATTGCTGAGATAAGGGACGTGGTTGGAGCTGTACTGTTTTTGGCCTCTGACCTGGCAGACTACATAAATGGTGAGACCATATTGTTGGACGGAGGGGCCTGTACTAAATAAGATCTCTAATATATATCCTCAGCCTGTGTTTCTTTTAGACCCTCAGTGTATCTGTGGTGGGATAAGAGGGCAGCCTTTATAAACTCCCTGTTAAGCCTGGCAATATTGGATATGGATATCTGTTTAGGGCACACAGCCTCACATTCCCTTTCATTTCCACAGTTTCCAAAACCCAGCTCCTTCATCTTGCTAGTCATAGAGAGTACTCGTTTGGCTGCCTCTGGCCTGCCCTGGGGTAAGAGGGCCAGGTGGGATACCTTTGCGCCTACAAATAGCATTGCAGAGGCATTGGGGCACTGGGCCACACAGGCACCACACCCTATGCATGCAGCAGCATCCATGGCTAGTTCTGCCTTGTCTTGTGGGACAGGGATTGAGTTGGCCTCAGGGGCACTCCCGGCATTTACTGAAATATAACCCCCGGCAATTATTATCTCATCCAAGGCAGACCTATCCACCACCAGGTCTTTGATTACCTGAAAGGGTTTGGCCCTAAAAGGCTCAATGATAATAGTGTCCCCGTCTTTAAAGTGTCTCATGTGGAGTTGGCACAGGGTTGTGCCTTGTAAGGGCCCATGGGCCCTACCATTTACAACTGCCCCGCACATACCACATATCCCTTCTCTACAGTCGTGATCAAAGGCAATGGGATCTTTACCTTGCAGGGTGAGCTCCTCATTTACCACATCCAGCATCTCCAGGAAGGACATATCTTTATTTATCTCCCTTGCCTGATATACCTCAAACCTCCCTTTACTGTTTGGGCTGCTCTGTCTCCAAACTTTTAAGGTCAGATTGATTGTACCCTTCATTTGTAACTCCTTATAGTGGGCTTCACCGATTCAAATATCAGGGGCTCTCTGTGGAGCACTGGTGCCATGTCTTTTCCCTTGTATTCCCATGCACTTACATAGGCACAATTTTCATCATCCCTTAGGGGTTCCTGCTCCGGGGTTTGGTATGCCAAATTAAAATGACACCCGCAAGATTCCCTCCTGGATAGGGCATCCTGAATCATGAGATCAGCAAACTCTAAGTAGTCTGCGACCCTTATTGCCCTGGCCAAGGTCTGGTTGAACTCTTTGGGAGAGCCAGGGATAAGTACATCCCTCCAAAATCGCTCCCTTAGTTCTGCCACCTTTTCCCTGGCAAGCCTAAGTCCATCATCTGTCCTGGCCATGCCCACATATTCCCACATGATGGAGCCCAACAATCGGTGAAATTCGGTCACCGTGCTTTTACCTTTTATCCTGAGGAGGGATTCTATAAACTCCCCCACCTCCTTCTTGGATTCTTCAAAGGCCTTATGTCCCTCACTAACAGTATCAAATTCCTGGGATGCCAGATACTGACCAATGGTATAGGGGATGATAAAATAGCCATCTGCAAGGCCCTGCATAAGGGCACTGGCCCCTAACCTATTGGCACCATGATCAGAGAAATTGGCCTCGCCTAATACAAAGAGCCCGGGGATATTGCTCATAAGGTTGTAGTCTACCCAGAGACCGCCCATTACATAGTGTACCGCTGGATAGATCATCATGGGATGCTCCCACGGGCTTACGCCTGTGATTCTTTCATACATCTGAAATAGGTTTCCATATTTGCGCTCTATAACTTCCCTCCCATCCCTTTTAATGGCATCGGATAGATCCAGATACACGGCATATCCAGTGGGCCCTACCCCCCTTCCTTCATCACATATGGCCTTTGCTGCCCTTGAAGCAATATCCCTTGGTACCAGGTTTCCATAACTGGGATAAAGCCTCTCCAGATAATAATCCCTATCCGATTCCGGGATCTGACCAGGAGGACGTTTGTCCTTGGGATCCTTGGGTACCCAAACCCTTCCATCATTCCTTAAGCTCTCACTCATAAGGGTGAGTTTGCTCTGATAATGACCACTCACTGGGATACATGTGGGATGGATCTGGACAAAGCAAGGGTTTGCAAAAAATGCCCCTCTTTTATAAGCCCTAAAGGCCGCAGAGCAATTGCTATTCATCCCGTTGGTGGAAAGAAAGTATATGTTCCCATAACCACCTGTGGCCAGGACCACGGCATGGGCGGCATGTGCCTCCAATTCCCCTGTTAAAAGGTTCCTTGCCAATATCCCCCTGGCAGCTCCCTTCACTAGGACCAGGTCAAGCATCTCCCTCCTGGGAAAAAGCCTTACCCTGCCTGTGGCCACCTGCCTAAGCATTGAGCTATAGGCACCTAGCAGGAGCTGTTGCCCGGTCTGCCCCCTGGCATAAAAGGTCCTCGCCAATAATGCACCACCAAAGGACCTGGTATCCAGAAGTCCACCATAGTCCCTTGCAAAAGGCACTCCCTGAGCAACACAGTGATCAATTATCTTTACACTTAGTTCAGCAAGCCTGTATACATTTGCCTCCCTGGACCTAAAATCCCCACCTTTAATGGTATCATAAAAGAGCCTCCAGATACTGTCCCCGTCCCCCCTATAGTTTTTTGCAGCATTGATTCCACCCTGTGCAGCTATGCTATGAGCCCTCCTGGGACTATCTTGAATGCAAAAGGTCTTTACATTATACCCCAGCTCAGCCAAGGTCGCTGAGGCAGAGGCTCCAGCAAGCCCTGTCCCTACCACTATTATTTGAAATCTCCTTTTGTTGGCAGGACTCACCAATTTTACATTGGAGCAATACCTGCTCCATTTTTCTTCCAATGGGCCAGGGGGGACCTTTGAATCCAAGACCATATCTCACTCCTAATCAGGCAGACATAAAGATATAGATAGGGATGATGCCAAGGCCACCTGCTATTGTTATGCTGAGGCCGTAGCTTACTACCCTAATAAGGACATTGTACTTGGGATGATTAATGCCAAAGGTTTGAAGTGCACTCCATGCTCCATGGCTCACATGGAGACCAACTGCAATAACCGCCAAGAGGTAGAAGACGAGGTATAGTGGGTCAGTGAATGTGCTTAGCATTATCTTGTAGTCATTAGTTGTTGTTTTATCTACTAATCTAAACCTTGAAAGATGAAATACCAAAAATATGAGAATAAAAAGACCTGTGTAAGGGGCCGTTATACTCCCCAGTGTCCTTCCCCCTGCATTTTTTATGTAAAAGTACCGAATAGGCCGTGCTCTTAAGTTTTGGATAAAAAGAGTTAAACCAAATATTATATGAGTTATGCCAAATATTAACAACACAAACTCCACAAATGGGATAAGATATTTATATGTGGTATGAAGATGGTTTATGTAATCTAAGAAGGCAGTTGGCCCAAACAGTACCATAATATTACCTAACAGGTGTTCTAATAAAAACATCAAAAAGGAAAGTCCCGTCAGTGCCATTATTAATTTTTTACCAATGGCACTTTTACAAAAAACAATGAACCAGTTCATTGTCCATCATCTCCATTGGTATGACTTATGTTAAGCTATAGATTTAATCTCCTGGAAGTCAAGAAAAAAGAAACCAGGTTTGGGGCGGCGGTGGCAAATAGGGATCGGACCCAGTTCTTGTATTTTCCCTTGACAGGCTACCACAATTTGGATATAGAGCAAGGCACGAATAGATTTGCACATTTTAGCCATATTTGTTCAAACTATTTAAAATTAGGAAAGATTTAATGAACTTAGAAGGCCTGTTGATGGCGAAGAGGTCTGAGGTGGTCAGCAAATGGAAGGGTCTTCTTTTAGACACATATCCCGAAGATACTCAAAGATTTCTCTTAAAGGAAAAGGATCACTTTGCAAATCCCGTTGGATCTATCTTATTTTCCGAGTTGGAGAACCTCTACGATCTCATTGCAAGGGGAGCTAGAGAGGAAGAGCTCCTGGAACCTTTAGACAGGATGATAAGGATAAGGGCTGTACAGGATTTCAAGCCATCTGAGGCAGTGGGTTTTATTCTGGGGCTCAAGGGTATTGTTAGGTCTGTGTTTGTGAAGCCTGGGGTGCCTGATCCAGAACTGGAAGAACTCTTGGGTGTCTTTGAGTCCCAGATGGAAAGGCTTGTATTATTGGCCTTTGATGTGTACTGGGAGTGCAAAAGGCACCTTCAGGACCTCAGGATTAAGGAGATTAAGAATCAGTATAGTAGGTTATTAAGGATGGCAAATCTCACTGTGGATTTGCTGGAGGAGTCTCCAGCTAAGTAATAAGACCTTTTTGGTGAGGTAGGGGATGAATTTTATCTTAAGCATTGTTGTTTCATCGGTGTTAGTGGTGGCGATTGTTTTGGTCCCGTTGATAGGTGTGGGTGCATTGGGGCTTACAGGGTTTTTTGGTATATTTATACCCTATCTGGCCATGGCCATATTCTTTGCTGGCATGGTGGCTAGGGTTATATACTGGGCCAGGTCCCCTGTACCATTTAGGATACCTACAACGGCAGGGCAGCAATGGTCTCTCCCTTGGATAAAGCACAGCAAGATTGACAATCCCAAGGGGACCATTGGAGTGATAGTGAGGATGATATTTGAGGTCCTCACATTCAGGTCACTCTTTAGGAACACTGCCCTGGAGTATAGGACAAAGGATGGCTATCCAAAATTAGACTACAGGTGGGAAAAGTGGTTATGGTTGGCGGCATTGGTCTTTCACTATTCATTTCTTGTAATCTTTTTAAGGCACTTTAGACTCTTTATGGAGCCAGTCCCCGGGTTTGTACATATATTGGAAAGACTGGATGGTTTTATGCAAATGGGTGTGCTCCCTATTAGGGGGTTGAATACACCTGGGGTGTATCTCACGGACATGTTATTAATGCTAGCAGTGACATACCTTTTTTTGAGAAGGATCTATATCCATCAAACCAGATACATCTCTTTGCCTGCTGACTATTTCCCCCTCTTTCTTATCCTTGCCTTGGGCACCACAGGGATTCTTATGAGGTACTTCTTTAAGGTGGATGTGGTGGCAGTAAAAGAGCTGATGGTGGGGCTTTTCAAGCTTAGCCCCAAGGTACCTGAAGGCATTGGGGTGATTTTCTATATCCATCTATTTTGCCTCTGTTGTTTGATTGCCTATTTCCCATTCAGTAAACTGGTTCATATGGCAGGTGTGTTTTTAAGTCCCACCAGGAACCTAAGTAATAATAGCAGGATAAATAGGCATATCAATCCTTGGAACTATCCCGTTAAATATCGCACATACGAGGAATACGAAGATGAGTTTAGGGATCTGATGATCGAGGCTGGATTGCCTGTGGAAAGGCAGCCAGAGGCGTGAAGGTGAACAAATTACCTAAAGGGGTATATTGAGATGGCCAAACTTCCAAAACCACAAGAGTTAGCACAGATAAAACATGCCCAACCCTTGTTCGAGGGGTGGATGGATCTACCAGTGGAGTTAAGGGAGGGCATATACTGTTACGGAGCCAAGGGTAAGAACCTTGCGGCGGTGGGCATGCCCAATCCCAGGGACTGGAGCCCAAGAGATGAGGACTGGAAGCTCCCTCAAAACTGGGAGCAGATCATCATGGAGGGTTTTAAAGAGAGGTTGGAAAAGCACCGTTCCTTTAAGCTCTTCATGGACATATGTGTGAGATGTGGGGCATGTGCTGACAAGTGTCACTTCTTTATCGGCTCTGGTGATCCTAGAAACATGCCGGTGTTGAGGGCTGAGCTCTTTAGGTCCATATATAGAAGGTACTTTACCTTTTATGGAAAGTTTTTGGGAAGATTTGCAGGGGGCAGGGAACTCAACGAAAAGGTACTAAAGGAATGGTGGTATTATCTCTACCAGTGCACTGAGTGTAGGAGATGTTCTCTGTTTTGCCCATATGGGATTGATACTGCTGAGATAACCATCCTTGGAAGGGAACTCACCAATCTTTTGGGGCTAAATACAGATTGGATATCTGGACCAGTGGCCAATTGCCACAGGACGGGTAACCACTTAGGGATCCAGCCTCATGCCTATAAGGACATGCTTACCTTTTTAGCCGATGAGATAGAGAACGTAACCGGAATAAAGGTAAGTCCAAGTTTCAACAGAAAGGGTGCAGAGATCCTCTTTGTCACACCCTCTGGGGATGTGTTCGCAGACCCAGGTACTTATACTTGTATGGGGTATCTGATGTTGTTCCATTATTTGGAGAGCATGGGCCTGGACATAACCTGGAGTACCTATGCCTCTGAGGGAGGCAACTTTGGGTACTTCACTTCCCTGGAGATGGCCAAGAAGCTCAATGCCAAGATCTATGCAGAGGCCAAGAGGCTAAAGGTGAAATGGATCCTGGGAGGAGAGTGTGGCCACATGTGGAGGGTGATGAACCAATACATGGATACCTGGAATGGCCCAGCAGACTTCCTTGAAGAACCGGTGTCCCCAATCACTGGAACAAAGTTCGAGAACGCAAAATCCACCAAGATGGTCCATATTGTGGAGTTTACAGCTGATCTAATTAGACATAACAAGCTGAAACTTGACAAGTCTAGAAATGACCATCTCAAGATTACCTTCCATGATTCATGCAATACTGCAAGAGGAATGGGCTTCTTTGAAGAGCCTAGGTATGTACTCAAGGCAGTGGCAAATTATTTCTATGAGATGCCGCCTAACACCATAAGGGAGCAGACCTTCTGTTGTGGGAGTGGCTCTGGCTTAAACGCCGGTGAGAATATGGAACTGAGGATGCGTGGTGGTCTGCCCAGGGCCAATGCCGTAAAATATGTCCATGATAAGTATGGCGTTAACATGCTATGTAATGTGTGTGCAATAGACAGGGCTGCACTGCCTACACTTATGGATTACTGGGTCCCTGGAGTGCAGGTCACAGGCCTTCACGAGTTGGTGGGAAATGCCCTTGTCTTTGAGGGTGAGCAAGAAAGGACCACTGATCTGAGGGGGAATCCCTTAGCAGGAATGGCCCAAGAGGAGGAGGAATAATAGATGTATGACGCAACCAAGATATTAGCGGGACTAATAATAGGACTTGGGTTCTTCATGAGCCCCTTCTTTTACAATGCTGGCACTGCATCAAAGGCGCCACAGCCTGAGCTTTCGCCAAAGGCAAAGGAGGCTAAATACTGCATAGAAGAGAAGAACTACATGAGAGAAAAGCATATGCAGCTTTTGGATAGGTGGCGTCATACAGTGGTGCGGGATGAGATCAGATATGTGAAATCTTTTAAGGACAAGACCTACTATATGAGCCTTCAGCAAACCTGTATGGACTGCCATTCAAACAAGAGCAAGTTTTGTGATGCCTGCCACAATTACTTGGGCGTAAGCCCTTATTGTTGGGATTGCCACATAGCACCAAAGGAGAAGGAATAATGCTCAGCAGGAGAGATTTTTTAAAGAACATAGGACTTGCCTCTTTGTTGGGGGCAGGGGGCAAGGCTGCCTTTGAGATCCTTGCTCCAGGTAGTCTAGAGGCTGCTCAGGCCTTGCCCATTACCAAAGGGAAGACCTGGGCCATGGTAATAGACATGCCCAAATGCATACAAAAGAACCAAAAAGAGCCCTGCAAGGAATGTATAAAGGCCTGTCATACAATCCACAATGTACCTGATATGGGCGATCCAAAGGTGGAGCTGAAATGGATCTGGAAGGAGAAATACGAAAACACCTTCCCAGGGACCCATCACGAATATACCAACGATGCCTTACACGGCAAGGACTTCATAGTCCTATGTAATCACTGTGCCAATCCCCCTTGTGTAAGGGTATGCCCCACCAAGGCAACATGGAAGAGACCTGATGGTATAGTGATGATGGACTGGCACCGTTGTATTGGCTGTAGATTTTGCATGGCAGCCTGCCCTTTTGGTTCCAGGAGTTTTAATTGGGGGGATCCAAGGATCTGCCCAAAGGATCTAAACCCGGAATTTCCAACCAACATGGCATATCCCACCAGGAGTAAAGGTGTGGTGGAAAAGTGCACATTCTGTCCAGAGCTATTGGCAAAGGGTGAATTACCAGCATGTGTCCAGGCCTGCAAAAAGATAAAGGTAGATGCCATCATTTTTGGAGATATTGCGGACCCTGAATCTGAGGTAAGGGCAGTGCTGAGGGAAAAATACACTCTTAGGCGAAAACCAGAACTGGGCACAATGCCCAATGTCTTTTACATAATCACATAACTAAGAGGTGGCCATGTTAGAGTATGCATTGAAAGGGAGTCAAAGGTACTGGAGTTGGCTTATATTCCTACTGGTGCTGATGGGGATAGCCTTTGGCTGCTATCTCTACCAGTTTAATGTGGGATTAAGAATCACTGGAATGAGTAGAGATGTGTCTTGGGGCTTTTATATTGCCCAGTTTACCTACCTTGTGGGCGTTGCTGCCAGTGGTGTCATGGTGGTTTTGCCATACTACCTGCATAACTATAAGGCCTTTGGCAGGATCACCATACTGGGGGAGTTTCTCGCCATTGCTGCGGTACTGATGTGCCTGCTCTTTATATTTGTAGATCTTGGGAATCCTGTAAGGATTTTAAACGTGGTGATGTATCCCACACCCAATTCTATACTCTTTTGGGACATGATAGTCTTAAATGGATACCTCCTCTTAAACATCCTTATAGGCTGGAATGTATTGGAGGCAGAGAGGAAGGGGGAGAAATATTCCAACTGGGTAAAGGTCCTTGTATATATAAGCATACCATGGGCCTTTAGCATACACACTGTCACGGCCTTCCTGTACGCTGGCCTACCAGGAAGGCATTTCTGGCTGACTGCCATAATGGCTGCCAGGTTTTTAGCCAGCGCCTTCTGCTCTGGCCCAGCACTCCTGCTGCTCCTTTGCCTCATCATCAGAAGGGTCTCAAAATTTGACCCTGGCAAGGAACAGATAAGGACCCTTTCAGGTATAATTACCTATGCCTTTATCCTGAATATCTTCTTCTTCCTTTTGGAACTTTTTACTGCCTTCTACAGCCAGATCCCAGGACATATGCACACATTCCAATACCTGTTTGCAGGGCTTGATGGCTATGGAAGGCTTGCTCCATGGATGTGGACCTCCATGGGCTTTGCCCTTGTTGCCCTGTTACTGCTCATAATACCCCAGACAAGGCGAAACGAGCAAAGTCTTGCTGTGGGCTGTGCAGCTGTTGTAATCTCCACCTGGATTGATAAGGGTATGGGCTTGGTAGTGGGCGGTTTTATACCTAACCCCTTTGAGAGGGTATTTGAGTACTGGCCTACTACCCCTGAAATCCTTATCACTATAGGGGTTTGGGCAACAGGATTCTTTGTCCTCACAGTACTTTTTAAGATAGCCATTTCAGTGAAAGAGGAAGTGGGGGCCTAAAAAGTTTTTGTGGTTGACATGGGGATATCCCTTTGCTAATGCATAACAGGCTTTGATTTTGGCCAAGAATTAAACAAGAAGGAGGATTATCAAATGCCATACGAGGTTGTTGTTGACCCAGATAAGTGCGAGGGCTGCGAGGAGTGTATTGAGGTGTGCCCAGTGGATGTCTACGAGATGCAAAATGGCAAGTCTGTACCTGTAAACGCAGAAGAGTGCCTCGGCTGTGAGAGTTGTGTGGAGGTCTGCGACCAAGAGGCAATTACAGTAACAGAGATTTAGTAAATCTCCACGGGAAAATGCCAATGGGTGCTTATTCAAAGCACCCATTATTACTTTTTTTAGCCCTAATATAAGTTCTTGTATACACTCCGCCTAAGATATCAAGTCTCCTTTGTGTCATAGGTTCACCATGTGATGCGCTTAAAATAACCTCAGTTCCAATCTGGAAAACTGCCTGGTCTAACCCGGCGGTGCTACAGTGACAAGATTCCCTGCTGCGCTGGGAACTAAAGGATTTCTCGCTGCCCTCGAAATGACAGGGTCGGGGGTCGAAATGACAAGGGGGCCGGGTCGAAATGGCAAGAAATGCTGTCCTAAGGAAAAGGGCGTGCTGAGTGTAATCTGAAGATGGGCAGGCCTTACCTGAAATGGCAGGGCCATCACCAGAGGTCATAGTGGGAGCAACGGCTCAAGCTCTAGCACAGGCTGTCATTTCGACGAACGAAGTGAGGAGAAATCTTATAATAGTGCAGGTTTCAAGTTTAAAGGTTCAGGGAGGAGACTATTCCTTAGGTGAAAACTATAAGATTTCTCGCTTCGCTCGAAACGGCGGATTTCTCGCTACGCTGGAAATGACAGACGGTGGGTGGTCGAAATTACAGGGAGTGGGCTGGAAATTACTGAGGGCCAGGGAATAACGATCCTAAGACCGAAAAGCCGTTGGTGGGAATTACAGGAAAAGCACCGGAGGTGAATGGTAGAGCACCACCAAAAAGAACTGTCATTTCGACAAACGAAGTGAGGAGAAATCTTATAAAAGAGCGCAATTTCTATCTTTACATCCCTGCTAGAAGGTCAGCCCTGCACTGTAAACTACAAGATTTCTCGCTTCGCTGGAAATGACAGAGGGGGTTGAAATGACAGAAAGGGTCGAAACGACAGAGGGGGTGGTCGAAATGACAGGAGAGTGGGTCCAAATGGAAGGGGGGTGGGTGGAAATGGCAGAGATTTCTCCCTGCGGCGGAAATGAAAGAAGTCCCCCTCAGGGTCCAAATGACAAGGGTGTGATTGAATGAAGAAGATTTCTTGCTTCGCTGGAAATGACAAAGCGGGAAGGGGAAATGACCACAATGTCAGAGCCATCACACAAGGTGGCGGGGAAGGCGATGGCACCGCACACCAAAAAGGGACTTCCATTTTAACGAGGGAAGTGAGGAAAAATCTTATGGGATACTGGAATGTTTATGTCCTCACCAAAGGCTCTTTCCCTGCGGCGGAAACCCCCAGGATGTGTTGCTATGCTTGAAACATAGGATTCCTCGCTAGGCTCTAAATGACAGTAATATAAAAGGCCATACCAAAGCTGAGTGGGGGGTGGCAAACTGGATTCAATAAGGATATGGGCATTGCATTCAAGGCTACAGTCCTTTAAGAGCATTGTTGCCATAGCAACCCTGATCTTTTAAGATGGACTACTACGCATTTGGAGGGCTTAGTGATTGACCTGGCAATCCTAGGTGGTCTTGTAATAACCATGGATGAAGCCCTTTCTCAGCTAAATGAAGGGGCTGTGTTGGTTAGGGATGGTGTAATAGAGGCAGTTTGCTCGGCTCAGGAAGGGGCCAGATATCCAGCCCGCAAGGTCATCAATGCCACCAATTGTCTTGTAATGCCAGGGCTCATTAATGGCCACACCCACCTTCCCATGGCCCTCTTCAGGGGTTATGGAGATGACTTGCCTTTGTTAGAATGGCTTTTTAACAAGATATTTCCTTTAGAGGCCAAATACATTAACAGAGAAACTGTGTATCATGCTTCCCTCTTTTCCTGCCTGGAACTCATCAGGTCAGGTATCACCACTGTATCTGACGCATATTTTTTTGAAGAGGAGGTGGCAAAGGCCTTATCTTTGGCAGGGATTAGGGGCATTGTAAGTGAAGGCATACTGGATTTCCCTACCCCTACCTGCAAAGATCCCTCCCTTAATTTTTCCAGAATAAGGGAGTTTCTTAAAGATGTGACCGGGAATTATCCTATGATTACCCCCATGATCTTTTGTCACAGCCCATTGACCTGCAAAGAAAGCACGCTAAAAAAGGCCAGGGACCTTGCAAAAAGCCATGGTATAAAGTGGCAGATACACCTTGCCGAAACCAAAGATGAGTTTGAAACCATACAAAGGGAAAAGGGAAAGACGCCTTTAGCCTATCTGGAATCCCTTGGTCTCTTGGACAGTGATTTGATAGCAGTCCATGGGGTTCATCTCGCAGAGGAAGATCTAGAAATAGCCAAGGAAAAGGATGTGGCCTTCATACACTGCCCAGAGAGTAATATGAAGCTGGCCTCAGGGATAGCCAGGGTATCTTTGATGCTAAAAAGGGGTATCAGGCTTGGTATAGGCACTGATTCTGTCTGTAGCAACAACAACCTAGACCTGTTTAGGGAGATGGATACCGCAGCAAAACTTCAAAAGGTAATAATGGAGGATGCCACTGCACTTGGTGCCCGGGAAGTCTTGCAAATGGCCACTGCATGGGGTGCATTGGCCCTGGGGATTGGAGGCGTGGCAGGGTCTTTAGAAAAGGGCAAAAAGGCAGACATCATTGTGATAGATTTGGACAGTCCCCATCTCACACCCTTTTATGACCCGTACTCTTTGCTGGTATATTCTGCCAGGTCCTCTGATGTGAGGGATGTGATAGTGGATGGAAAGGTGTTAATGGAGAATAGGGAAATACTCACCCTTGACCAACAAGAGATAACCAAGAGGTTTTTTAGGATAGTAGGGCAAATTACTTAGGGGGTGGTAATGAAATATAAATCTTCCATGGTGGCAGTTCTTGGCGCTGTGTTACTGGCGGGTTTGATTACACTTATAATGCTCTTTTGGTGGTTTGAGGGAGAAAGACCCCACCTGGTATGTTCACCCCCGGAAATACCAGCAATGGGAAAAGAGGCCAATCTTAGATTGGAAGTGTCTGATAAAAAGAGGGGCCTAAAAAGGCTTGTGGTGAGCATTAATCAGGGAGGCAAGGATATAGTGCTCATAGATGAAAAATATGAGTACAAAGGTATTCTGAATCGCAACGGAGCCCATGAGGTGAAGAAGGACATCTCTGTTAGGCCCCATGATCTAAAACTGGCCCAAGGCCCTGCCTTGATCATGGTAAAGGCCTATGACTATTCATTGAGAAACGGCGGAGATGGTAATGTGGCCCTGATCCAGATAAAAACTGAGGTGGATACTATTCCGCCAACCATCAGCAACCTTGCGCCGTTCTATTACTTTTATGAAGGGGGAACAGGGGTTGTTGTCCTGAAGGTCACTAATGACACTGTGGAAGCTGGAATCGGGGTAGACGACGCCCTGTACAAGGCCTATCCTGTGGATGAAGGAGGCAAAGGCTATCTTATCTGTTATTTTCCCATCCCCTTGGAGGTGTCAAAAAACATCAGAGTATATGCCTATGCCATTGACAGGGCAGGGAACAGGGCACAGGCGCCCATTCCCTTCCATGCAAAGAAAAAAAAGTTCAGGTCCGATGCCCTCCAGATCACAGATAAGTTCATAAAAGATCTTATTCCTTATTTTGAAGGCATAGGCCTTTTTGATGGTAATATACCTTTGGTGGAATGGTTCAAATACATAAACAATGTGCAAAGGGAAAAGGATGAGGGCCAGTTTAAAGATATCTCAAAGACTACATCTCCCAAAAGACTCTGGAATGGCACATGGCACAGGATGAAAAATTCAGCACCAATGGCAGGGTTTGCAGACAAGAGGACATACCTATATGAAAGGCAGGTGATAGGTCATTCTTTGCACAAAGGTATAGACCTGGCCTCCCTGGCCAACAGTCCCATAGAGGCAGCCAACGACGGCAAGGTAATATTTGTGGGCGACCTGGGTATCTATGGGAAGACAGTGGTAATTGACCATGGACAAGGGGTTGCAAGTACCTATAGCCATCTGAGCACCATAGAGGTGAGCGTGGGGCAGGGGGTATCAAAGGGCCAGAAGTTGGGGGTTAGCGGCAGGACAGGCCTTGCAGGAGGTGACCACCTCCATTTTGGTATCATGGTCCAGGGGGTATTTGTAAACCCCATTGAATGGTGGGACCCCCTCTGGATAGAGGAAAAGGTAAACAGAGAGTTAAAAAAGGCAAAAGAGGGATGATGTGCGAAATCAAAGGCATTTTCCTGTTGGCAGCCATTCTTGTCTGTATTGTCACTCTAACGGCAAGAAATACCCTGGCCACAGAGATAAATACCTCAAAGGAGGTGGACCCAATGGAAGAGTTGAGCAGTCAAGAAGGAAGGATCTTGCTAAAACTGGCCAGAAATACCATAAAAAAGGCACTCTTTGGCAAGGAGGAGAAGGTCTCAGAGACCTACCCTGAAAAGCTCACAAAAAAAAGAGGTGCCTTTGTAACCCTTACCATTAAGGGTAAATTGAGGGGTTGCATAGGTCACATAATACCCTCTGTGCCATTGGTGGAAAGCGTGAAAGAAAACGCCATAAATGCAGCATTCAAAGATCCCCGTTTCCCTCCCTTATCAAAGACAGAGTTTGACGAAATAAAAATAGAGGTGAGTGTACTTACAGAACCTAAAAAGCTGGAATACAAGGGATACCAGGACCTGCTTTCCAAACTCAGACCCCACATAGATGGTGTTATAATTAAGAAGGGCTTCCACCAGGCCACCTTTTTACCCCAGGTCTGGGAACAGCTTCCTCAAAAAGAGGAGTTCTTATCCCACCTGTGTATGAAGGCAGGCCTCCCTGCCAATGAGTGGAAAAAAGGAGAATTAGAGGTCCTCACCTACCAGGTACAGGCCTTTGAAGAAGAATGAGAAGACTTTTCCAACTCACTATAATAGGGGTTGGAATAAGCTCCATAAACAGTCAGATCCTGTTACTCAGGGAGCTGGTAAGCCTCTTTGACGGGAATGAACTGGTCATCTCCCTTTGTCTGTTCACCTGGCTTATTTTAGGGGGTATCGGTTCCCTTATCCCAAGATGGATCAGGCCGAAGGTCCACCTTTACCTCCTCCTATGCGTGTTGGCAGGCCTTCTGCCCCTGGCCCTTATCATAGCCTCCAGATTTGCCTTTAATACCCTTTTTCCATTGGGGTTTTCCCCGGGTTTTTACTCAGTACTTTATTTTGCCCTCCTGATCATTGGGCCATATTCACTATTGATAGGTCTTCTACTACCCTACTCCCTTGACATCCTTAGGTCCATGGATCCATACATAGCCACTGGAAAAATCTATCTCTTTGACAACTTGGGGGATATCTTAGGTGGCCTTTTCTCCACGGCCCTATTTTTAATTGGCCTGAAGATATTTAATGCCATCTTGTTGTGCTCTCTTTTGACAGTTTTTTCATGCTTAGCCATTTCATTCCATTCTAATAGGAAGCTCTTCTGGACACTTCTCTCCTTATTTACAATATTTTTAGTACTGACCACAAACAACAGACTCCACACATTTTCCCTTTCTTTCCAATACAAAAATATTGTTGATTATATTGAATCACCCTATTCACGCTATGTTATAACAAGAGAAGGAGAGCAATATACTCTTTGGGAATCCGGTTCTCCAACATTTTATTCCCAAGATATCGTGAAAGCAGAAGAGAAAGTTCACTATGCATTAAGCCAGTTAAAAGATGTCTCCAGTGTACTTTTCATTTCTGGACTGACATCTTTGGAAATCCATGAAGCTCAAAAGCACAATCCTGAAGTAATTTATTATGTTGAGCTTGATCCAACAATGGTGCAACTAAAAATCAAATACTCTATATTAATTAAAATTCCTAACCTAAAGCTGATTCATACTGATGCTAGGTCTTTTATAGATAATACGGAGCTTCGTTTCGATGCAATAATAACTGACCTCTCACTTCCTGATACATTACAGTTGAATAGATTGTATACTCTTAATGCCATAAGTAATATCAAAAGAATGCTATCAAACAACGGTGTTTTTTCCTTTTCCATTGATTACAATCAAAACTATCTAAATGAGCAGCAGAGACGAATAATAGCTAGCCTGCTTATGATGCTAAGAACGCAATTTTCCCATGTAATCTTGATCCCTGGCGAAAGACTTCATGTCATCTCTAGTAACTCAAGCCTTAGTTTCAATATTCCTCGCCTATTGGAAGAGAAGGGGATCAGCACTTCTTACATTTCTGGTTATTATGATGGAAATGTGACCCCTGAAAGGTTAGCCAATTTGATGGCACAACTTCCCGGTGAAGGTTTGCCAAATACTGATACAAATATTTTCCTGCTCAGGTTAACCCTTAAGGAATGGCTTGAGAGATACTCTGCATCCCCCAGTGTGGTTTTTGGGGTGATAGGGCTGTTCTTTATCCTCTACTTTTTATTCATCCGAAAACATGAATACATGATATTTACCACCGGCCTCAGTTTCATGGGTGTGGAGGCCCTGGTCCTTTATCTGTTTCAAATTACCTTTGGTTACCTTTATCTCGCGGTCTCCGGGATCATTACTGTATTTCTCTTGGGCCTGCTTCCAGGCGCCTTCCTGGGGATGAAGATAAAGGGTTCCAGGTGGCTATGGATAACGGAGCTTATGATCCTGTGTCTTATTTGCCTGGTTACCTTTTCCATGTATAGTGCCAACTACAAGGTGCACTGGGTATTTTATCTCATCTTTGGCTTTTTCTTTTCCCTGGTGGCAGGGTTCCAATTCCCCTTGTTGGCAAGGGAGCTGGAGAGAGAGCTTGGCAGAAGGACGCCTTATGGACTTTTCAGTGCTGATCTCTGTGGTGCTGCCCTGGGGATAATTATAATCGGGGTCCTTGTGACCCTTACTATGGGATTGATACAGGCAGGGATTTTACTCATACTAATTAAGTTAAGTTCAGTGGTCCTTGGGCTTTGGACTCTTCCATGGAAATCAGCAGGCGCTGCTTCATAAAAAGTACCATTGGGGCGGGAGTGAGTCTTCTGCTCCTTCCCACCCATACTCCTGCCCAGGATGATATAGTGGGCAAGGTCTTTAAGGGGGATGGGCCAAAGGTCTTGTGGAAATGGTCAAAGGAGGCATACCATTACAACACAAAAGGGAAAGTGGCCCTGTGTAATACCTGTCCCCACATGTGCACCCTTGAACCTGGAGATAGGGGGATATGTAGGTCCAAGGTGAATGTGGATGGCAGGCTCTTTTCCCTTTCCTACGGGAATCCTTCTGCAGTCCATGTGGATCCCATTGAGAAGAAACCCTTATTTCATTTTTATCCCAAGGCCAGGATCTTAAGCATTGGGATTGCTGGTTGCAATTTAAGATGCCTCAATTGTCAGAATTGGCAGATATCACAAAAGAGGCCAGAGGACCTTAGCTTTGATGAGCTCTCCCCCATGGATGCCGTGAATGTGGCACTGAAAAACAAAATAGGCCATATCGCATATACTTACTCCGAACCCATTAGCTTTTATGAATACATATATGACACATCCATGCTGGCAAGGGAGAAGGGGATAAAGACCTCTCTGATTTCCAATGGCTATGTAAACCAGACACCCCTCCGGATGCTCTCCCAATACCTGGATGCAGCAAACATAAATCTCAAATCCTTTAGCGATGCCACCTACAGGAGACTAAATGGTGGGAGGCTTGATCCTGTTCTCAATACCTTGAAGATCCTGAAGGAAGAGGGGGTCTGGTTAGAGATTACCACCCTCCTTGTGCCCACCTATGTGGAGGACATGGACATGATAAAAAGGATGTGTCAGTGGATATTAAAGGAATTGGGGCCTGATTGTCCCCATCACTTTCTCCGTTTCTTTCCCCAATATAAGCTCACAAGGTTACCCCCCACACCCATAGACCTTATGGAAAAGGCAAGGGAGGTTGCCCTGAAAGAGGGACTCAAGTATGTGTACCTTGGAAATGTGCCAGGCCACAAGGCCTGCCATACATACTGCCCAAATTGCAAAAGGACCCTGGTAGAAAGGAATGGTTATCTGGTAGATATCAAGGGACTGAGGCAAGGGCATTGCACCTTTTGTAATGAACCCATAGCAGGGAGATGGGAGACATGAAGAGAACTGAGACACTGGAGGAAAGGCATGCAAGGGCCAAGAGGATCCTGGATATATTAGATCCCATTTACCCAAAAGAAAAGACTGCCCTCAGGTACACAAACCCGTTTGAGCTCCTTGTGGCCACCATCCTTTCTGCCCAGTGCACAGATGAAAGGGTAAATCAGGTGACAAAGGAGCTTTTCAACAAATACAGAGGTCCAGGGGATTTCTTGAAAGTGCCCATAGAAGAACTTGAGGAGGACATCCGTCCCACAGGTTTTTATAAGAACAAGGCCAGGGCCATTGTGGGGTGCGCAAGGGAGATAACGGATAGGTTTAAAGGGGAGGTACCTAAGACCATGGAAGAGCTCCTCACCCTGCCAGGGGTGGGGAGGAAGACGGCCAATGTGGTATTGGGTGCTGTCTACGATGTGCCGGGCATAGTGGTAGACACCCATGTAAAGAGGCTTGCCCAGCGTCTAGGCCTCACAGCGCACTCTGACCCTGACAAGATAGAAAGGGATCTACAAGGGCTCTTGCCCCAGGAATCCTGGAGGAGATTTAGCGATGTGCTTATATACCATGGGAGGGCAATATGTACAGCCAAGAGGCCCAACCATCAGAATTGTGTAATAAAAGACCTCTGCCCTTCTGCCACAACGTAAGGCCTTTTCCTTGGCAGGGTCTTTCCAAGGCACTGGCAAGATCATGAGCTGTTGGTGTCCTTATTCTTACAAAGGATATGGAGGCCAAATAATGGGTTTATTAGGTCAAAGGGCAGGAGCCTACCAGATCAGGTTCACTGTTTTGTCAAAGGAGGGCCTTGGCCTTTGTACCAGGGGCTTTCCCATTGAGTTTTAAGGGAGGGATTTAACAGTAAAAACAAAG
>FWWM01003813.1_pt1 | contig 36587 bp, 46 predicted proteins | sample 2228351 | NCBI WGS metagenome assembly FWWM01 (sample SAMEA103939774, study PRJEB20133) | metagenome
GACTAATTCCTTCGCTTGCGAGATCGCTCCCGCGGACGCCACTTGCGCGCCGTACTTGGGGTCATAGCGCGGAGATGATGGCCCCTCTAAGATATTGATAGCGCTCTGGGCGTGCCAATGGGCGTCTCGGACCGTGAGCGCGAAGAACGAAAACGACGCATGTTGCAGGGCCAACTGCGTCAGCTCGACCATCTGATCGGCTAAGGCGACAAGCTCCGCTGCCCCAGGCGGCTGCGAGGCCCCCTCGGCTATCCCCAGCAACGATAAGAGTAAGAGAAGAAGAGCGCCGATAGCTTCCAAGCGCTTCATGCGTGTGCTCACCTCGGAGACTATATAAGCACAGCCCATCAGTCATGTGAATAGAAAGATGGAGCCAGGGCGGTGCCTCGCTGGTGCAGCGCGGGTGCTGGCAAGGTCAAACGCCAGGCTCGAAGGGAGCAGGCGGCACGAACTTGTACCCAAAGCCGCGCACCGTGACAATAATCTTGGGGTTTTGGGGGTCGCTCTCGAGCTTTTGGCGCAATAGATAGATATATTTCTTGACGTCCTCAGAAGAGACGAATCTCTCTGTGCTCCAAGCCTGCTCGATGATCTCTTGTCCGGAGAAGACCCTCCCAGGCTCAGAAGCGAGGAGTCTTATCAGGGCGTACTCTCGCGGGGTCACGGGGAGCGTCGTCCCGTTGAGGCGGACTTCTTTGGCGTGATCGTCAATCACAAGCTGCCCGAAGGACAGACTCTGGGGTCTTGGCTCTGAAGAGATCCGGGCTCTCTTGGCCCACCACAGCCAGGCCCAATACGCCAAAAAGCCCATCGTCCCGGCAAAGCCCACTGCCCATGCCAGTGCCAGCTGCCGTACCCCTGCGATCGCCTCTCTCAAGGGGGTCAGCGAGACCCCAAGCCGCACGTAGCTGGTTACTAGTTCGTCTGGTGGCCCAGGTTCGATGGCCCGCCAGATGTCGAGATATTCCACCCCGCTTGCGAGCCGCTTGCGCTCAAGGTGACGAGCGGGAACTGCTCCCCGGGGCAGAGCCAGTACAGACTCCTGAGGGGTATCTCCCAAGTGCTGATGCTGCGCCACCAGCTCGCCGTCACGAACGATCTGGGCGTAGATCACTGGATCCATGACGACGAACTCGTCCACCATAGTGTTCAGGAGAGTGCGGAGCCGGCTGGGGTCTTCAGAAGTGCGGAGCTGGAGCCACACCTGGTCAGCGAAGTTCCGCGCCATCCATTCGCTGTTCCGGAGGAATTCGCGCTCGTACTCCTGCGCTATGTGAGCGCTGAACAGGAGCGCCGCGGGCACGCTCAAGGCTAAAGCTGCCAATGCGACCAGCGCTGTGAAGGTTCGCCGTGCCATCGTCATTGCTCACTATTGTAGGCCGGAGGCTTTCGTGCGTCAACCAACTTTGATATAATAAAGCGATCCGGAGGGATGGCCGAGCGGACGAAGGCGACGGTCTTGAAAACCGTAGCGCGATGAGCGCCGGGGGTTCGAATCCCTCTCCCTCCGCCAGGCAGGCTTCGCCTGCACCGTTCATCGTGCCGCCTGTGGCGGCACAGTCAAGAGCACAGACTCTGGCCAGCGCGCTCGTGCCCGCTCCAGTAACTCTGGACGCACCACAACAAGAGCACGACGGTATTGCTTTGAATCGACTGCAGTTAGCCCTGCTGTCCAGCCCCGCCCTTCCACCCATTCCAGCGGGCCTAACTCGTCGATAACCAAGAGTTCCGTGGGCACAGCGGAGGCCAACACGGCGTTGCCCCACTCCAGCGTCTCGTGCACAAAATCCCACTGCGGCGTCTCGTTGAGGCGACGGTGGGCCAGAACGCGGCTCTCTCCAGTCTGGACGTCGTGCGCGCGCAACAGCACTTTCTCCCCGTTCACAAAGTGACCAAATGTCAGGAGTCCCGTTACTTGCCAGCCTCGCTGATGGGCGTTCTCTACCAGACGCTGGCAGAGCGTGGTCTTGCCTGCCCCTCGAGGCCCTGTGATCAGCACAATAGAGCCCTTCATCGTGTGAGTATAAGCGCCCTGCCGTCCACGGTGACGACTTCAACAGGCACCCCGTATACTGCTGAGAGATTCTCTGCGCTCAACAGAGAAGGAGTCGGCCCGACGAGACACGGGCGCCCCTTCTGTAACAGCACTGTATAGTCAGCGATGGCTAAAGCGAGATTGGGATCATGGGTGGTGAAGAGCACGGTGATCCCTTGCTGGGCTGACTCCCGTATAGCGGTGATGACGCGGGCTTGGTTTTTCAGATCAAGATGAGCGGTTGGCTCGTCCAAAAGAAGGATCTTGGGGCGCTGAGCCCACGCCCGAGCGATGATCACCAACTGGCGCTCTCCCCCGCTCAAGCAAGAGACCGGACGGTCCTGCAAGTCGAGTATCCCCAGGGTCTCTAGGACGTGAGAGACTATTTGAGAATCATGGGTGCTGGGAAGCTCCAAGGGGTGGAGATGGGGCGCCCGCCCGAGTAAAACATACTCGCGCACCGAGAGCTCAAAAGTGATCTGCTCGTTCTGGGGCACAAACCCAATCGTTTGGCTCAGCTCCCGCCGCGAGTAGGCGCTCTGAGGCCGCCCCGCGATCCATACGGTGCCCGCTTGAGGCCGTAGCACCCCCAAAATGATGCGGAGCAAGGTGGTCTTCCCTGTGCCGTTGGGGCCTAGCAGCGCCGTCACTCCCTGGGGGATCTCGAAGGTCACCCCGTCGAGAACAAGCGAGCCGTCGTATCCGAAGGAGAGCTTGGAGATAGCTATCATAGCTTGCGGATCATCAAGGCAGCGAAGCCTGTAGCGCCGAAGAACGACGTCAGAATGCCCAAGGGGATCTCCCCGGCGATAAGGGCGCGGGCGAGGGTATCGCACCCCACAGTGAAGAGAGCGCCCAGCAGAAGCGAGGCTGGCAGAGCGCGCCCTGCCTCGGCTCCTGTCAGACGACGCGCTATATGAGGGGTGATCAGCCCGATCCAGCCGACCAGCCCTGCTGTAGAGATGACCGCTGCTACAGCAGCGACGGCTACAGTCAGCAAGAGGGCTCGCTCACGAGCCGGAGCCACCCCCAGCGAGAAGGCCGTCTCGTCTTCAAGAGCGAGCAGATTCAAGCGCCAGCGCATCAGCAGACAGACGGTGATCCCCGGCACGACGAACGGCAAGACATAGAGCAGATCCTCCCAGGTGACTCCCCACAGTCCCCCCAGCAGCCAGAAGGTGATCTCCGGCAGGGCGCGTAACGGGTCAGCGAGATACTTGAGCAGCCCCACGCCTGCGGCGAACAGCGCCGATACGGCTATTCCCGCCAAGATCAAGCGGAGATTCCAATCGCCATACCGTAAATGCCGTGCCAGCAGAAACGAGCATCCCAGCCCGATCATAGCAGAGATGGTCGCCACCACTTCGATGACGATGGGCCAGCCCGACAGAAATATAATACTGAATGCCGCACCAAAGGCTGCCCCTTGCGAGATCCCCAAAAACCCCGGCTCAACGAGGGGGTTGCGAAAGATCATCTGGAGGACCATGCCTGCCCCCGCTAGAGCCATCCCGAGGGCTGCTCCCATCAGGACTCGCGGCAGGCGCAGCCCAAACAGCACCTGCCGCGCCAGCTCGTCTTCATAGAGCAAGGTTGGGGAAAGAAAATACGGTCGGGGATAGCGCCCGATGAAGAGCGAGAGCGCCATCCCCGCCACCACAGCTGCCCCTAAATATACCCACAAGCGATTGGCCGCCGCGGGCACCATTACGGAAGATCACCCTTGAGCATCGGCAGGACTTTGGTCTGAATCGTCTGTGCATCAAGACCGTAGAGCTGCCCAAAGAACGCCTGAAGCTCGCTTGGCATACTTATTACACCAGAAAACAGCTGGGGATGGGTCTTCGTGGCCAGCCAGCTTAACCCCAGGATCCAGCGGGTATCGGGCTGGTCCCAGCTGTAAAAGTCCTTGGGGAACCCATAGATCTGACGATTCTTCGTAGCTTTGAGGGACGCCCACAGCGGGTCCGCACGGAGCTTAGCCGCGGTAGCGCCTGGGTCCCCAAAGTAATCGATGACGAAGAGAACATCGGGGTTCCACGCTGCGATTTGCTCGAAGTTGACGACCGTCCACCCACCCGATTGGGCAGAGGCCTTCCACACGGGGTTCCCGCCGGCTCGTTCGACCATATTGGTCTGAATCCAGCTGGCGGCTGGCACTTCGAGGGCGACTGTCCCGCCTTTGATGCTGTATTGGAGCACGAGCACTCGTGGTCGGGCGGGCTCGCTCACCCTTTGAATGCCCTGAGCGATGCGATCTACGCGCTTGGTGTAGAACGAAGAGACCTCTGTGGCCCGCGCGGGATTGGCGAAGATCTGCCCAAGTATGCGCAGATCGTTTGGGTATCGCTCTATAGTTTCCAGCTCGAGGTAGATCACAGGGATTCCCAACCGCTCGACGGATGGGCCGAGTCGTGTAGCCTCGACAGCTCTGAGCAGGACTGCATCGGGCTTGGTCGCGGCGATCTGCTCGGGGCCGACTTGGGATTCGAGGACGATCTTCGTCTGGCGGAAGGTCGGATCAAGAAGCTTAAGCCATTCTTCACTGAACTGCGCACCCCCGGCGAAGGCCACGATCTTCTGTCGCGCTTCCGCGGGGAAGATATACGCCGCGTCGAGGAGCATGAACGACCCCCTGCCCGCGAGCGTGAGGCGTTCAGGAGGCTTCTCGAAGCGCACCACCCGCCCGAGCGCATCGGTGATCTCCACCGCTTGCTGGGAGAGGCCACCGACGACAAGAACAGCGACAACAACCACCCCCATGAGGGCCCGGAGAACTGACGGGAAGCTCATGTGCTCCTCCTTTCCAAGCACGAGGAGGCCGGGGCGTTTCCGCGCCCGACCCACAATACCCAAGGGGGCTTGGGTATTCCGTGGTCTATCCACGGTACGGCTGCACCCCCATAGAGGGACCCTCCGTAGGGAGAGCAGCTCGGAGAGCTGAGCCCATTATAGAGCTCCTATCATAATCGGTCAAGGGCTTGATTGCGTGGGCATTTTCTGCTAGGATAGTAAAGACCCGGAGGGGTACTCAAGCGGTCGAAGAGGACGGATTGCTAATCCGTTGTAGGGGCAAAACCTCTACCGTGGGTTCGAATCCCACCCCCTCCGCCACCAGGCCCTCACCCCCGACCCCTCTCCCGTGGGTGACTCACGGGAGAGGGGTGGCACAGCCCGGGTGAGGGCCTATAAGAAAGGGCTTACGACCATGCACACGCTCCTACGACGATATATGTTCGTTGGGCTTACTGTTTTGGAGGTTTTTGTTTTAGCGAGCTGTGGGCTGCTCGCGCCGCCGGTGCAGCCCAAGCCCCGCACCGACACTGTCGAGAACGACCTGATAGAATTCAGCCGCACTGTGCTCACCCCAGTCAAGCCCGGGCAAGAGTTCACTATCTCTGTGAAAGTGACCGCGAAGGTTGATCTGAGGGTGGTCCTGATCAGCGAGAGCATTCCCGAGGAGTTTCAGCTCGTTGAAGGTTCTCAATTGAGGACTGCACAACTAGGGCTGGCTGCTGGGGCGACGCTCGAGCACAGCTACACCGTGAGGGCTGGGGGGAAGGCGGGGTCGTTCACGATCAGTGGGAATGCGATTGTCGCCACGAGCGCGGGCACGCACGAGCCGCTGCCCTTAGAGTCGATAATACGAGTCAGATCCCAGTAAGGCTGCTCCAGCTTCCGGTTGCGTGCCCGGCCGCAGCGCACTAAAATTATTATGTCACCGCAGGCGACGCGAACGTCAAGCGAAGCTTGTGCGCCCGTAGCTCAGGGGATTAGAGCGCTGGCCTCCGGAGCCAGAGGTCGCTGGTTCAAATCCAGCCGGGCGTACCACCGGAGGGATGACCGAATTGGCTAAGGAGCCGGTCTCGAAAACCGGTACGGCCCGCAAGGGCCTTGGGGGTTCGAGTCCCCCTCCCTCCGCCACATTGAGCTACTAGAAGTTCATATCTTGCTGCCCCGAACGCCGCCACGAGACCATCACAAGCACCACGCCCAACACGATCAGCACGAAGGGCCAATACGGCTCTTTGAAGAGAAACACTCCAAAGAACGCCCCGAAGACTACAAAGAGCACGACACTGATCGTGATCAATCTTATGCCGCTGCGCACGGCCTCCGAGATCCCCTCCCCACGGATCAGCCTAGAGAGCACGATCCCTACCCCAACGAAGCCGGGAATGAGCGTCCACAGATAACTCCAGCTCTCCCAGCGGTCGGTGATGTTCTGCCAGAGGAGAATCCCGCCAATACCCCCCACGATCATCGCTGGAACGGCCATTCCCGGAGCATTGATCAGTAATCCAAAGACGAGCAGCCCCATGCCAACGCTAATGACAATCAAGGGCCACGTATCTGTGATGACGAGAATCTTTTGCAGCTCCGGGACCGTTTGAAAGGCAAGCACGAGAACGCCGATGAGCACCAAGAGCACACCGGCGGCCAGATACGAACGCTGCCGTTGATCCATATGTTTCTCCCCCTTCGCAAAAGAGAATAGCACACGAACAATGAGCCAAGCAAAACGCTTCTGGTTCTCACTTGTCCTGCAGCCTTCGGCTGCAATACGCCAGCCAGAGCATCTGTGCCAAGCCACCAGCCGTGAACGCCGCTTGTGCTACATAGAGACCTGTGCCCTGCCCCCACACGACTCCTGCCCCTAAGATCGCACTGCTGATGGCAAGAGAAAGAGCCATCGCTTCGGTGACCCCGCGCGTCGTTCGGAAATAGACTAACGACCCTTGATACCAGCTCTGCCAGACGCTGAAGGCGGGCAAGAGCAAGGAAAACCATAAGCTTGTTTGCGCCAGCTTTGCTAATGACGGAGACAGCCCGGATACCCCCCTGAACCAAAACTCCGCCAGCGGCGTCGCGGCAACAAGAGACAGAATTATCGTCAGAGAGAGCGCCAAGATCTTCGCGAAGCGCCGCAGGCTCTCCTCTGCCCCTGGCTCACCCAAGAGAGCCACGACGACTTCGTTATACGCGATCCCGACGCTGCGTAACAGAAAGAGCAGCCCCGACACGACCGGCCAGACGGCTAACGACTCTAACGCATTCGGCATCCGACTGATGGCTGCACTCCCGATGGGCTGCACCAAGAGAGTCAAGAGAGACGTCATCGCTAAGGGGATATAGAAGCGCAAGAACGATTGCATCGTCAGCGGGTCTCCATCGGGCGCGATCTGGCGCACTCTCTGAAGGATCGGGCGCACGCGCAGCCCCACAAAGAAGGCTTCGCTCATCACCCCTATTGAGACAGCGCTGGCTGCTACCATGATGCCGGGTATCGTGCCAAGCAGATACCCAATGCTGAGCACCATGAGATTGGCGCTGAGTCGCACCACCGTGCCCAAGCCCACAACGTGCGAGTGCCCAAAGCGAATCAAGACCCCTTGCTGGAAGCGCCGATAGGCAATCGACCACGTCCAAGGGGTCATGATCATAAAGCCGATTCGGGATGGTCCAATGATCGGCTGGGGAGCTCCAATCAGCGTCCCCATCACAAAATCATAGAGCGGGGTAAAAGCAATGGCCACGTGCAGGGTTGTCAAGAGGGCTCCCGCGTGCATCATGAAGCGGTACCCAGTGCGATAGGAATCCCAGTCTTTGCTCAGGGCTGTTGAAGCTGCTAACAGCATAATGATAGGCGCTTCAATGATCATCGAGAGGGCGAAGACGATCCCATAGGCCGCCAAATTGATCTCCGGATTGGCGAGCCGGGCGACGACAGCGCTGAGCGCAGGCAATTCTAAGCCCATGAGCATCCAGCTGGCTGCTAGCGGCCACCACGCGCGCGCGATGCGCCAGAGGCTCAGAGAGGCTTGGGAGACTTCAGCCTTGTGCATAAGCTCTATGATAACATATCACCAGGGCTAGGCTCCACAGCTAAGATATGTTTTTGTAGGTTTCACAATAACTATTTGGGTCTTGACAAGGTATCTATGGATATTATATAATTATCCCAAACTAAAAAAGCAAAAATTTGAGGAGGCCCTTATGGCAAGGGTGGCGATAGTCAGCATCTTGCTGTGGGGGGTCTTGTTGGTCTTTCCTGCTCTCACTGCTCCAATTGGTGGGAACGCCAAGGTGGATCTGGTGATGAAGTCCTCCAGCTGCGACGTCAACGAGGATGGGGACTTCCTCACCGACGAGGATCCCCCCAACGGTGTGGACGATGACGGCGACACGCTAGTGGACGAAGACGTCTGCCGTAAGATCGACTTAAGCATCTTCAAGTTCGAGATGGACGTCATACTGAGTCTGAGCCTGAGCGGGTTGGAGATCTCCAGCGCATCGGTACTCACGCTTAAGGGGATCGAGTACCAAGGGTTCATAATCAGCGCGACCCTGGGCGCGCTCACCATCAAGAATATTCTTGTCTTCGCTCCCAGCATCATCGAGATCGAGTTTGTGCGCACGAGTGATCTGGCACACTTGCGCTATTGTGTGCGGCGTGCTGTTCCTGGCGATGTCACTCCACCCTTTCGCGATTGCCCGCTGCCCGATAGCTATCTCTATTGGTTGCTCGAGGACGTGGGGTTCTATCATCGAGCAGTAGCCAACCTGGCGCTCGCTCAGGCGTTCGACAGCGGTGGAATGCTCGATGCGGACTTGACATTGCGCAAGACGGTCTTCGATCTGGCCCTCCCCATCGGGGGGTTGCTCTTCTCCCTTCGCGCGATGGCGGCTAACTTCGGAGCGGTGGCTCCGGAGTTTCGCATGGGCTTTGTGCTGGGGGTCGAGGGCCAGACGGTGAGCGGGCTGACGGTGCGCAGCGAGACGTGGATTGGGGCTCGCCAAGGCTTGGAGTGCTTCGCCGAGTGCAAGCCCCTGGAGCGCCTCTACGGCGGGATCGTCATAGAAGAGTTGAGTCCACAAGAAGAGAAGCTCTTTGTGCGCAATCTCACCCTAGGGGGCGTAACGCTCCATGCCCGCGCCGAGTTCCAGCTCTTCGCAGAAACCGATCTCACAGGGAGGAACTGCTCCACCCAGGTGATCTGTCTGTTGGAGATCAATGCCGTGGGGCAGATCGAACCACTCCATCTTACCCTAAACAACACATTGCGCTTGGGGCCAGGGCTGGATGCCAAGTTCAACGTCCTTGCGACAACACTTCAGATTGGCGAAGCTGCCATCGAAGCCTTCTGGGAGTTTTACCCTGATTCCGTGGGCGCCTGGAAAGTCTATTTGGCTCAGATCATAGGGAGTTTTGATCCGCCGGGGCTGCGGGTGCGCAGCGAGATCAAGTTCTGTACTGGGATCTCTCTGGTGCTCTGTTCGAGCGACAACGTGCTCCAGCACACCATCACCCTCGCCATAGCCATGGGAGGCTTCCGAGGAGAGGTGCGAATGATCTTCATAGGGCTGATAAAAGACTTCTATCAGGCGTGGTGGGATGGTGTCTGGCAGGTCGGCCCGGTGGAGCTGATCAGCTCCGCTGTCTTAACGGTTGAGTACATCAGCGCTGTGAGTGGGGCAATACAAGTGAGGTTCTAGCCATGACTACGAAGACTCTCATTCTAGCGGTTGGGTTGGCTATCGCCGTGGTGTGTGTAGGGGTACACAGCGTGCAAGCGCAGATCTCGGTCACGACGACTGATGACGAACTCAACGTCGATGGTGACTGCTCCTTGCGCGAGGCCGTCGAGGCAGCCAATACCAATGGGCCTGTGGACAACTGCGTGGATAACTCTGGGAACTACGATGTGATCTCTCTCGACGCTCAGATGTATACGCTCAGCATTCTAGGGTTCAATGAAGATGCCAACCAGACTGGGGATTTAGATATTACCGAGGATGTTACCATCGAGGGTGTAGGCCCGTGGCAGACGATTATCAATGCTGCTGATATAGACCGGGCCTTGCATATTCTGAGCGGCTTTGTGATCGTGAGAAACCTTACGATCATTGACGGGAGCACCGACACTTTTTTTGGTGATGGCGGGTGTATATTCGTAGGCGGTTATCTCTCGCTGGAGAACGCGGGTGTCTATAGCTGCCTTGCGGGAAACTCCGGCGGGGGGATCTACGTTGCTCCTGGAGGGTCATTGTCTATATTTTTCAGTGAGATTGTGGAGAACGGCGCAGCAGGTGGCAGTGGTGGTGGGATCTTCGTTGCTGGCTCGGCTTTTGTGGGCATCATCGATAGCACAACGATCCGTGACAATTATGCCAACCAAAATGGCGGCGGGATCTTCAACTTTGGTACGATAGAGAGTATCTCCAGCACAACGATCAGTTCTAACAGAGCTGATGGTGGCAATGGGGGCGGGATCTTCAACGCTGGTGTCATCGGCGGCGGCTCCAGCACCATACTCAATACGACGATCAGCTCGAATTCTGCGGTCTTTGGTGGGGGCATCTTCAACGCGGGGCAGATCTATGGCGTGACCCACGTCACTATCGCGTATAATACCGCCTCCCAGGGCGGGGGTATCCGTAATGTCGGCGGCGGCTTCGTGGACATCCAAAGCTCAATCATTGGCAACAACAGCACTAACGACTGTAGCAATGCTGGCTCTATCTCTTCGTGGGGGTATAACATTCTCAGTGATAGCTCATGCAGTGACGTCTTCACGAACACAGGGGACCTGTTGAACACAGATCCGATGCTTGGTCCGCTCCAGAACAACGGCGGCCCCACAGAGACCCACGCCCTGCTTCCCGGCAGCCCAGCTATCGATCACGTCGATGAGTTTGTGTGTCCTGGGCCATTCGCAGACCAACGTGGCGTTGCGCGCCCCCAAGACGGCGACGGTGATAACATAGATCGTTGCGACAGCGGAGCGTATGAGTTTGTGCCGCTCAGTGGTGCTGACGTGAGTATCACTAAGAGCGATGACCCCGATCCCGTCGGGGTTGGAGAAGACTTAACGTACACCATCGTCGTCACCAATAATGGCCCCGACGCGACTAACGGCGATGTCATTGTTACTGATACACTCCCAGCAGGGGTTGACTTCATCTCAGTTGACACGACGCAAGGGTCGTGCACCTTTACCCCTCCAGATTCTATAGAGTGTAACTTAGGAATTCTCGACCCCGGACAGGTGGTGACCATCACCGTCGTCGTCCGACCAACAGATGATGTCGCTGGAGAGATAATCCGGAACTGTGCCCAGGCGGTCGTAGGAGGTGATGATCCGAATGATCCGAACCCTGAAAACAACGAATCGTGCGCAGATACGACGGTCCGAGGGGTGGCCGATCTTAGCGTGACCAAGTCCGATGATCCCGACCCAGTCTTTGCGGGGAACGACCTCACGTACACGATCACAGTGACCAACAATGGCCCTAACGATGCAACGAACGTCACACTCACCGACACGTTGCCCACAGGAGTAACGTTTGTCTCGGCCAGCCCCGGTTGCCTCTTCTCCCCGCCCAATATGGTTACCTGCAGTTTGGGCACCATCGCTGCGGGCGACTCTAGAGATGTGACTATTGTCGTCCGACCCAATACGCCAGGGGTCATCACTGATACAGTAACAGTCACAGCTGCCGAGGACGACCCCGATCCCGATAACAACCAAGACTCTGAAGAGACAGAAGTCCTGGGTGTTGCTGATCTCAGCATTACCAAGACAGACCAGACGGATCCGGTCGTCGTTGGGCAAGATCTGTCGTATACGTTAGTGGTGACCAATAACGGCCCATCCCTAGCAACGAACGTCGTGCTCACCGACACGTTGCCTGATGGAGTCATCTTCATCTCGGCAGTGCCAAGCCAAGGAACATGCTCCTACAATGCAGGAATCGTGACGTGCGCCTTGGGCGATCTTGCCGCAGGAGCACAGGCTACGGTCACGATCACCATTCAGCCTACGGTGGACAATATTGGGACTATCGTTAACCTCTCAGCAGTGCAATCTGACGCCCTCGACCTCACTCCTACAAACAATCAAGACGACGAGCCCACTCAAGTGCTCAGCGGGCAGGGGATCATTCGCGGCTTCAAGTGGCTTGATCTGGACGCCGATGGCCATAAAGCGAGCTATGAGCCGTTCCTACGCGGCATCACCATCAGAGTGAGAGGCACGGATATTTGGGGAAATCCGGTGGATCTATCAGCCGTGACCGATGCCCAAGGGCGCTTTGCCTTCGTGGGGCTGCCGCCGGGGACGTATCTGGTCTGCGAGGTGCGCCCGGATGTCATCTCCTATCAGACCGTCCCGCGCACTGGGCCGATCTGTCCCGATTCAGAATTCCCCGGCTACGAGATTGTCTTGGGGGATGGGGAGGTCCGCGAGCTCGCGTTCGGCAACGTCTTCGACGAACTGTACTTTGAGCCGTTAGGGAGTGCTATCCAGGCCGTGCCGCAACGCGATGGAATTCTCTTCCGGCCGCAGCATGTGTTCTTGGTTAAAGAGCTGCGAGTCGAGATCTATGATCTGCAAGGGCGCATGATCTATCGGAGTCCATGGGCGTCGGAGGGCGTCTTGTGGACGTTGAAGGACGATCGCGGCCAGCGTGTGGCGCGTGGCGTTTATCTGTACCTTGTGACAATCCGAGCTGTTGATGGCGCGGTGATGACCTCGCGGGTGCAGAAACTCATAGTGAGGTGATGGGGCGGGCGCACGCCAGTTGCACACGGAGCTGGTATGCTTTAGAATTGATTAAACTTCGCTAGCTGTAAGCTGGCGGAGGGTGGACACAGTCGCAGTAGCGTGCGCCCGTAGCTCAGGGGATTAGAGCGCTGGCCTGCGGAGCCAGAGGTCGGAGGTTCAAGTCCTCCCGCAAGCGCGATATCCCTCTTGCCAACGGGCTTTTCCCCTCATTCGGCTCACTCTCTTGCTCTCTCAAAGACCGCTGGCCTATCAGGTTTTGACCCCTCACTCTAGCACACTGCCCCCTAGCGCAGGCAATATGGGCCCTCACCGCCCCCAGTGTCCCTAGAGGATCGGCTCATCGGTTAAGATAATCTCACTTTGGCCCTTCTTGAAAATAACGTGAAAGCGATTCAAGAAATCTCGCCCCAGAATACTCGGCATCGGAACCTTCAGCTGTAGCTCTTTCTCAGACGGAATCACGAAAATCTCTGGCAAGGTTTCCGAATGATGACTCTTATACGGCGTGATTAACACATTCTTGAGCACGTAAGGGACTCCAGCGAAAGTAGCTATATAAATGGGATGGGAAGCAAGGGTTAGTTTTTTATAGTTGACATTCAGCTTCTGTGCTTCAGCCTGACTGAGAATAGAGAACGGGGAACCGGTGTCGAGGGCAAACTCTACATAACCACGCACGTAAGGGGATGAGCACTCGACAAGGGCATTGATCGCTGGCCAACCAGCCCGACTCCAGTAGCCGTTGATCCTCATTCAGAGCACGATGGCTGGGGTCTCTTTGTAGACGAACTTGATTGCCAGCTCAGAGGTAGCGTCTCCGTAAGTGGGCTGGAGCTGAGCGAGCAGGTTGGAGATTGTCGGATCATGAGCCACGACGTTGCCGTTCACCACAGCGACGTATTGATCGGGATAGAGAGCCCGAAGCTCGTCATAATGGGCTTCGATCCATTCCATATCGCTGACGAACCTCGTAAAAGAATCCGGTGAGATAGTGCTTGCCATCAGCTCCTCCTTTGCGTTGCAAATGATTTTAACGCGTGAATTCGCAAGCTGCAACTGCTACCGCCCCGCGATCCGCGTGCCCTTGATCCACTTGTCGAGTAGTGCCAAGACTTGCAAATCGCTTAGCACTCCAAGGTCTGGCACTGGCCGTTGCTTGATCCAGTAGTCGAGCGCCGTCAGAATCTCTAAGTCATCGAGACGCCCATTTTCGTTGCTGTCAAAGAACTGCTCGAATGTCTTACTCGATCTCGGCCCTTCAACATAGATTGTGAGCGGGGGAGAGTTCCCCACGGTGACGGTGTGAACACCGGTTTGATCAGGGCTAAAGGCAATCTTGAATTCGACGATCTCTGTCCTGCCAGGTGCAATTGTAATATTCGAGGTCATGATGGGCTTGCCGTCCACTGTGAACGGCACCGGTATTGTGACAGAGCTGGCGCCGTTGTTTGTTACTCTGGCCCTTACGATGATCTCTTGGCCGGGCACGACGCGCGTGGCTGTGGCTTCTAGGGAAATCACGACGCCGCCGGATGGGGGTGGAGGAGGCGGTGGAGGTGGCGGGGGCTCTACACGAGGCAGCACTGTTACGACTGCTTCGGCCACAAGAGGCCATAGCGCTCCTAAAGCCGTAACCGGCGTGATAGTAGCTCTTAGGGTAAATATCCCTGGCATGGAAGCAGTTAATATGGGGCTAGCTTTGAACGTTTCACCTGTTTCAGGTGATAACCATCCGTAGCGTGTTCCTCCAGACACGATTTCTAATGGATCCGGGACATATACTGTAGCTATGATGGCCCTGGTTGGTCGAACAACTCTAATGATAAGCGGCGCTTCAAAGGTGCTGCCCTCTTGAACAGTTTCGGGGATGATCCAATATGCCTCAAGCGGTGGCCCTGATGGAGTTAGAAAAGGCTCTAAAGAAAACAATCGATAGTATCTGTCCGTGCGCCTATCATAGGCTAATGGCATCCGCTCAAATGCCTCAGCAAGTTTTCCCCCCCATTCTTCTGGTAGGGTTGTCTGTAGTAAGATCTGTGCGATAACAGCCCATCCACCAGCAACGTGAGGAGCAGCAAAGCTTGTCCCATCCAAATCTTTCACCATGCTATGAAAGCCTCGCGAAGTAATCCGGCTCCCCGGTGCAGCTATAAATTGTGCATGTGATGAAGCGTTAGAGTAACACGTCAAATTACCAAGGATAGGTTGATAATTCCCAACCGAGACTTGTTCGTTAGAGGTGAAATCCCAAACAGCCCCAACAGGTATAACGTAATAAGAACAGGCAGGTGGCCTCGCAGCATAGGGATCACCATCGTTCCCAGCAGCTGCAACGTAAATGGGGCCTTTTTGAAAATACTGATCTCTCCAATCATTACAGTAGATAGACTCTCTTGGAAATTCCTCCCCATAAGACATATTTACTGCAATGATGCCCCATCCCTGCCAGTTTTCGGACACCCAAGATAAAGCTTGGTCTTGCGTAACATCATCGCCGTTTATGTCTGGAATTAGCTGGTTAGTATAGTGATCTCTTAGGCTGATATCGAACATCCAAACCTTAGCTCCTGGGGCCACTGCTTGGGCTACATAAGCAACATAGTCGCCATGTGCGATTCCTTGTGAGTCTGGATCGAAGTCGTCAATGACTAAAATTCCGAATCCTCGCCCATCGAAGCCTAACTGTCTAGCACTCGTTGCACCGATCATGGGCAATGACTCTGCTAGGTGAGGCTGAAGCGGGACCATGAGCTGACGCATTGCTAAGGAAGGTCTCCAGAGACGAGGCTCTTGTGAAGCCAAAGGATTGGTTTTGTTGGACGGAGCTTCTAATAGTGGTGAACCCAATATTGCCCATACAGCTAGGATAGAAATTGCTTCTACGATACCCACGACCAGTGTCTTTCGCAACATGGCGGTTTTTCACCTCCTCTAAAGCTTTATTACCGAAGTAGAGTAGATAGACATCAACGTGCGCGGACTTCGTATGAAAAGGAAAAGTCCCAAAACGAGGGTTCGGGGAAATCGAACTCAACTGTCTCTACTGTTCTAGCTGGCATAAAGAGCCGTTTCTTTTTCGTCCAAGTGCCTTTGTCACCACGGACTGTAGCTTCAACTTCAATGTAACCATCCAGACCAACGTTTCTGACTATCATCTTAACCTTGTATCCGTAATCAGTGAGCCCGAAAAGCCACGGTTTCCATGAGTGGTCCTCAATGACAGCAATCGCACCGCCTTGGCTAATGAAATTTGCGATGTAAGGCCAAGTGAAAAAGAGCACAGCCAATAAGAGGGCTACCCCCCACCCAATCCACTTAAGGGTTTGCTCTCTTGGTAAATCACGTGATGGTGTTTGTATCTGTCCCTCTTGAGCAGTTTTGGCTGCTTTCTTTGACAGCCGGGCTATATACCAAATTATCATTACCATCACTAGCAAGATGAGAAACAAGATGAGTAGCTCTGGTGCACCCAAGCTGAACATAGCTTCACCCCCTTAATTCGTCAATACACTCATGGCAGATAGGTTCTTTTTCATCTGCTAGTTCGCCACGTGGCCAATAACCACAGCGAATACAAAACTCCCTGCCACACTCCGAGCAAGTCTGTAACTTGACGTCTTCACGGCCGCAAAGTTCGCAATCCCCGATCTCTTTGTCTTCATCCCAGATTTCTTTACTAGAGCCTCCCCCGCGACGGGACAAAAGCCAAATGGCAATTGCTAGTCCTATCACGATTAATAACAGTTCCATTCGCACCTATCTCTAAGGCACTTCAGATAGAATTAATATAGCATTTGGAATTCCCAAGAGTCAAATGGAATTGTGTCCTCTGCGCCTCACTGGCCCGACCCCCGCCACAAGCGGTAGAATACGGTATGCCAAGGAAGCAAAAGGCCACAGACTCAAAACTTTTGCGGCAAGCTGAAAGAGAGCAAGATCGGCGCTTCATAGAGGCATGGGTGGACTTCTTCAACCAAGACCCAGTGGAATACTTCCGTAATCACCATGCGTTCAAGGGCGAATTCGCCAAGATCGTCCGCGATCCTAAAGCCCAAGAGACGCTCCGGCAATCTTTTAAGCAGGTTGCAGACGCGATCAAAATGCTCATCGTCGCTTACGAAGACTTTTGGCAAGGACGGGCTCCAAAAGACGGGCTGAAAACCTTGCGAGAGGCCGTTGAAGCCCTTGACAAGCTGATTGAGATCAAAGTCAGCTACAATATGGGAGTAAGCGGCGCTGGGATCGTGCGCTATACTCCCACCAACTTGAAAGCCAAATCTCAGTTAAACTTTATCCTTCCCTCAGCACACACCTTGATCGCCAATAAAGTCGTGAACCTGAAATACTGGCTCGATCAATACCAGGAGCACCTGCCCATAGGCGTCTGCCGCTACGAGAAATGTCGCAAGTTCTTTATGAAAAAACGAAAACATGCGCGTTTTTGTAGCGAGGCACATGCAACGTATATGCGCATGAGAATTTACAGACGAAGCCTACAAAGAAAAAAGACTTACAAGGATACGCCTAAGTAGAAACTCTCCTTAAAAAAACGTATACGGCTAACTCTTGACTAACCGTATCCCTTATGCTATAATCTAGGTGCCGGGGCAATCCCGGTGGTGATAGCGATGAAGCAATTTAACTTAAGGCTGCCGCCAGACTTACTTGAAGAAGTGAGAAGACTGGCGAGACAAAACGAACGGTCAGTGGCAGGTGAGTTGCGAGCACTGATTAAAGACAAGCTCGCGGCGTCGAGATCGGTTAGAAAGCGAAGAGAGGTTGACAAACAAAGCACGACGCCCGCGCGTTAAGGTTTCGCGGCCCACGCGCGGGCGCGAATCACTTTGAACCCGAACATGGAGGTCAGATTCCATGACGAGCCAAATTAATTTTAACGCGAAAAGCCCTCTTGGTCAAGTTCTCGATCTGCTCCATGCCCACGGTTGTTCCCCCCGGCGTCTTTCGAGTGGGCAATGGCAAGCGAAGTGTCCAGCGCACGAGGATGATCGTCCTAGTCTCTCGATCTCCGAAGGCCGCGACGGGCGCGTGCTTCTCAAGTGCTTCGCTGGCTGTCGCGTCGAGTCTATTGCGCGGTCTTTGGGGCTCTCGATGCGCGACCTTTTCCCAGAGGCACACCAGGGCACCGAAAAGCCGGGGCGCAAGATCGTGGCGACATATCCCTATCACGATGCCGATGGCACGCTGCTCTTTGAGGTCGTGCGCTACTCGCCGAAGGCCTTTGTGCAACGCCGTCCCGATGGGAATGGGGGCTACGTTTACAGCATCAAGGCCATCAAGCGAGTGCTCTATCGGCTTCCGGAGGTGCTTGCGGCCAAGGAGCGCGGCGAGAGAATCTACGTTGTCGAAGGCGAGAAGGATGCTGAAAGCCTGCGCGCTCTTGGGCTGGTGGCCACGACGAATCCCGGCGGTGCCGGGAAGTGGCGCCCTGAGTTTTCTGAGATCCTGCGCGGCGCCCACGTCGTCATAATCCCAGACCGTGATGAGGTTGGTCGCCGACACGCTGAAGCGGTGGCCAAGTCTCTGGGGGGCAAGGCAGCGTCGGTAAAGGTCGTTGAGCTGCCGAGCGGCAAAGACGTTACGGATTGGCTGGCGCTGGGCTACACTCGCGAGGATTTAGAGGCCCTCGTAGAACAGGTGCCCGCTTGGGAGCCTCACGAGCACTCTGAGTCTCAGAGCGCATCCGAGGCCAGCTACCATCTCACCGATCTTGGGAACGCCGAGCGCTTTGCTAAACTCTTTAGAAATCGGGTGCGCTATGTTCCCGCGTGGGGCTGGCTTGTCTGGGATGGGCGTCGCTGGGCACCTGATGAGACGAATGAAGTCACCCGTCTGGCCATTGAGACGGTTAGGGAGATCTACCACGAAGCGGCAAACTGCGACGACCCCAACGAGCGCCACAAGCTCGCAGATCACGCGAAGCGTTCTGAAAGCCGTCAGCGCATTGAAGCCATGATCGGGCTTGCTCAGGCTCTCGTCGCGGCACACCCTGATCACTTTGATCGAAATCCGTATCTGCTCAACGTCCTCAATGGCACCGTTGATCTGAGAACAGGACAGCTCAGAGAGCACCGAAGAGAAGATAACATGACAAAGCTTGCGCCCGTTGTATTCGACCCTACTGCAGAGTGCCCGTTGTGGGAATCTTTCCTTGATCGCGTTTTCAACGGTAATCAAACGCTCATCAGTTTTCTGCAACGCGCTGTCGGCTATGCCCTCACTGGAGATACAAAAGAGCAGTGCCTCTTCATACTTTATGGGACAGGAGCGAACGGTAAAAGCACTTTTGTCAATACTGTGCAGGCGATCTTGGGCGATTATGCCTTGCAAACTCCAACCGAGACCTTTTTAGCAAAGCGCACCGAATACATCCCCAACGATATTGCCCGACTCAAGGGATCGAGATTTGTCTCAGCCATCGAATCTGCTGAAGGGCGCAAGCTCAACGAGCCGCTTATAAAGCAAATGACAGGCGGGGACAAGCTGAGCGCGAGATTTTTGCATCGCGAGTGGTTTGATTTCACCCCTGAATTCAAAATATTTTTGGCAACGAATCACAAACCCGTCATCCGGGGGACTGACCTTGCTATATGGCGTCGCATTCGGCTGATCCCATTCACGGTGACTATTCCAGAGAGCGAGCAAGACAAGGAGCTCCCGCGCAAGCTTTTGGCTGAGGCGTCCGGCATCCTCAATTGGGCTATCGAAGGCTGTCTCGCCTGGCAGCGCGAGGGGCTGGGAGTGCCAGAAGAAGTGAAGCAGGCGACCGAGCAATACAGAAACGAGATGGACGCACTTGCTCAGTTCATTAGCGATTGCTGCATTGCCGACCCCAAAGCCAAGGTGCTCAATAAAGAACTGTATGCGGCTTATGAGCAATGGTGCCGCGAGAACGGCGAGGAGCCCCTCGGTTCGCGGGCTTTTGGGCGTGCCTTGAGCGAGCGTGGCTTCACCCCCATCCGCCTCGGGAAAGATCGGGCGAGGGGGTGGGGCGGTATCGGATTATGTCTGCCGGCGGACATGAGCGACGAAAATGTCCGCCTTGCAGACCAGATCGGTGAAACTGACGTTAGGCGGACATCGGCGGACATTGATTTCCAGGTTTTTTTTCCAAACGCCCTATTATGGGAAAAAAACCCGGAAAGTGATGTCCGCTCATGTCCGCCAAGAGGGGGATTTTTCAGATCAGAAGCCTTCGGCGGACATTATAGGCGCACCCAGCACCCACGACAAGGCTACACCGTCGGACGACCCCCCTCGACGACGACGAAATCCCGTTCTAATGCGGAAAGGAGTGATGACCGATGCAGGGAAATGAAGACAGCAAGGGGAGAATCGAGATGATGACTCTGGAGAAACCCCGTTCCGAAAAGATCAGAGAAAGTGAGGTGATCGTTGATGGGCAGAATCAGCGTGCAGTCTCCGACTGGGCGAAAGTCGTGGCCATATCGGCTTGAGGGTCGGACGTTGATTAAGCGCGTGCAAGACGCGAGAGCTTCTTATACGGCAACGGCAAGTTTGCATTGACGCGGTTCATCCCGCTGGCCCGTCTCAGGACAGTGAGGCCGGGAATGGTGCCCCTGTTTGCAGCATAGCAGGGGAGAGCGGTGTGGGCAAGTCGGCGGCTTGGGTCACCGCAGAGAGGACCCCAAATCACAGCAAAGGAGTGAGACGATGGACCTCACAGTGGAGTATCGCGAATCGAGGCCGGTGAAGCCGGGATCGTATCGGGCACGGATCAGAGCACTGGAGCAGAAGGCGAGCGCGTTTAGAGAGGGCGAGCGAGTCTTAGTCGTGGAGTTCGAGCTGCTGAGCGGAGAGACGGGTCGAATCCTGCGCAAGACCTATGGGTTGCGCCTTGGTCCGCGGGCAAAGCTGACGACCTTGTTAACACGATTGCTCGGCCCGTTGAGAGATGGCCAGGTCGTTGATCTCAAAGCGTTGATCGGCAAGCAGTGTCAGGTCGTGGTCGCTACCGAGACGGGCAGCGAAGGCCGGATTTTTAGCAAAATCGTGGACGTCTTTTCCATCGAAGGGGGTAGCAATGACACGGATAACGGCGCGGGAGTTCACGGAATGGCGCAAGTGGCTTCTGGGTGAGCATGAGAAGTGCCCGTTATGCGGCAGGCCAATGCCAGAAAAGCAGAGGGGGGATCGCTATGACGCTGATCGAGATTCGGGGTGGCGACGGCAGGCTGATCGGGCGGTGCGACGCTCGCTGCCATGACGCAGTCAGCCATGAGTGCAACTGCTGTTGTGGCGGTCGGAATCACGGCAAGGGCTTAGCGCGGGCTGTTGCTCAGACCCGTGAGCAAGCGCAAGCCATGATCCCGGAGCACTGGAAGGCGCTCGGAGAAGCGAGAATCCCCGTGATCGAGCTCTCTGAGTCAGAGGTCCAAGAGAAGATCGCTCAGTGTCGTGAGGCCAGACGCTCTAGAAGGATCCCTATAGGCAAGCTGAGTGATCTTCGTGGGGCTGAGTTTATGCAGCCCCTGATCCAACTGTGAAGGAGGGATCGGACCTGGGGGCAGCTCAAGGGTCTGCCCCCAGGGCCACACCCTATGAGGTGCGATCTCTATATTATAGCGAGTCGTTTTTTCACACGTTTTGCAACTGCGTGCGAACCCTATAATTCCGAACGGAACGGTAGGGATCGGATCGGTAACGGATCGGTAACGGAACGGATCGGAACGGAACCCTACGGAACGGTATTATATAGGAGGTGCACGCTATGATAGATTGGACGAAGACAAGCGTGGAGATGAAGTGCCCGCTGTGTGGGGAGTGGATCGTTCTCAAGCCGGACAAGCACAACCGGCCTAATGGGTTTTGTGGGTGTGGCTTGCAAGTCTACCTGCGTCGTCAGGAAGCTATAGATATTCTCGCTGTTGGTCTTAAGGAGAACAAAACTGACTACGTGCGTCAGAGGGCTCTATGAGTGTGCTGGAAAAGGTCGTCAACGATCTGAAGGAGCGCTTGGCAAGGTATGAGAAGATCGAGCAAGAGATTATGCGGTTCTTTGACGAAGAGTGGGGAGAAGTAGGCAGCCTTGAGAACGCTATTATGGAACTTCAGGCTGGGTATAGTAAGGCAAAGCACCTTGTGGGGATCGAAGAAGAGCTTCGGGCCTACAAGGAGATGTTCCCGTGCGCTGCCTGCGGCAAACCCCTGTCTTGGATGCCCGACGACAATTTGGGGCAAGCCCTCAAAGCGTTCGTGAGAGAGAGGCGTTGGAGCCACAGCTCTTGCATTAACTGGTGTAGGAAGTAAAATCGAACTATGCAGAGTTTAAATAGTTTAGTGCAGAAGCTCTCTCAGACCGGCGCTCGATTAGACAACTTGGAGCGTGCAGTCGCAGCGGCCAAGGCTCGCTTGCGCTTCTGGCAGATCGCGACGCTGATCTCTGGTGCGGCGGCGGCTGTGCTCTTCATCGCGTGGCGCAACGCGAATAGGCGGCTGCGCGATCTTGAAGGACGAAACGGAAAGAGCGCGTGGTGAATATATTTTTTGCCAGGGCTTGCATAGTCTCTATGCATAGGGTATAATGAGGGCACTATGGCACCGATGCTGGATTCTGAGCGCAAAGAGTTCCGCAAGCTGATTAGGTGGATGGAGAAGACTCGGCGCGAGCTGGGCTGGCCGCAAGAGAAAGTCGCTTCATTATGCGGCGTCACTCAAGAGACGTATTCGCGCTGGGTCTCTGGGAAGAGCGAGCCTGGATCGGGGCTGGTGCTGGCCGGACTCAAGTCACGGGTGCCCAAGTTGATCGCTGAGCTGAGAGCGTCACAACAGAAGATCGAGAAGATTCTCAAAGAGCTTGAATCTTTCAGAAAGGCAGGTGAAGACTGATGGCGCGAAAGAAATCCAAGAAAGCTGCTGTGGCTATCGCTATTGCCAACGGCAAGGGCGGGCACGATCTCGAACAGCTCGCCGCTGAGGGCAAGCTGACCGAGGCCGACTACGCCATCTTGTCCGAGATCGCCGCCAACAGAAAAGCCATATTGAGGCTCGGCGTGGTTGTCCTGGATCACGAACGGCGGCTGCAATCGTTGGAGACAGCTGTTGGTGAGCTCGCGGGCGAAGAGCCGGAAGCCGTTGATATCGAGGCCGAGCGCGAAGATGAAGCCGAGGACTAACCGATGCTCGCGGGCGCGCGGCGTCTCCTTCGGCGACGTCGCGCGCGCGGGCTCGGTCTTATAGGAGTGATGCCCAATGCTTGTGAGCAACGGTGGCGGCGGATCGTATGAATCGAACAAGCCGGTTGGCTCCCAATTCGGCATAGATGTGAGCGGTGTCTTCGACGTTCTGGGGCAGCTCTTTGGGTCTTTTCAGAAGCAGAAGACTGATGCCCTCGAAGAGCAGCGGCTCAAGCTTGAGGCTTCGATGCGCCAGAAGATCTCAGACGAGATGCAGACCACCAGGCTCTTGATCGGGGCAATCGGGGTTCTGCTCGTCTTGGCTCTTCTACTAAGGCGGAGATGATGATCACCGATCTTAGGGAGATGCTTGCGGCTCTGGAATCGCGGCCGTTGATTGCCGAGGGATCCAAGCGGCGGCGCTTGCCCAAGGCAGCAAGCAGGTTTATCAAGAGTAGGATCAAGAGCTGCAAGGTCGAGAGAAAGCCTGTGCGACACTGTATCGCGTGGGCGTATAATCAAGCGCGGTGCAAGGGTCTCCTATGAGGTCTCTAGATTTTCTCGCAAGCTGTGGTCTTTATGAAGGCGCGCTGAAGGAATCTCTTGAGTCTTTCAAGTATGGTGGGCGTCAGGAGCTAGCACCGCACTTGGCGCGCGAGCTGGCCGTCGCCTGGGTGCAGCTCCCCTCAAGGCCAGATGTCATCACATGGATCCCGATGCATCCCAAAGATCTCCAGTGGCGTGGATTTAATCATGTGGAGCTGTTAGCTCGCGAGCTGAGCAAGATCGTCAAAGTGCCCGCCACAGGGCTCTTGCGCAAGTGCCACGAAACAGCTTATCAGAGCAATCTCAACCCCATCGCGCGGGTGCTTAATGTGCGAGATTGCTTTGAGCTGGCTGATGATGCGGATGTTACTGGTTTGCGGATCGTGATCGTGGACGACATCTGTTGCTCTGGTGCGACGCTCTACGAAGCGGCCAGAGTGCTCAAAGAGGCCGGGGCCAAAAGAGTCTTTGGCCTGTGCTGTGCTGAATCCTGTCACCGGCAGGAGATTGTAGCCGCGATCCGCAAGCGGTGGCCAGACTTTGGCCGGTGATCGAATGCGCGTTGCTCTTTATGCTCGCGTCAGCAAGGGGCTTTACCAAAACCCAGAAAATCAGCTCTTGGAGCTGAGACGCTGGGCTCAGCAAGCGGGTGTAGAGGTCGAGGGCGAGTATGTTGATCAAATCTCTTCCCGCGACACCAGACCCCAGAAAGAAGCTGTCTTAAAGAAGCTCCGGCTTGGTATCATAGATGGCGTGGCCTTCTATGCCCTGGATCGCTGGGGACGGGACATGGCCGAACTGATAAACGACTTTAACGAGGCTCGCTTGCGCGGGTGGCAGCTTATCAGCCTTAAAGAGGGCTTGCGGTTTGACACGGCGGCGGGGATGCTCTATGCCCATCTTCTGGCGGCGTTTGCCAACTTTGAGCGCGAGCGTATTCGCGAGCGGACGTATGCTGGGCTTGCCAGAGCGCGGGCGCAGGGAAAGAAATTGGGGCGCCCGAAGGGGGCCAAGGACAAGCGCCCGCGACGGCGCAAAAATCCCCCCCTGAAAACCCCTGAGGCCCTCGGTTCAGAAAACCCTGAATAATTCGCTCAAAGCTATTTGGGGGATTCGGGGGCAAAAAACGGGCGTTTTTCATCCCTCTAACAGCCGATCCACTGGGCTTGCCTTGGCGTGGGCTTCTCTCAGGGCTGAGCCCGCCATGTGCACGTAGATTTCCGTTGTGGTCACTGAGCTATGCCCTAAGAGCTTTTGCAGGCTGAACAGGTCGCCGCCGTATCGGATAAAGAGCGTTGCGCCGGTGTGCCTCAGCGTGTGCGGGCTGACGCGCACGTCCGTCAGCTTAGCTTTGGCGGCATACCGTTCGAGTATCCTCTGCACGTTGCGACTGTCCAGCTTGGATCCCTGACGGGTGACAAAGACCCTATCTTCCCCGACGTGATAGCCTCTGACCGCAAGCCAGTCGTGCATCGCTCGTGTGAGCCGCCGTCCCATAAAGACCACGCGCTCTTTATCCCCCTTGCCGTGGCGCACCCTGATAGACCGTGCTTGGAGATTCACGTCAGCCAGCTCTAGGTTGATAAGCTCTGAGAGTCTGAGCATGGCGTCGAGCATGGTCAGCACCATAGCCCAGTTGCGCTTGCCCGTCCACGAGTCCCGCTTGATAACCCTGAACAATGCCATGACTTGCTGCTCGCTGAGCACGTAGGGATACTGTCTGGGTGTCCGGAGCTGCTTGACGTGGGCTAAGGGGCTTTCAGGCAGATAGCCCTCACGGACCAGCCAGTTGTAGAATGCCCTGAGGGCTCTCAGTCGTATATTGATAGTCGTCTTGGAGTAGCCCGCGTCCAATTTATGGGCAATCCAGCGCCGGATGTCTCCGGCACCCACGTCGGAGAAGGCTCTCTGTTGGCCAAGGAAACTGAGCACGTCCTGAAAGGCTACCCGATAGACTTCCACGGTCTTGTGTGACCGTCCCTCAATGCGGGCATAGAGCTGAAAGGCCTCGAACGCTTCCGACAGCAGGCTGAACGTCCGGTGGTTGACCGTCTCGCTGGGCATAGAAATCGGCCTGAAAAAAGACCGCTGGCCTACCTCCTTTTTCCGGCTCAGGCGGCCTTGGGGAGTTGGAGAGGGCGAGCGGGGGATTTGCCTGTTGACAAGCCTCTGTTTGCCTGTTAGAATAGCTGTGCCTATGCGCCCGTAGCTCAGGGGATTAGAGCGCTGGCCTGCGGAGCCAGAGGTCGGAGGTTCAAGTCCTCCCGGGCGTACCAACTCTCTTCTCGCCTCGGAGCTTCAGGAACTTATGGCGTCTCCCTTTTTGAATGGATAGGGTGCGCGGTACACGAGGACGCTACTTCCACCAGTGATTGACAGGGGCTTTTCTTTGAGCTATATTCAGTATGAATTTGTTCATCCTGTGAGGTGAGAGAGGTGCCAGTTCAAACGATCAAGGTCGCAATTAGCTTGCCTAAGGAAGAATTTCGGGCTCTAGAGAAGCGGCGTCGCAAGCTCAAGCAGACCCGCAGTGCAGTGGTCACTGAGGCGATCCGCTACTGGCTGAAAGCCCAAGAAGAAGCTGAAGACGTGCGGCGCTATATTGAAGGTTATCAGAAGCACCCTGAGACAAAAGAGGAGATGGTGTTCTGCGAGAAAGCTGGCGTTGAAGTCTTAGCCGAAACAGTGTGGGAGGAGAAGTGAGACGGGGTGAAGTCTGGTGGGCGGAGCTTGACCCTCCAGTGGGGCGGCGGCCGGTGGTGCTGGTTTCACGTGAGGAGGCGTATCGTATTCGCGAGTGGGTAACAGTGGCACCGGTTTCGACACGCCTTCGCGGGATCCGCACTGAAGTAGAGCTGGGTCCAGAAGATGGTCTGCCTCGGCGTTGTGCTGCGAATCTCGACAGTTTGATCACTATACGGAAGGCATTATTGCGCAGACGAATTACGCGGCTCAGCGCAGCGAAAATCCATGAGATCAACGACGCGATCAAGTTCGCGCTGGAGTTGCCATGAATTCGGTATATACTGTGTAACTCATCCCGAAAACCTGAACCTTGAAAAAGCCTACACAGACAATTACACTTATGGAACCATGCACGTGCACATCCGTGGGTTCACAGCTAACGATTACGTCGCCGTCGCCGATATTGGCAATGCCATCTACCCTGACTATCGCTACAGCCCCGAAGAGCTGCGCTACGACGATGAGCACTTTGATAAGAAATATATCTTCAAGCGCTACGTTGCCGAAGTGGGGCAGCGCGTCGTGGGCTACGCTGAGTATAATCACATGCCCCAGATGTTTCACCCCCAGAAGTTTTGGCTCTACGTCGGCGTGCACCCGAATTTTCAGAGACAGGGCATCGGAAGGGCCCTCTACGAGAGGATCGAAAGCGACTTGCGCGCGCTCAACGCCGTGCGCGCCTTCGCCAGCGCCCGCGAAGATTACCCCCGCAGTGTGGCGTTCTTGCAAAAGAATGGCTTCGTTGAGACGCGCCGCACGTGGGAGTCGCGGCTCTCCGTACAAGCGTTCGATTTCTCAAAATTCGCGCACTATTTGGAAAGATTCTCAGCTCATGGGCTGACGATCTCTACGCTCGCCGCAGAGCGCCAGCGTGATCCGGATTGTCTTAGGAAGCTCCACGAACTCTATGTCGTCGTCATGGAGGATGTGCCCCATCCCGATCAGTATACGCCCGTCGACTTCGAGCACTTTCTGCGCTACAGCGTCGAACATCCCGATGCTCTCGCCGAGGGGTACTTCATCGCCAAAGACGGGGAAAAGTATATCGGGCTGAGCAATCTCCGTCGCAGCAAAGACGAACCCAAGGACTTATATCAAGGGCTGACAGGGGTTCGTCGTGAATATCGCGGCTGGGGCGTAGCTATGGCGCTCAAGCTCAAGACCATCGAATACGCTCGCGCTCATGGCTACGAAGTGATCAAAACATGGAACGACAGCACCAACGTGGGGATGCTGGCGATCAATACCAAATTGGGCTTTGTGCGTCAACCGGCGTGGATCACGTTTGTGAAGGAGTTCTCATGAGGGTGCTTGAGCTTGTGGGCACGCCCTACGAGCAAGGATTGGCACACGGCACAAGGGCGCGCGATCTGATCGCCCAAAATATAGAGATTTATTTCTATCGCTTTGAGCGTGAGACGAAGCTTCCCAAGGCCGAAGTGCTCCGACGCGCCGAGCTCTATCTGCGCGTCATCGAGAAGCTTGTCCCGCCATACGCCGAAGCGATGCGCGGCATTGCTGAAGGCTCGGGGATTGAACTCTTAGAGATCGCGGCTCTCAACGCGCGCTATGAGCTCATCTATAGCGAAGCGACACGACAGGCCCTCACCCCCGATCCCTCTCCCGTCAAGACGGGAGAGGGGCAGCGCAGCTGGGGTGAGGGCCCCAGCGGCTGCACTAGCTTCGCCGTCCTGCCCACTCAGACAGCCAACGGGCACTTGCTCTTAGCTGAGAACTGGGATTGGATTCCCCAGGTGCAGGGCTTAGTCTTAAAAATTCGTGAGCCGGGGCTGCCCGAAATTCTCTGTTTTACCGAAGCAGGAATCGTGGGGGGCAAGATCGGGCTGAACTCCGCGGGCTTGGGACTGGCTATCAATGGGTTGAACTCGGAGCATGACAACTGGGCGCTGCTGGCTAAGCCTTTCCATGTGCGCTGCTGGGAGATCCTGCGCTGCACAGACTTTGCTCAAGCCATGCGCCTCGTCACTGAGGGCGAGCGCAGCGTCTCGGCGAACTTTCTCATCGCTCAAGCGCCTGATAGGGTCATTGATCTTGAGACTGCGCCGACGGGCATCAGTAAGATCTTTCCCAAAGACGGTTGGCTGGCCCATACGAATCACTTTCTCGATCCGCAAGCTCTGGGGTTGACGCGCGAGGTGCAGACCTCAAAACGCCCAAGCACCAAGCAGCGACTCGCTCGCGTCCAGCATCTGCTGCGCACGAGCCCTCAGGTCTCTCTTGAGCGAGCTTCTGAGATCTTGCGCGATCACGACGACTTCCCCTACTCGCTCTGTCGCCACCCCGACGAGAATTTCCCCCCAGAAGAGCGCTACATGAGCGTCGTCTCAGTTGTGATGGATGTGAGCGAGCGCGTCTTCATGATTGCTGAGGGGCCGCCGTGCCAGCATGAGTACCACGCTGTTCATCTGATTTGACCCAGTACTTAAGCTGTTATAGACTAAGCCTGGGTGATGCTCATGGAGCATATCGAGCTGCTTCTCGATGAAGATACTGTGAAGCGAGCTAGAAAGCTCGCAGCAGATCGTGGTTGTACTCTGGAACAGCTGATCGCGGACTTACTTAAACAAGCAGAATTCTCCCTGCTAACAAGAGATCTTTATCTGGGGATGTTCGCAGACGAACCAGAGTTACTCGATCGCGTTGTTGAGTCGGCTATGCAAGCTCGAGAAGATCATCCCTTGAGGGCGGCCAGCAGCGATAGCGTTGCAACATGGCCTGGTCTTAGTAACGGGCAATCTTGCGCACTATCAGCGTATTCAGAACTTAGGTTATGCGCTGAGGCTGGAGAACTGGCGAAGCTGATAAAAGTTCTCAAGTAGTCAGCCCGCTCAGCAGGGCGTGAATGTTCTTCCCCAGGTCTTCGGCGTGATACCCGCCCTCGAGAACCCCAAAGACCGGCAGCCCAAGCTTCTTCAGGCGCTCGCCGATTCTCTGATAGCCCTCTGTCGTCAGCCCCAGCGACGCCAATGGGTCTTTATAGTATGTGTCGAACCCCGCCGAAACAGCAATCTGTTCAATCCCGCTTAAGTCTATGGACGTGAGCGCTTCGTCCAATGTTTTCAGATAGACTGCATCGCCGCAATTGAAGGGCAACGGATAGTTATAACAGTTCTGCTCCGGGCGTAGCCCCGTCCCAGGATAGTTAGGAAAGCTGTGCAGTGAGAGATAGATCACTTGGGGATCACCCAAAAAGATTGCCTGAGTGCCGTCACCGTGGTGGCCGTCTATATCGACGATGAGCGTCTTTCTAGCAGAAGCCCTCACAGCAATCGCGATGTTGTTGAAGTAGCAGAACCCAGCGACGCGCTCGCGCCCCGCATGGTGCCCCGGCGGACGCATCAGCGAGAAGCCGTTCAGTTTCATGGCTTGGATCGCTGCGCCGGCTGAAAGCACCGCGTACTCAAAGATATTAGGGTATCTGGGGGAGTCTGGGTCGTAAAAGCGCAGCTTTTTCACGTCTTCGATATGTCGAGCTGTATGGACGCGGAGCAAGTCCTCTTCAGATGCAGGTTGAGCCTGGACGAACTCGTAGCCCAGCTTTGGGTCGCTCAAGAACTCATGAGCGCGCCTTAAGCGTTCGGGGCTTTCCGGATGTCCCGGAGCGCCGTACTCCAAACACTTATGGTGCCAGATGATCTTCATCGGGCATAGTGTATAAGAGAGGCCGGAGGCATTGCAAAGCGTTGCGCTTTGGGCTACACTTTAGTGGGATCTTGCGGAGAGGTGCCCGAGCGGACTAAGGGGCGTGCCTGGAGAGCACGTACCGGCGAAAGTCGGTCGTGGGTTCGAATCCCACCCTCTCCGCCAACAAGACAGTTCCAAGTGAAAAGTTAGCAAGTTCAGAGTTCACAGCTATCGGAACTTGGAACTTTCAACTTGAAACTTTGAACTGTTTTATCGGTTGGGGTCGGCCCGCTGTGGAGCGGCGGCGCAGGCCATCAAACCCCGCCAGGCCCGGAAGGGAGCAACGGTACGATGTCCCCTGCGGGCGCCGTATCTGGGGCGGGCCGGCCCGAGCTGATTCGCACAAGGAGGAACCATGCCGTCCATCAGCTGGCGCGCACGCACCGTGCAAGCCTCGCCCATCCGCAAACTCAAACCCCTCGCCGACCAAGCCAAACGCGCCGGAAAGAGGGTCTATCACTTGAACATCGGCCAACCCGATATTCCCACGCCCAAAGAATATTTTGACGGGATCCGTCAGGCTGCTCAGGGCGTCTTGGCCTACAGCCCCTCCCAAGGGCTGGACGAGACGCTCGATGCGCTCTCGGAATATTATCGAGCGTATGATATTTCGCTCAGCCGCGATGAGATGATCGTCACCACCGGAGGCAGCGAAGCGATCACCTTCGCGCTCTTAGCCGTCACCGATGTCGGCGATGCCATCTTGGTCCCTGAACCGTACTATACGAACTATAACTCCTACGCGCAGATCACAGGGATTCAGATCGTCCCCATCGAGACGCACGCTGAGAACGGCTTCCGGCTCCCAGAGAGAAAATCTATAGAAGCGAAGATCACCCCGAAAACGAAGGCGATACTCTTCTGTAATCCGGGTAATCCCACCGGTGTCGTCTACACGAGATCTGAGCTGGAGATGCTCGCGGAGATCGCGCGCGCACACAATCTCTATCTGATCGCTGATGAGGTCTATCGCGAGTTCACGTATGATGGCGCTCAGGCGATCAGCGTCTTGCAGCTCTCTGAGATAGGAGATCGCGCCATCTTAGTCGATAGCATCTCGAAGCGATTTTCGGCGTGTGGAGCGCGCCTAGGGGTGATCGCCAGCAAGAACGCTTCGGTCATGGAATCAGCGTTGAAATTTGCGCAAGCGCGGCTGTCGCCACCGACGCTTGAGCAATACGGGCTCATCTATCTGCTGAAGTCTTCTCGGTATCAGGAGTTCGTGCGCGAGATGATCGCGGAGTTCGCGCGGCGCCGGGATGTCGTCTATGCCGAGTTGCAGAAGATGTCTGGAGTTATCTGTGCGAAGCCTCAAGGGGCGTTCTATGTGACGGCGAAGCTCCCCGTCGAGGATGCCGAGCACTTCGCGCGCTGGCTTCTCACAGACTTCTCTCTAGACAATGAGACGGTGATGCTCGCGCCGGCTGCTGAATTTTACGCGACGCCGGGCAAGGGCCGCGACGAAGTGCGCATCGCTTATGTGCTCAACACCGAGGCGCTCAAGAGAGCGATGAGAATCCTGCGCGAGGGGCTTGTGAGCTACACCAAGACTCGCTAGGCATACTCATCAAGCTTGGATACTTTGGAGTGCTTTCTTAAGGCGCTCATAAGCTACATCGGGTGTGACGACAGCAGGCATCCCCTTCCTACGACCAAGCCTACGACCATGAGCGATCCAATCCCTATAATCTTTAATGGCTTGAATTTGCTGTTCTTCCTTGATTGTGCGAGGGATTTTCTTATACAGTGATTTGACAGAAGCCCAAAGAGCAACTACAGTGAGATCATCTAACTCTCGCTCGGCTTGCTGGAGTCTGTGGAAAACTTCAGAACGAGGTTGTGTTTCAAAGACTGTGCCTGCTGTAAGGCTAACAGGGATTAAGTCTGGTTGAGTCTCCCACAAGGCGCGAATGATCCTCAAGCTGTCTCTGGCGGTCTCGTACCAGCTCCAAATCTCATCGAGCGATCTCATGCAAAAATCTCTTGAATCAAGGTAGCAAAAGAGTTCTCGTTCAATGGTTCAGCATCTGCTAAGGTCTTGCGTACGAGAAACCATCCACGCGTATCCGGATCACGTATGAGTTTGAAGATACCACGGGGGGAGTAAATATCTACCCGTCCTGCTCCTCCCACGATAAAGCGCGCTACAGGCTCAAGACGCACTGTTCTCAAGCCGAAGGAGATCTCTCGAGCAGGTGCGTGATAGGTGCCAAGCTCATACTCGGAGATCTCTTTCTCATAGCTTTTGATCTGCAGGCCTTCAGCCTGAGCAGGCTTCAACCATTGCTCCAGTTGGTCATAGAGCTTGGCTAATGCCTCGCGCCATTCATTGAGAAGACGTTCTTTGTCAGATTCCAATTGGACAACGGATTCTTTCTTCTTACGAAAGAATTCTGCTAAATCTGCCATCAATGTCTCCTTTCTTACAACTCACTCAGTATAGCTCGCCGTTCTGCTTCTGTCCAATGACACATTCTTTTGCTCAATGATCCTTGTTTGAATAATATAACTGTGGGGCAAATGAGGCAGTCGTCTAAGAAACGTCTTGATCTTTTGCTCGTAGATCGTGGGTTTTTCAGCTCGCGCGCCCAGGCGCAGCGCGCCATCTCCGCTGGGCTGGTGCTCGTCAACGGACAAATCATAGACAAACCCGGCGCTCAAGTTTCTATCGACGCGCAGATCGCTCTCAAAGAGACCCCACGCTACGTCAGCCAGGGCGGGCTCAAATTAGAAAAAGCGCTGCGCACTTTTCACATAGACGTCCGCGAGAAAGTCTGTCTCGACGTCGGCGCTTCCACCGGAGGGTTCACAGACTGCCTGCTGCAACACGGAGCCAAAAGAGTCTACGCCGTCGACGTCGGCAAGGGACAGTTAGATTGGAAACTGCGCACCGACCCCAGAGTCACTGTCTTAGAAGAGATCAACGCCCGGTACTTAAAACCTGAGCAGATCGGCGAGATTGTAGACATCGCGACCGTCGACGTCTCGTTCATCTCGCTGAGATTGATCTTGCCACCACTCAAAGAGATCGTCAAGCCCAAGGGTGATCTGATCTGTCTCGTCAAGCCCCAGTTTGAGGCGGGCCGAGAGCACGTCACTCGCGGCGGCGTCGTCAAAGATCCCCTTATCCATCAGCGCGTCTTGGAAGACCTCGCGCGCTTCGTCACCGATCAGCTGGCGCTGTCAGTCGTGAACGCGACCTTCTCCCCCATCAAGGGCCCGGCGGGGAATGTAGAGTTCTTCATGCACATTCAAAACGGATCGTCTTGCAGTGTGCCCATCGACTGGGCCGGACTGGTCACCCAAGCCCACCGGGAATTATAATAGCACTATGGCCCAACTCGTCTTCGACATCGAGACCGTGGGGATGCCCCTCGAGTCTTTTGACGAAGCCCAGCAGCAGTATCTTCTGAAATGGGCAGAGCGCGAAGAGCTCATCGCTCAGCTCAATCTCTATCCGTTCACGGCCCAGGTCGTCGCCATCGCCATGCTCAACGTCGAGAGCCACAGGGGGCGCGTCTACTACCAAGCCCCGACGAAGGAGTCCTGGCGCTCCGAAGATGATCTCGTCGAGTACGAGTCGGGCAGTGAGCCCGAGATTCTTCAAAAGTTCTGGGAGGACGTGCGCCCGTATAAGCAATTTATCACTTTTAACGGTCGGAGCTTCGATTGTCCTTTCTTACTCTTGCGCTCGGCGATCCTGGGCATCAAGCCGTCGCGAAACTTGATGCCCTCGCGCTCTGATGTAGAGCATATAGATCTCTTGGACAAACTAACGTTTCGCGGCCTGACTCGGCGGTTCAATCTCGACTTTTACTGTAAAGCCTTCGGCATACCAAGCCCCAAAGGACGCTTCTCCGGCCCGCAGATGAACGCGCTCTTTGCCGAGGGCAAGTACCGCGAGATCGCCCAATACTGTTTCGACGACGTGCGCGCTACTGCCGAGCTCTATCGGCGCTGGCGCGAATTCTTGGGCTTTGAAGACAGAACAAACTAACAGAATGTTGATCGTTGGTCTGGCAGGCGGCATCGCCACGGGCAAGAGCCTCATCGCCCAAGAAGCCGCCAAACTCCCAGGCGTCGCTGTCGTTGACGCCGACAAGATCGCCTGGGAGACCTATAAAAAAAATACAGAGACCTACAGAAAGCTCGTGGCGCGCTTCGGCGCAAAGATTCTCTCTGAAGACGGCGAGGTAGACCGAAAGAAACTGGGCGCGCTCGTCTTCGCGGACCCGTCGGCGCGGGAGTTCGTCAACGCGACGGTCCACCCAGCTGTCCAAGAAGCGCTCGAGAAGATAGCTCAGGCCCATCGTGCCCAGGGCACAAAGCTCTTAGTTATAGAAGCAGCCCTGGTGCTGGAATCACCCCATGTGCGGCGCGATTTTTTCGATTATATTGTCCTCGTGCGCGCCTCGCGCGACGCCCAGATCCAGCGCCTCTTAGCGCGCAGCGCGCTCTCTCTCGAGGAGGCCCGTCGTCGAGTAGAAGCCCAGACACCCCCAGAATTGCTCGCCCCCAAAGCCGATTTCGTGCTCGATACATCGGGGACTCTTGAAGAGACCAGGGAGCGCGCGCGAACGCTCTTCAGGGAACTGCTTGCCCGCGCTGGGTGATCCCCGTTACGCGCCCCTGTCCCCCAAAAGAATCCCCAGCTTATGTGTCTGAAGCAGACATGGCTCCTCTCTTTTGTCTGGGAGGGCTCGTATACTGGAGCCATCTTCTAAACATTGGCGGAAACCTCCGATCAGCAGCCCCCTGGCTCACGCACAGCCGGGGGGTCGCTCTTTTTGGCCCTCATTTCTCCACCCCTCTCCCAAGGGAGAGGGCCTTCTGTCCCAGAGAAAAGTGTCGGACTTCGTCACAAGAGAGGGCTTGGCTCATTGTAGTGCAGCTTTGCTTCACATAAGGTGGGTGCACTATGAAGAAAACGAAGCGGGCACAACGCTGGAGCGTCCTGGTGCTCCTCATCGGGACGACGGTGATCATGGGGTGGTCTGTCTCCCGACCGATGCCCCAGTATTCCCCTGCCTTGCCGTCAGGGATCGCTCTAGCGAAGCTGACTGCAAGTCCGCAGCCCCAGAACTCTCTAGACTTTGGGGACGGCTCAGACTTCATCGACCCGCTGCGCTTCCCCGCTCGACCCCCGGCCGAAAGAACAGTTCGAAGTTCGAAGTTCGAAGTTCAAAGTTCAAAGATAGAAAAAAAGAAAGCAGAGCCAGCGATTATCCCTGGGCGTGCCATAAGGCTCGAACCGCGGGGGGCGCTCACCGTTCCCGCCTCAGGACGCATTGAGTTCATTGCGACTTTGGTCAATATTCAAGCGGGCGACTGGCGAGTCATCGGCGAGCTGTATGTCACGAGAGGTGATGGCACAAGCGAAAAGCTTTTCGGCCCGCGGGCAATTCGCCTGGGGCGCGCGCAGACCCTGCGCCTGCCCGTGAGCTTTGCCGCCAGGCGTTTCCCCTCCGGCCCAACGCAGCTCATCGCCCTTCTCAAAGACCAAGACGGCCATATCGTTGACCGGGCAGTGCTCACATTCACCATCGTGCCCGGGCAGTGACGCTCAGCCCTCCTGTGAAGCTTCTTCCAACTGGGGATCGGCTTTGGAGACCAATCCCCATGCTTCGGCTTGCTTAGACCAAGGGCGCGCTCGCACCCCTTCTACAGGGCTGCACGTCGTAGAAAGCCCGCATAGCGGAGATGCCTCCATCTCATAATGCAGCACGCGCTTGAGCCCTCGCTCTAGGCGTTTCTTGAACTCCGGCGTCGCCGGCCCATGCTCCCGCTCGATCTCCCTCAGGGCTGCCTCGGTCAAGCGCTGTAGAAAAAGCTCGATCCCTATGCCGTCGCGCAATCGAAAGCCTGCCATCGTCGCCTCCTTTCTTGTCTCTCTTGTCTTGTTTCACTGTAGCCTCACCAGTGCTCACCAACAATGCTCTGCGTCATATTAGAAGCCGCCTCAGATCACATCCTTCCCTCAAAATATGACGAAGAGCAATATTTCACCTGGCTTAAATCATTGAGTATCTCGCCCTAGCGGCGTTAGGATGGTCTGGGAGTTGATCCCCATGACCGAAGTGCGGTTTCACGGACGGGGCGGGCAAGGGGCGGTCGTCGCTTCCGAGATCTTAGCCACAGCTCTCTTTAAAGAGGGCAAATTCGTTCAAGCGTTCCCGGCCTTCGGGGTCGAGCGCCGCGGCGCCCCAGTGATGGCCTTCCTACGTTTTGATTCCCTCCCCATCCGACGACGGTGCCAGATCTACGAGCCCGATCACGTCGTCGTCCTTGACCCCACGCTGTTATTAGCGGTAGACGTCACGGCAGGGCTCAAGCCTAACGGATCTATTCTCATTAACAGTGACTCTCCCCCTGAAAGCTTTGCGGCCCTGCAGAAATTTTTAGTTGCCACGGTGCCCGCAGGGGAGATCGCCGTCGCTCATAACTTGGGCACGCGCACCAATCCCATTGTCAACACGGCGATCTTGGGGGCGTTTGCGCGCCTGACGGGGTTTGTCAAGTTAGAAACGCTGCTCGAAGCCATCGCTGAGAAGATCCCGGAACACCAGCGCGAGCGCAACCAAGCCGCCGCCCGCGTGGCCTACGAGGCCGTCAAGATCGCTGCGACCCTTGAGAGGAGCACCCTATGAAGAAGCCCATCGTCTTCGCCAGCGCGCAGGAGATGCCGCCCATGGCCGTCTCGCTCGCCGATATGGGGCATACCCTCACGGGCAGTTGGCGGTATCTGCGCCCGGTCTATAGCGAGAAGCTCGCGCCGTGCAAGAACGCCTGTCCCCTGGGCAACGATATCCCCAGAATTCTCTCGTTAGTATCTGA
>FWWM01003814.1_pt1 | contig 36579 bp, 27 predicted proteins | sample 2228351 | NCBI WGS metagenome assembly FWWM01 (sample SAMEA103939774, study PRJEB20133) | metagenome
AAGGCCCGCGCGGCCTCGGCCAGCTCGCCGAAGCCGCCCATCGGCGCCGGGCGCGCACCGCGCAGCGCCGGGATCTGCACCGACACGCCCCACGGACGGCGCCGCGCATCAGGCGGCATGAGGTCGTGCGGCAGAGGGCAATGCGGCGGGGCCACCGCCAGCCGGGTGGTGCGGCTATCCAGCGCCAGATCGTAATAGCCCGGCGTTGCGGGCAGGTGCAGCAGACCGCCCTCCACCAGCAGCGGGCGGGTGAGACCGTCCTCCCCCGTCGCCTCGGCGCGGGTGGCGGCGAAGGGCAGAGGCACTTGTCCGCCGCAATCGCCCACCAGCATCGGCGGCAGCGCGGCGTTGCGCGCGGTGAGATCAGCAAGACTGCGCGCCGCCTGCCGCTCGCCATCCGCCTCGTGGCCCAGAGCCGCGAGCACGGCGGCCAGCGCCGCGTCGTTCACCAGCTGCTGGCGGCCCTCGACATCGGTCCACTCGCGCGCCACCCCGCAGGCCCGTGCCAGCGCGTGCAACTGCTCCATCGCGGTCTCCTCATGAGCCTTGCCGCATCGGGCCAACCGGGCCGTCTCGCAAGCCCCCTGCCGCCTTGTGGCGCATGAATACGATTGTTGCAGCACATCTTTGATTGCTGCGCGGCGGGACACCTGATTAGTGTGAGGGCGAGGCCACCGCCTTGGGCGAGGTGAATCCGCGGACAGGGTCGAAAAGCGACCGGCCGAATGCGCAACAGGGGGAATGAACCGCGTGACCAACAGCCCGGACAGCAAGTCAGCCCGGCTCGATGCCGGAATCCTGCGCGCCCTGCGCCACCGCGTCGGCAAGACCGAGCGTGCCGCCAAGCCGCACGACTGGTACAATGCCACGGTGCTCGCCCTGCGCGACGAGATCATCGACAACTGGTTCGCCTCCACCAGCCGCGCGCATGAGGACGGGGCCAAGCGGGTCTATTACCTCAGCCTCGAATTCCTGATCGGGCGGCTGCTGCGCGATGCGCTGTCGAACATGGGCTGCACCCGCGCGATGGAGCAGGCGCTGCGCGAACACGGGCTCGATCTCGCCCGGCTGGAAGAGCTGGAGCCCGACGCGGCGCTCGGCAATGGCGGCTTGGGCCGGCTGGCGGCATGTTTCATGGAGAGCCTCGCCAGTCTCGACATCCCCGCCTTCGGCTACGGCATCCGCTACATCAACGGGATGTTCCGCCAGCGCATCGATGAAGGCTGGCAGGTGGAGCTGCCCGAAACCTGGCTCGCCCACGGCAACCCCTGGGAGTTCGAGCGGCGGGAAAGCGCCTATCTGGTGGGCTTCGGCGGCGAGGTGACCAGCGATAGCGGCGTGATCCGCTGGAGCCCGGCGGAAACAATCGAGGCGACCGCCTTCGATACGCCGGTGGTCGGCTGGCAGGGCAAGCGGGTCAACACGCTCCGGCTGTGGAACGCCGCCGCGCTCGACCCGATCCAGCTCGCTGCCTTCAACGCGGGCGATCACGCCGGGGCGCTCGCCGCGCAGGTGCGCGCGGACAGTCTGGTGCGGGTGCTCTACCCCGCCGATTCCACCCCGGCGGGGCAGGAATTGCGGCTGCGGCAGGAGTTCTTCTTTTCCAGCGCCAGCATTCAGGACATCGTGCGCCGCCACATCCAGTATCACGGCGACGTGCGCAGCCTGCCCGACAAGGCGGCGATCCAGCTCAATGACACCCACCCCTCGGTCGCAGTGGCCGAGCTGATGCGGCTGCTGATGGACGAGCAGCACCTCACCTTCGACGAGGCGTGGGACATCACCCGCCGCACCATCGCCTATACCAACCACACGCTGCTGCCCGAGGCGCTCGAAAGCTGGCCGCTGCCGCTGTTCGAACGCCTGCTGCCGCGCCACATGCAGATCGTCTATGCGATCAACGCCAAGGTGCTGCGCGAGGCGCGGAAGGCCGGGCTCGGTGATGCCGCCATCGCCGCGATCTCTCTGATCGACGAACATGGCGAGCGGCGCGTGCGGATGGCGAACCTCGCCTTTGTCGGCGCGCATTCGGTGAACGGCGTGGCGGCGCTGCACACCGATCTGATGAAGCAGACCGTGTTTGCCGATCTGCACAGGCTCTACCCGACCCGCATCAACAACAAGACCAACGGCGTCACCCCGCGCCGCTGGCTGCACCAGTCGAACCCGCGCCTGACCGGGCTGATCCGCGAGGCGATCGGCGATGGTTTCCTCGCCGATGCCGAGCAGCTTTCCGCCCTGTCCGCAATGGCGGGTGACGGACCGCTGGGCGAGCGGGTGGACGAAGTGAAGCGCGCCAACAAGGTCGATCTGTCGAACCACCTGCGCGAACTGACCGGCCTCAGGCTCGATCCCGATGCGCTGTTCGACGTGCAGATCAAGCGCATCCACGAATACAAGCGCCAGCTGCTCAATCTGATCGAGACGGTCGCGCTCTACGACCAGATCCGCAGCCATCCCGAACGCGACTGGGTGCCGCGGGTGAAGATCTTTGGCGGCAAGGCCGCGCCGACCTATCACAACGCGAAGCTCATCATCAAACTCGCCAACGACATCGCCCGGCGGATCAATTCCGACCCCAGCGTGGGCGAGGTGCTGAAGGTGGTATTCGTCCCCAACTACAACGTCAGCCTCGCCGAGCGGATCATTCCGGCGGCCGACCTTTCCGAGCAGATTTCGACCGCGGGGATGGAGGCCTCGGGCACGGGCAACATGAAGTTCGCCTTCAATGGCGCGCTCACCATCGGCACGCTGGACGGCGCGAATATCGAGATCATGGAGCACGTGGGCCGCGAAAACATCGTGATCTTCGGCCTTACCGCAGAGGAAGTCGCCGCCCAGCGCGCCGATGGCTACAACCCTCGCGCGGTGATCGAAGGCTCGCGCGAGTTGGCGCAGGCGGTGCATTCGATCGCGAGCGGGGTGTTCAGCCCGGACGATCCGACACGGTATCAGGGCCTGATGGACGCGCTTTACGGCTCCGACTGGTTCATGGTCGCAGCGGACTTCGACGCCTATGCCGCCGCCCAGCGCGAGGTCGATGCGCGGTGGGAGAACCGTGCCGCGTGGCGCAAGTCAGCGATCATGAACATTGCCAATGTCGGCTGGTTTTCCTCCGACCGCACGATCGGCGAATATGCCCGCGAGATCTGGGGCGTGCTTTGAGGCCCCCGCCCGAAGCCCTTGCCGCGCTGCTGGACGGCACCCACGCCGATCCCTTCGCGCTGCTGGGGCCACATGACGGGCCGGAGGGCACCTTCGCCCGCGCGATCCTGCACGGGGCTGAGGAGGCCGAGGCCTTCTCGCTCAAGGGCGGCAAGTTGGGCAAGATGACCCGCGTCGATGGCCCGCTGTTCGAAGGCAAGCTGACGGGCAAGCCCAGGCCGGTCCGCTATCGCTGCCGCGGAGCGGGCGCCGAATGGTGGGTGACCGATCCCTACAGCTTCGGCCCGGTGCTCGGCCCGATGGACGATTTCCTCATCGCCGAGGGCACCCACCTGCGCCTGTTCGACAAGCTCGGTGCGCACGTGATCCACCATCAGGGCGCGGATGGCGTGCATTTCGCGGTCTGGGCGCCGAACGCCCGAAACGTCACGCTGGTCGGCGATTTCAACGGCTGGAACCCGGCCGCCCACATGATGCGCCGCCGCGTCGATATCGGCGTGTGGGAGATCTTCATCCCCGACATCGGCGAGGGCGCGGTGTACAAGTATCGCATCACCGGCGCTGACGGCACGGTGCAGCCGCTGAAGGCCGATCCTTTCGCCTTCGCCAGCGAGCTGCGCCCCAAGACCGCCTCCATCGTCGCGAAGCCCGGCAAGCGCGAATGGGGTGATTACGCCCACCGCGCGCATTGGGCCAATGTCGATCCCCGGCGCGAGGCGATTTCGATCTACGAAGTGCACCCCGGTTCGTGGCAGCGCGGCGATAATGGCTGGTTCCTGACCTGGGACGAAATGGCCGCGCGGCTCATCCCCTACGTCACCGAGATGGGCTTTACCCATATCGAGTTCCTGCCGGTTTCCGAACACCCCTATGACCCGAGCTGGGGCTACCAGACCACCGGGCTCTACGCGCCCTCCGCCCGCTTCGGCGATGTCGAGGGTTTCGCAAGGCTGGTCGACGGCGCGCACCGCGCCGGGATCGGCGTGCTGATCGACTGGGTGCCCGCGCACTTCCCGGTCGACGAGCACGGCCTCGCCCGCTTCGACGGCACGGCGCTCTATGAGCACGAAGACCCGCGCCTCGGTTTCCACCCCGACTGGAACACCGCGATCTACAATTTCGGGCGCAAGGAGGTGCGCAGCTTCCTCGTCAACAACGCGCTGTTCTGGGCCGAGCAATATCATGTCGATGGGCTGCGCGTCGATGCCGTCGCGTCGATGCTCTACCGCGATTATTCGCGCAAAGCGGGCGAGTGGATCCCCAATGCCGAAGGCGGGCGCGAGAACTGGGAGGCGGTGGAGTTCATGCGCGCCACCAACCGCGCGCTCTACGGCCAGCACCAGGGGGTGATGACCATCGCCGAGGAATCGACCTCATGGCCCGGCGTCTCCCAGCCCGCCTTCGACGAAGGCCCGCGCACCGCGCTGGGCTTCGGGTTCAAGTGGAACATGGGCTTCATGCACGACACGCTGCAATATATGGCGCGTGATCCGATCCACCGGAAATTCCATCACAACGAGATCACCTTCGGGCTGGTCTATGCCTTTTCCGAGAACTTCGTCCTGCCGCTGAGCCATGACGAGGTGGTGCACGGCAAGGGCACCATCCTTGGCAAGATGAGCGGCGACGACTGGCAGCAATTCGCAAATTTGCGCGCCTATTACGCCATGATGTGGGGCTATCCCGGCAAGAAACTGCTCTTCATGGGCCAGGAATTCGCCCAGCGCCGCGAATGGAGCGAGGAGCGCAGCCTCGACTGGGAGCTGATGGAGGCGCCCGCCCACCGGGGCGTCGCCGATCTGATCCGCGATTTGAACCGCCTCTACCGCGAGACTCCCGCGCTTCACGCCCGCGATTGCGAGGGCGAGGGGTTCGAATGGCTGATTGCCGACGATGCCGACAACTCCGTTTTCGCTTGGCTGCGCAAGGCTCCCGGCGAGGCCCCGGTCGCCGTGATCGCCAACATGACCCCCGCTTTTCACACCGATTATCGCCTGCCCTTGCCCAATGATGGAACATGGGCCGAGGTGCTCAATTCCGATGCCGAGACCTATGGCGGCAGCGGCAAGGGCAACATGGGGCAGGTGACCGCGAGCGACGGCGCGGCCCACATCGTGCTGCCGCCGCTCGCCACGATAATGCTGCAATACACCGGATAAGCACGCGCAAGAATACTCTGGGGAGAGAAGGGAATGATCGAGAGGACGTCTGGGAGGCCGCTGGCGCGTGACGCGATGGCCTATGTGCTGGCGGGAGGGCGCGGCAGCCGGCTGATGGAGCTGACCGACCGCCGCGCCAAGCCCGCGGTCTATTTCGGCGGTAAGTCGCGCATCATCGACTTTGCGCTGTCCAACGCGATCAACTCCGGCATCCGCCGCATCGGGGTGGCAACGCAATACAAGGCGCACTCGCTGATCCGCCACATGCAGCGCGCCTGGACCTTCCTGCGGCCCGAGCGCAACGAAAGCTTCGACATCCTGCCCGCCAGCCAGCGCGTGTCGGAAAACCAGTGGTACGAAGGCACGGCCGATGCAGTGTTTCAGAACATCGACATCATCGCCGCTCACGCGCCCAAATACATGGTGATCCTCGCGGGCGATCACATTTACAAGATGGATTACGAATTGATGCTGCAACAGCACGTCAATTCGGGCGCGGATGTGACCGTCGGCTGCCTCGTCGTGCCGCGCATGGAGGCGACCGGCTTCGGCGTGATGCATGTCGATGCCGAGGACACGATCACCGCCTTCGTCGAAAAGCCCAAGGACCCCCCCGGCATTCCGGGGGACGAGAGCATGGCGCTCGCCTCGATGGGGATCTACGTCTTCAACACCGATTTCCTGTTCGAACAGCTGCTGCGCGACGCCGACGACCCGCATTCCAAGCGCGATTTCGGCGGGGACATCATCCCCTACATCGTCAAGCACGGCAAAGCGGTGGCGCACCGTTTCACCAACTCCTGCATCCGCGCGGCCGAGGAGATCGAGGAATACTGGCGCGATGTCGGCACGCTGGACGCCTATTTCGAGGCGAACCTCGACCTCACCGACACCGTGCCCAAGCTGAACCTCTACGACCGCGACTGGCCGATCTGGACCGATGCCGTGGTCGCCGCGCCCGCAAAATTCGTCCATGACGAGGACGGGCGGCGCGGCTTTGCGGTCTCCTCGCTGGTGTCGGGTGACTGCATCATTTCCGGCTCCGAAGTGCGCCGCAGCCTGCTGTTCACCGGGGTCAAGATCGGTTCCTATTCCAACGTCAAGGAGGCGGTGATCCTGCCCTATTGCAACATCGGGCGCGGCGCGCGGCTCAGCCGGGTGATCATCGACAGCGGCGTACGCATCCCTGAAGGCCTCGTGATCGGCGAAGACCCCGAACTCGACGCGCGGCGCTTCCGGGTGTCGGAGAAAGGCGTGGTGCTCGTCACCCGCGACATGATGGCGAAGCTGAAGCTGTGAGCATGAAAGTCCTGTCGGTCGCATCCGAGGCGGCGGGGCTGGTCAAGACCGGCGGGCTCGCCGATGTGGCAGGCGCATTGCCAGCGGCGCTCGCGGCGCAGGGGGTGGCGGTGACGACGCTCGTGCCTGGCTATCCGGCGGTGCTGACAAAGCTCAGCAAGAAGCCGCAGGCCGTGCACAAGTGGGATGCGCTGCTGGGCACGCCCGCGCGGTTGCTGGCGGGCAAGCTGGGCGATCATCCGCTGCTGGTGCTCGATGCCCCGGCCCTGTTCGCGCGCGAGGGCGGGCCCTATGCCGATCCCTCGGGCCGCGACTGGGACGACAACTGGCACCGCTTCGCCGCCCTCGCCCGCGCCGCCGCCGACATCGCGGGCGGCGCGGTGGAGGGCCTTGGCTTCGACCTCGTCCATGCGCATGACTGGCAGGCGGGGATGGTGCCCGCCTATCTGCGCCTCGCTCCCCTGAAGGGCGGACGTGCAGTGCCGAGCGTGATGACGATCCACAACATGGCCTTCCAGGGCTATTATCCCGCCGAGGTGTTTCCCAAGCTCGGCCTGCCATCCTCGGCGTGGACGGTGGACGGGGTCGAAAGCTACGGCGGGGTCGGCTTCCTCAAGGCCGGGATGCAGCTGGCCGATGCGATCACCACGGTCAGCCCGACCTATGCGGGCGAGATCTGTTCTGTCGAGTTCGGGATGGGGCTGGAGGGGATCGTGCTCGCCCGGTCGAACCGCGTGCACGGCATCCTCAACGGGATCGACACCGCGGAGTGGAACCCGGCGACCGACCCGCACCTTCCCGCCAATTTCACCGCCGCAACCCTTGCCGCAAGGCGGAAGAACAAGCGCGCGATCGAGACAGAATTCAGCCTCGATCGCTCCGACGGGCCACTGTTCGTGGTCGTCACCCGGCTGACGTGGCAGAAGGGCATGGACGTGCTCGCGGGCGTTCTCGATCACCTCGCCGGGATCGGCGCGCGGCTCGCGCTGCTGGGATCGGGCGATGCCGAGATCGAGCAGGCCTTCCTCGCCGCCGCCGCGCGCCATCCGGGGCGGATCGGCGTGCGCATCGGCTATGACGAGGCGCTCTCGCACCGCTTGCAGGCAGGCGGCGATGCGATCCTGATCCCGAGCCGCTTCGAACCCTGCGGCCTGACCCAGCTTTACGGCCTCGCCTATGGCTGCGTCCCCGTGGTGGCGCGCACCGGCGGCCTTGCCGACACGGTGATCGACGCCAACCCCGCCGCGCTGGCCGCGGGGGTCGCGACCGGCATCCAGAAGAACGCCGTCAGCCACAATGCTCTCGCCATGGCGGTGAGCCGCGCGGTGGAACTTTTCAACCGCCCGGCGGAGTGGAAGCGGCTCCAGAAAAACGGGATGAAGGCCAATTTTTCATGGGGCGCGAGCGGCGCGGCCTATGCGGCGCTTTACCGCCACTTGATCGAGGAACAGGCATGATCCATACCGTCCCCACCACGCCCTTCGAAGGCCAGAAGCCCGGCACATCGGGCCTGCGCAAGAAGGTGCGGGTGTTCCAGCAGCCGGGCTATGCCGAGGCCTTCATCCAGAGTGTGTTCGACGTGGTCGAACGCCCGGCAGGCTCCACGCTGGTGATCGGCGGCGACGGGCGGTTCCACAACCGCACCGTGATCGCCCGCGCGATCCAGATGGCGGCCGCCAATGGCTATGCCCGCGTGCTGGTGGGGCAAGGCGGCATCCTCTCGACCCCCGCTGCCAGCCATGTGATCCGCAAATATGGCGCGAGCGGCGGGCTGATCCTCTCGGCCAGCCACAATCCCGGCGGGCCGGACGAGGATTTCGGCATCAAGTACAACATCGCCAATGGCGGCCCCGCGCCCGAGGCGGTGACCGAGGCGATCTACGCCCGCACGCAGGTGATCGACCGCTGGATGATGGTCGAAGGCGATGTCGATCTCGACCGCATCGGCACCTCGCAGATCGGCGATATGGCGGTCGACGTGATCGACTCCGTCGCCGACTATGCCGATCTGATGGAAGAGCTGTTCGATTTCGACGCGATCCGCGCGGCGGTACATGATGGCCTGTCGATGGCCTTCGATGCGATGCACGCGGTGACCGGGCCCTATGCGCATGAAATCCTCGAACGCCGCCTCGGCTTTCGCGAGGGCACGGTGCACAACGGCCACCCGCTTGAGGATTTCGGCGGGCACCACCCTGACCCCAACCTTGTCCATGCGCGGGTGCTCTACGACCTGATGATGTCGGACGATGCGCCCGCCCTGGGTGCGGCCTCGGACGGGGACGGGGACCGCAATCTCATCATCGGCAAGGGGGTCTTCATCACGCCTTCGGATTCGCTCGCGATGCTGGCGGCCAATGCCCACCTCGCGCCCGCCTACGCCGGAGGGCTGAAGGGCATCGCCCGCTCGATGCCCACCAGCGCCGCCGCCGACCGGGTGGCCGCAGCGCTGGGCATCCCGCTGTGGGAGACGCCGACGGGTTGGAAGTTCTTCGGCACCCTGCTCGACGCCGGGATGGCCACCATCTGCGGCGAGGAAAGCGCGGGCACCGGCAGCGATCACGTGCGCGAAAAGGACGGGCTGTGGGCGGTGCTGCTGTGGCTCAACATCCTCGCCGTCACCGGCAAGCCCGTGATGCAGATCGCGCAGGAGCATTGGGCGCGCTTCGGGCGCAACTACTACGCCCGCCACGATTACGAGGCGATTGCGACCGACAGGGCCAATGCGTTGATGACGGCGCTGGAAGCCTCGTTGGCGGGCCTGCCGGGCAAGGCATTCGGCCCGCTCACGGTCTCCGCCGCCGATCAGTTCGCCTATACCGATCCGGTCGACGGTTCGGAAAGCCACCGCCAAGGCGTGCGGGTGATGTTCGCCTGCGGCTCGCGGATCGTGTTCCGCCTTTCGGGGACGGGCACCGAGGGGGCGACCTTGCGGGTCTACCTCGAACGCTACGAAGGCCCCGAAGGCAGCCTCGCGGAGGAGACCCCCGCCATGCTCGCCGACCTCATCGCCGCGGCCGAGGCCATCGCCGGGATCGCGGCGCATACGGGCCGCACCGCGCCGGATGTCGTGACATGAGCGCCGATCTCGGAGCGATCGTCAGCGAGGGGACGACCCGTTTCCGCGTGCGTGCGCCGCGGGCCGATGCGCTGATGCTCTGCCTGTTCGACACGGACGGCACCGAAACCCGCCACGACATGACCCGCGACGAAGACGGCGAGCACTGGGTGATCGAGCTTCCCGAAGACATGGCAGGCCAGCGCTACGGCTACCGTGCGCGGGGCGAGTGGGCACCGGAAAAAGGGCTGTGGTTCGACGAGGCCAAGCTGCTGGTCGATCCCCACGCAACCCAGCTCGACCGGCGGTTCAAGGCCGACAAGGCGCTGACCGAACGCGGGGCCGAGACCGCGCATCTTGTGCCGCGCGCCATCGTGATGCGCGAATACGAAGGCTTTCCAAAGCAGGCGCCGTTGTTCGATCGCGGCGGGCTGATCTACGAAGTCAACGTCCGCGCCTTTACGCTGAACCATCCCGATGTGCCCGAGGGCATCCGCGGCACGATTGCGGCAATGGCCCATCCGGCGGTGATCGCCCATCTCAAGAAGATCGGCGTGAGCGCGGTGGAGTTCATGCCCGTCATCGCGTGGATGGACGAGCCGCATCTCGGCCCGCTCGGCCTTGCGAACCACTGGGGCTACAACCCGGTCGCCCCGATGGCGCTCGACCCCGGCCTGTGTCCGGGCGGCGTGCGCGAGCTGCGCAAGACCGTCGAGGCGCTGCACGAGGCGGGTATCGGCGTGCTGCTCGACCTCGTGTTCAATCACACCGGGGAAGGCGATGCCACCGGCAACGTGATCTGCCTGCGCGGGATGGACGATACTGCCTATGCGCGCAGCGAAGACGGCGTGATGCTCAACGATTCGGGGTGCGGCAACACGGTCGATTTCGGGCAGGAATGGGTGCGCGAACTGGCGCTTGACACGATGCGCCATTTCGTCGCGCGCTGCGGGATCGACGGGTTCCGCTTCGACCTCGCCCCGATCATGGCGCGCAGCCCCGGCTTCGATCCCGAAGCGCCGATCTTTGCCGCAATCGCCGAGGACGAATGGCTGCACGACCGCGTGATGATCGCCGAGCCGTGGGACATCGGCCCGGGCGGCTACCAGCTCGGCCATTTTCCGCAAAGCTGGCTCGAATGGAACGACCGATTCCGTGACGATGTCCGCCGCTTCTGGCGCGGGGACGCAGGGGTCGCCGCGCTCGCCACGCGGATCGCGGGGTCATCCGATCTGTTCGGGAGCGACTGCCGCAGCGTCAATTTCCTCGCCGCGCATGATGGCTTCACCCTCGCCGACACGGTCGCCTACGAGGAGCGTCACAACGAGGCCAATGGCGAGGACAATCGCGACGGGCACAGCGACAACAATTCGTGGAACAACGGGGTCGAAGGCCCGACCGACGATCCCGATGTGCTCGCCCGCCGCGCCGCCGATCTGCGCGCGCTGCTGGGCACGCTGTTCGCTTCGACCGGCACGATCATGCTCACTGCGGGCGACGAGTTCGGGCGCAGCCAGCAGGGCAACAACAACGCCTATTGTCAGGATATGCCGATCGACTGGAAGGGGCGTGACATCGCGCTGGAAGACCATGTCGCGGCACTTTCGGCGGCGCGCGCGGCGCATGTCGCGGCTTTCGCGCAGTTCCCCGAGGACGGGCAATGGCTCACGCTCGATGGCGCGCCAATGACCCCGGAGGATTGGGAAAATCCGGAAATCCCCGGCTTCATCCATCGCCCCCCGGATGGGCATGAGCGCCCGGCGATCCGCATCGACCGCAGCGCGCGCGAGGCGGGCTGGGCGTAATCGTTCAGGCGGCGGCGCGGGTCAGCCTTGCGCGGGCCTCGGCCTCGCCGATCAGGGGGAGCAGCTCGCCCATGTCGGGGCCGTGGTCCATCCCGGTGAGCGCCTGGCGCAGCGGCAGGAACAGCGGCTTGCCCTTGCGGCCCGTCGCCTCTTTGAGCGCATTGGTGAGCGCTGCCCACGGGTTGTCGCTCCAGACCAGCAACCGCGCAGCCTCGGCAAGGAAGGCTTTGTCCTCATCGGTGAAGTCCGGCTGGGTGATCGGGCCGGTGACCAGCTTCCACCATTCCGCCGCCTCGCCCACATGGGCAAGATTGGGGCGCACCGCGTGCCAGCCCGCTGCGTCCATGCCCTCCGGCAGCCGCGCCGCGACCGCATCGAAGGGCAGCTGGTGAACGATTCCGGTGTTCAGCCGCTCAAGATCCTCCTCGTCGAACTTGGCGGGCGCGCGGCCGAAGGTCGAAAGGTCGAAGCTGGCGGTCAGCGCAGCATGATCGGCGATGGGTTCGACCGGTTGCGAGGTGCCGAGCCGCGCCAGCAGCGCGATGATGGCCTCCGGCTCGATCCCGCGCTCCCGAAAGGCATCGCAGCCAAGCGAGCCGAGGCGCTTGGACAGCTTGCCTTCCTTGCCGACCAGCAACGCCTCGTGGGCGAAGGCGGGGAGCGGCTTTGCTGCAGCGAATTGTGCAGCATAAAGTGCGGTAAAGATCTGAATCTGAACGGCGGTGTTCGAAACATGATCCTCGCCGCGCAGCACCTGCGTCACGCCCATGTCGATGTCGTCGACCGCGCTCGGCATCATGTAGAGCCACGAGCCATCGGCGCGGCGGATCACCGGGTCGGAGAGCTGGGCGGGGTCGAATTTCTGCGGGCCGCGAATGCCGTCGTCCCACGCAATCGGTTCGGAATGGTCGAGCAGGAAGCGCCAGTGGGGGGCCGTGCCCTCGGCTTCCTTCGCCGCGCGTTCCGCCTCCGTCAGCTTGAGCGCGGCGCGATCATAGATCGGCGGCAAGCCGCGGCCGAGCGCGATCTTGCGCTTGATTTCGAGCTCCTGCGCGCTCTCGTAACAGGGGTAGATGCGCCCTGCTGCCTTGAGCGCGTCAAACGCCGCTCGATAGCGGTCGAGCCGCGCGGACTGGCGCTCCTCGCGGTCCCAGGTAAGACCCAGCCAGGTGAGGTCGGCGCGGATCGCTTCGACGTAGTCCTCACGGCTACGCTCGGCATCGGTGTCGTCGATGCGAAGGATGAAGGTGCCGCCCGCCTGCCGCGCCAGCATCCAGTTGTGGAGCGCGGTGCGGATGTTGCCGACATGCAGCCGGCCCGTGGGCGAAGGGGCGAAGCGGGTGGTGGTCATGGATGCGCGGTAGAACGCGCCGCAACGCCCCGCAAGGGTTCACGCAGCGCGCAATTCCGCCGCCGCCAGCGCCAGCGCGCCCTCCCACAGCCGCGGCATCCGGTCGGAGCGGATGAGCCCGCCCAGCACGCCTTCGAACCCGCGCCGGTCGCCTTCTGCGGCGGCATCGACGAACTTCCCGATGGTGGTCTCGTCATGGCTGAGCAACCGGCAGCAGAAGCGCGAGACATGGATGTTCTCGGGCCAGCTGGCGGAGATGGCATGGGCGAGCATCAGCGTCTTGGCCGCGATTTCGACCCCGCCGAGCCGCACCGCCAGCTCTGGCACCGGATCGCGTCCCACCCGCTCGTGCAAGGCGATGAGCCGCAGGGCATGGATGAAGCGTCCACCGATCGGCCCGAGGTTTTCGACCCGGGGCGGCTCTGCCAGCGCGGCGATGATGGCGCGTGTGGCGGTTGTGGGGGGCGGTCGATCGGACATGGAACCTCGCAGGCTTGGACGGGAGAGTCGCGACCATCCTAGCTTTATGCGAATGACTTGCAATAGCGCATTTGACGCATAGGCGAAGAAAAGCCCCGCCGAAGCTTGCGCTCGGACGGGGCCTTCTCGAATGACCGCAAGGGCGCGGCGGAGAGCTTACTCTTCGCCCGCTTCCTCCACGTCGGCCGCCGGGGCGGAGCTCGCCATGGCAGCCATCGCGGCCTTCATCTTCTCTTCCGAGCCGATCGCATCGGCTTCCGGCTCGACTTCGCGCTGGCCCGAAGCGGACAGGGCTTCCTGCTGCTTCTTCCACGCCGCCTTCAGCGCCGCATCGCGGCTGTTGGCAGTGACGCGCAGACGGTTCATGCCGGCCCCCGTGCCCGCCGGGATCAGACGCCCGACGATCACGTTTTCCTTCAGCCCGATCAGTGTGTCCTTCTTCCCTTCGACCGCCGCCTGCGTCAGCACGCGGGTGGTTTCCTGGAACGAGGCCGCAGAGATGAAGCTGCGGGTCTGGAGCGAGGCCTTGGTGATGCCGAGCAGCACCGGAGTTCCGCTCGCGCCCTGCTTGCCCTTCGCCAGCTTGCCGTTGATCTCCAGCATTTCGGCCAGATCGACCTGTTCGCCCGGCAGCAGGGTGGTGTCCCCGCCGTCGGTGATCTCGACCTTCTGCAGCATCTGGCGAACGATCACCTCGATGTGCTTGTCGTTGATCTTCACGCCCTGCAAGCGATAGACTTCCTGGATCTCGTTCACGAGATACTCGGCCAGCGCTTCGACGCCCATCACCTCGAGGATGTCGTGCGGGTTGGGCGAGCCGGAAACAAGGGTATCACCCTTCTTCACGTAGTCGCCTTCCTGCACGTCGATCACCTTGGTCTTGGCGATCAGGTACTCGACGGCTTCGCCCTCCTCGGGCACGATCGCGATCTTGCGCTTCGCCTTGTATTCGCGGACGAATTCGATCCGGCCGGAAATCTTGGCGATGACCGAGACGTCCTTGGGCATACGCGCCTCGAACAGTTCGGCCACACGCGGCAGACCGCCGGTGATGTCGCGGGTCTTGGCGGCTTCGCGGCTCGCACGGGCGAGAATGTCGCCCGCCTGCACCGTGTCGCCATCCGCAACCGACAGGGTCGTGCCCGGAGCGAGCATGTAGCGCGCCGCTTCGGTCTCGCCCCCGCCTTCGCCCAGAAGGGTCATGCGCGGACGCAGGTCTTCCTTCTTCTTGCGGCCCGTCGCCCGGTTTTCGGTGACGACACGCTGGGCGATGCCGGTCGCATCATCCATCTGTTCTTCGAGCGTGATGCCCTCGATCAGATCCTGATAGCGCACCACACCCGATTGCTCGGTGATGATCGGCAGGGTGAAGGGGTCCCATTCGGCCAGACGATCGCCGACCTTGACGCTGTCGCCATCGCTGAACTTCAGCACGGTCCCGTAAGGCACCTTGTGCATCTCGCGCTCGCGCCCTTCGGCGTCGATCACCGCGATCTCGCCATTGCGCGCCAGGCTGAGGATGCGGCCCTGCTTGTCGGTGATGGTCGGCATGTCGCGGTATTCGATCCGGCCATCCGAAATCGCTTCGAGGTGGCTGGTTTCATTGAGCTGCGCCGCGCCGCCGATGTGGAAGGTCCGCATCGTCAGCTGGGTGCCGGGCTCGCCGATCGACTGCGCCGCGATGACACCCACCGCTTCGCCGATATTCACCGGAGTCCCGCGGGCCAGATCGCGCCCGTAACAGGTCGCGCACACGCCCTGTTCGGCTTCGCAGATCAGCGGCGAACGGATCTTGGCCGACTGGACTTCAGCCGCCTCGATCTCCTTCACCATCGCCTCGTCGAGCAGGGTGCCCGCCGGAACGATCACTTCGCCGGTTGCCGCGTTGACGATGTCCTCCGCCACGGTGCGGCCGAGAATGCGCTCGCCGAGCGAGGCGATGACCGAGCCGCCCTGCACGATGGCGCGCATTTCGAGCGCGTTCTGGGTGCCGCAATCGTCCTCGACGATGACGCAATCCTGCGACACGTCGACCAGACGGCGGGTGAGGTAACCCGAGTTGGCGGTCTTCAGCGCGGTGTCCGCGAGGCCCTTGCGGGCGCCGTGGGTCGAGTTGAAGTATTCAAGAACGGTCAGACCTTCCTTGAAGTTCGAGATGATCGGGGTCTCGATGATCTCGCCCGAAGGCTTGGCCATCAGACCGCGCATCCCGGCCAGCTGCTTCATCTGCGCCGGGCTACCACGCGCACCGGAGTGGCTCATCATGTAGATCGAATTGATCTGGGCTTCCTTGCCCGTCTCGCCGTCGATCGGCTGCGCCTTGATCTCCGCCATCATCGCGTCGGCGACCATGTCACCGCACTTCGACCAGGCGTCGATCACCTTGTTGTACTTTTCCTGCTGGGTGATGAGACCGTCCTGGTACTGCTGCTCGTAACCGGCAACCAGTTCCTTGGTCTCCTCGACCAGCTTCTCCTTGGCGTCGGGGATGATCATGTCATCCTTGCCGAAGCTGATGCCGGCCTTGAACGCGTGACGGAAGCCCAGCGCCATGATGGCGTCGGCGAACAGCACGGTGTCCTTCTGGCCGGTGTGACGATAGACCTGATCGATCACGTCGCCGATCTCGCGCTTGGTGAGCAGGCGGTTGACGATGTCGAAGGGCACCTTGTGGCTCTTCGGCAGGCATTCGCCGATCAGCATCCGGCCCGGCGTGGTGACGAAGCGCTTCATCTCCACCACACCGTTTTCGTCGGCCTGCGGGACGCGGGCGATGACGCGGGTGTGCAGCGTGACCGCCTTGGTCTCGAGCGCCTGGTGCACTTCGGCCATGTCGGCAAAGCGCGGCAGCTTCTCGATCCTGGTGCCGTCCTTGTCCTCGATGAATTCGGGGTGCTTCTCCTGCCGCTCCATCGAGAGGTAGTAGATCCCCAGAACCATGTCCTGCGAAGGCACGATGATCGGCTTGCCGTTGGCGGGCGAGAGGATGTTGTTGGTCGACATCATGAGCACGCGCGCTTCGAGCTGGGCTTCCAGCGACAGCGGCACGTGGACCGCCATCTGGTCACCGTCGAAGTCGGCGTTGAAGGCCGAGCAGACCAGCGGGTGCAGCTGGATCGCCTTGCCTTCGATCAGCACGGGCTCGAACGCCTGGATGCCCAGACGGTGCAGCGTCGGTGCGCGGTTGAGCAGCACCGGGTGCTCGCGGATCACCTCGTCGAGGATATCCCAGACTTCCTTGCGCTCCTTCTCGACCCACTTCTTGGCCTGCTTCAGGGTCATGGAGAGACCCTTGGCGTCCAGACGCGCGTAGATGAACGGCTTGAACAGTTCGAGCGCCATCTTCTTGGGCAGGCCGCACTGGTGCAGCTTGAGCTCAGGCCCGGTCACGATCACCGAACGGCCCGAATAGTCGACGCGCTTGCCGAGCAGGTTCTGGCGGAAGCGGCCCTGCTTTCCCTTGAGCATGTCGGAGAGCGACTTCAGCGGACGCTTGTTGGCGCCGGTGATGACGCGGCCACGGCGGCCGTTGTCGAACAGGGCGTCGACCGCTTCCTGCAACATGCGCTTTTCGTTGCGCACGATGATGTCCGGCGCGCGCAGTTCGATCAGGCGCTTCAGACGGTTGTTGCGGTTGATCACGCGGCGATAGAGATCGTTGAGATCCGAAGTCGCGAAACGACCGCCGTCGAGCGGCACCAGCGGGCGCAGTTCGGGCGGGATGACCGGAATCACTTCGAGGATCATCCATTCGGGGCGGTTGCCCGAATCGATGAAGCTTTCGACGACCTTCAGCCGCTTGATGATCTTCTTGGGCTTCAATGCCGACTTGGTGGTCGCCAGCTCTTCCATGAGCACGTCGCGCTCGGCCTCGAGGTCGAGCTGCATCAGCATGGTGCGCACGGCTTCCGCGCCGATGTCGGCGGTGAAGGCGTCTTCGCCATATTCGTCCTGCGCTTCGAGGAGTTCATCCTCGGTCAGCAGCTGGTACTTTTCGAGCGGAGTGAGGCCCGGCTCGGTGACGATGTAGCTTTCGAAGTAGAGCACGCGCTCGAGCTGCTTCAGCTGCATGTCGAGCAGCAGGCCGATGCGCGAGGGGAGCGACTTCAGGAACCAGATATGCGCGACGGGCGCGGCGAGCTCGATGTGGCCCATGCGCTCGCGGCGGACCTTGGTCACCGTGACTTCGACGCCGCACTTTTCGCAGACGACGCCCTTGTACTTCATGCGCTTGTACTTGCCGCACAGGCACTCGTAGTCCTTCACGGGGCCGAAGATGCGCGCGCAGAACAGCCCGTCACGCTCCGGCTTGAAGGTGCGGTAGTTGATCGTCTCGGGCTTCTTGATCTCGCCATAGGACCACGAGCGGATACGCTCCGGCGAGGCGATGCCGATCTGGATCTGGTCGAAGGTTTCGGGCTTCGCCAGCTGGTTGGTGAATTTGGTCAGGTCGTTCATGACTTACTTCCCATTGGGGGTTTTCGTGGTGCTGGCGACGTCATTTCCGTTGACGTACGAAACCAGCCGAATTCCGATCAAAACAACGCCTATGCAGACGAGAACAAGGCCGATTGCGGAAGGGAGCCAGTGCTCATTGGTTGTGTCCAATAGAGCCCCGGCAAGTGCCGACATCATGCCGGCAAGTCCGAGCAAACGCCCCCAGGTCATGGGAACAGGTTCGCTCGTATCCCTTCCGAAGATCCGCATCCGCGCTTACTCCGCTGCCTCCAGCATCTCGCCGTCGTCGTCCTCGTCGAGGATCGACTTCAGTTCGACGTTGAGGCCGAGGCTGCGCATTTCCTTCACGAGCACGTTGAAGCTCTCCGGAATGCCGGCCTCGAAGGTGTCGTCGCCCTTGACGATCGCTTCGTAGACCTTGGTGCGGCCGACCACATCGTCGGACTTCACCGTCAGCATTTCCTGCAAGGTGTAGGCCGCGCCGTAGGCCTGGAGCGCCCAGACCTCCATTTCCCCGAAGCGCTGGCCGCCGAACTGCGCCTTGCCGCCCAGCGGCTGCTGGGTGACGAGCGAGTAGGGGCCGATCGAACGCGCGTGGATCTTGTCGTCGACGAGGTGGTGGAGCTTCAGCATATAGATGATGCCCACGGTCACCTTGCGGTCGAACGCCTCGCCGGTGCGGCCGTCATAGAGGACGGACTGGCCCGAGGAATCGATCCCCGCCTTGACCAGCATGTCCGAAACGTCGGCTTCACGCGCACCGTCGAACACCGGGGTCCCCATCGGCACGCCGGCCGAAAGGTTGCCCGCCAGCTCGACGATATCGGCGGTGGTGCGGCTTTCGAGATCCTCGAAATACTGCTCGCCATAGATGTCCTTGAGACGATCCACGACCGCAGCCGGCGGTGCGACATTGGCGTAATCTTCGGCAGCGTTCGGATTGGCAGCGCGCCACTCGTCCAGCATGTCCTTGATTTCGTGACCCAGCGCGCGGGCCGCAAAGCCAAGGTGCGTTTCGAAGATCTGCCCGACGTTCATGCGCGACGGCACACCCAGCGGGTTGAGCACGAGGTCGACATGCGTCCCGTCGGCGAGGAACGGCATGTCCTCGATCGGCAGGATGCGGCTGATGACACCCTTGTTCCCGTGACGGCCGGCCATCTTGTCGCCCGGCTGCAGCTTGCGCTTCACCGCGACGAAGACCTTGACCATCTTGAGCACGCCCGGAGCCAGTTCGTCACCGCGCTCCAGCTTTTCCTTGCGGTCCTGGAACTTGGCATCGATCAGCGCGACGGCTTCGTCGTATTGCGACTTCACCGCTTCGATCTGCGCCTGACGGCCATCCTCGGCGACCGCGAACTTGAACCATTCGTGACGGTCGATCTCCTCGAGCATGCTCTCGGTGATTTCGACACCCTTCTTCAGCCCCTTGGGAGCCGCCGAAGCGGTCTGGCCGACCAGCATGTCGCGCAGGCGGTTGTAAGTCGCGCGGTTGAGGATGTTGCGTTCGTCCGCCGCGTCCTTGCGGAGGCGTTCGATTTCCTCGTTCTGGATCGCACGGGTACGGTCGTCGATCTCGATCCCGTGACGGTTGAAGACGCGCACTTCCACGACCGTACCGGCCACGCCCGGGGGCAGACGCAGCGAGGTGTCGCGCACGTCGCTCGCCTTTTCGCCGAAGATCGCGCGCAGCAGCTTTTCTTCCGGGGTCATCGGCGATTCACCCTTGGGGGTGATCTTGCCGACCAGAATGTCACCGGGGTGAACTTCCGCACCGATATAGACGATGCCCGCTTCGTCGAGGTTGCGCAGGGCTTCCTCGCCGACATTGGGAATGTCGCGGGTGATGTCTTCCGGCCCGAGCTTGGTGTCACGCGCCATGACTTCGAACTCCTCGATGTGGATCGAGGTGAAGACGTCGTCCTTCACGATGCGTTCGCTGATCAGGATCGAGTCTTCGTAGTTGTAGCCATTCCAGGGCATGAAGGCGACGAGGCTGTTCTTGCCCAGCGCCAGCTCGCCCAGATCGGTCGACGGGCCGTCGGCGATGATGTCGCCGGCTTCGATCACGTCACCCACCTTCACCAGCGGGCGCTGGTTGATGCAGGTATCTTGGTTGGAACGCTGGAACTTCTGCAGCGTGTAAATGTCGACGCCCGACTGGCCGGGTTCGACATCGCCGATCGCACGGATCACGATACGGGTCGCGTCGACCTGATCGACGATCCCGCCGCGCTTGGCCGCAATCGCGGCGCCCGAATCGCGCGCCACGGTTTCTTCCATGCCGGTGCCGACCCACGGCGCTTCCGCCTTCACGAGCGGCACGGCCTGGCGCTGCATGTTCGAGCCCATCAGCGCGCGGTTGGCGTCATCGTTTTCCAGGAACGGAATGAGCGAGGCCGCGACCGAAACGAGCTGCTTGGGGCTGACGTCCATCAGCGTAACCTGGTCGCGCATCGCCATCAGGTTGTCGCCGTTGTGACGCGCCGAGACCAGCTCTTCCACGAAAGAGCCGTCTTCGTTCAGCTCGGCCGAGGCTTGCGCCACGGTGTGCTTCTGCTCTTCCATCGCGGAGAGGTAGATCACGTCCGTGGTCACCTTGCCGTCCACCACCTTGCGGTAGGGGGTTTCGATGAAGCCGTACTTGTTGACGCGGCTGAAGCTCGCGAGCGAGTTGATCAGACCGATGTTCGGGCCTTCCGGCGTTTCGATCGGGCAGATGCGGCCATAGTGGGTCGGGTGAACGTCGCGCACTTCGAAGCCGGCACGCTCACGGGTGAGACCGCCCGGCCCCAATGCCGAGACGCGGCGCTTGTGGGTGACTTCCGAGAGCGGGTTGGTCTGGTCCATGAACTGCGAAAGCTGCGAGGAACCGAAGAACTCGCGCACCGCGGCCACGGCGGGCTTGGCGTTGATGAGGTCGTTCGGCATCACCGTGCTGACGTCAACCGAGCTCATGCGCTCCTTCACGGCGCGCTCCATGCGCAGCAGGCCGACGCGGTACTGGTTTTCCAGCAGCTCGCCCACCGAACGCACGCGGCGGTTGCCGAGGTTGTCGATGTCGTCGACTTCGCCCTTGCCGTCCTTGAGGCCGACAAGCTCCTTCACCACCGCGAGGATATCTTCCTTGCGCAGCGTGGTGATGGTGTCTTCGCATTCGAGACCCAGACGCATGTTCAGCTTCACGCGGCCCACGGCCGAGAGGTCATAGCGTTCGGCGTCGAAAAACAGGCCTTCGAACAGCGCCTCGGCGGTTTCCTTCGTCGGCGGTTCGCCCGGACGCATGACCTTGTAGATCGCTTCGAGACCCTCGTCGCGGTTCTCGGCCTTGTCGGCCTTGAGCGTGTTGCGGATCCACGGACCGGTGTTGATCTCGTCGATGTCGAGCAGGGGGAGGCGGTCGACGCCGGCCTTGTCGAGCGTTTCGACATGCTCGAGCGTCACTTCGTCACCGGCTTCGATGTAGATGCGGCCCGTGCTCTCGTCGATCATGTCGGCAGCGGCATAGCGGCTGACGACTTCCTCTGTGGGAAGCAGCAGTTCGGCAAGACCATCCTTGGCGGCCTTGTTGGCGGCGCGCGGGCTGATCTTCTGGCCAGCGGGGAAAACTTCCTCGCCCGTGGCGGCATCCACCAGCGCGAAGGTCGGCTTGGCACCGCGCCACTGTTCGGCCACGAAGGGGATCTTCCACCCGTCCTTGGCGCGTTCCCACACCACGGTGTTGTAGAAGTGCGCAAGAATGTCCTCGGCATCGAGGCCCAGCGCATAGAGCAGCGCGGTGACCGGCAGCTTGCGCTTGCGGTCGATGCGGACGTTGACGATGTCCTTGGCGTCGAATTCGAAATCCAGCCACGAACCGCGATAGGGGATCACGCGGGCGGCGAACAGCAGCTTGCCCGACGAGTGGGTCTTGCCGCGATCGTGATCGAACAGCACGCCCGGCGAACGGTGCATCTGGCTGACGATCACGCGCTCGGTGCCGTTGATGATGAAGGTGCCATTGTCCGTCATCAGGGGCATGTCGCCCATGTAGACATCCTGCTCCTTGATATCGAGGACCGAGCGGGTTTCGGTTTCGCTGTCCACCTCGAACACGATCAGGCGAAGCGTCACCTTCATCGGGGCGGCATAGGTGATGCCGCGCTGACGGCACTCGGTGGTGTCGTACTTGGGCTCTTCGAGTTCGTAATGGACGAAATCGAGCTCGGCGGTGCCGGCGAAATCGCGAATCGGGAACACAGAGCGGAGCGTCTTTTCGAGGCCCGAGACGTAGCCCGTGGCCTTGTCCGAACGCAGGAACTGCTCGTAGCTTTCGCGCTGAACCTCGATCAGGTTCGGCATCTGCACCACTTCGTGGATGTCGCCGAAGATCTTGCGGATGCGCTTCTTGGCGGTCCCTTGCGCCTTGCGGCTGCGGGTGACGGGCGGTTTCGCCTTGGTTGCCATGAGGGAGTGGGCCTCTTCAATTGGGCCGCGCGGGGATGGCCGCGCGGACGGGGAAAATCGCTGTGCTCCACGCGAAAAAGCCGCCATTCCGAACGCGCAAAAGCCGCTTGCCCAGCCCCGCGCATTTCGCAGGTCGGCAGCAGCATTCATCCAGCGTCGCGATAATGGCGTGTCGCCGCTTCCATCCTGAAGCCGATTCCCGCGCATGAATCGGCCCTGCTCGAAGCGGGCGAGGGCGCGATGTAGGAGCGCCTCCCCGCCCTGTCAATGCCGCGTCGGCGCGAAAGGGCCGGGAGCGAGCAGGGCTTTCCTACCCGCTCCCGAAGGCGCAGGCGACCAGCCGCGCTTTTCGCTCCGCTCTTTCTCAAGGCTCGCCCCTGCCCGCTTCGGCCCGGCCCGTGGTTTTCGCTCCGCAAGCAATTGTTCGTCCGCCGCACCTTAAGCCTGTCAAGACACTGATCCCAAACGATAAACTGGCCTGTTGGGAAAGTGACGCAGTGTAACCCTTGTCCGGGTCGTCGCGAGGTTTTTATTGCGAAACGACGCGATCAATATCGTTTTTCAATATTATTGATTGACGATATGTCGCGAATCGGGTTAGAGGAGGTTTATCGAATTACGATGAGCAATCGAAAGGAAAACGATATGACCCGCCTGACCACCAACGCTCTTGCCGCCTGCGCCGCCTTCGTCCTGTCGATCGCCTCGATCGGCGCGATCGTCACCGTTCCGCCCGCACAGGCCGCAGCCCCCGCATCGTTTGTCGCAGCCGAACTCGCCTGATTTCGGCGCCCATAAGGAGAACCCGCAATGAACGCGCCCCGAAAAGACCCCCTGCTGCTGGCGGGCAAGACGCTGACCCTGCTGATCCAGGGAGCGATGGCTCTGGCCGCAGCCGTGATCGTCCTCATGATCCCCGCCATCCTGTTCACCAAGGACGAGATCAACGCCGAGGTGATCGCCGAAGTCGGGCCCGATGCGCTCGCCATGCCGATCCTCCCGCTCATGCTGCTGCTCGCCTGCGTCCTCGTCGTTGTGGCGCTGGTCTTCCTGTTCTTCGGAAAGCTGCGCGGCATCATCGATACGGTGGCGGCGGGGGACCCCTTCGTGCCCGGCAACGCCGATCGCCTGGCCACGATGGCGTGGCTGCAGATGGCGATCTACGTCGCCAAGCTCGCAGCCGAACGCGCTGCCATCGGGATGGCTGGCTGGGTCAACCAGTTCCGCGAGGTGACGATGGACACATCCTTCAACATCGACGTGATCCCGGTGCTGTTGATCCTCGTCCTGTTCATCCTCGCCCGGGTCTTCCGCCACGGCGCCGCGATGCGCGACGATCTGGAAGGAACCGTGTGATGCCCCCCATCAATGACGATCTCGAAGGAACCCGAATCATGGTGAAGCTCGACGACCTGCTCCACGCGCGCCGCATGACGCTGACCGAACTGGCCGACCGGGTGGGCCTCACCCTCGCCAACCTGTCGATCCTCAAGACCGGCAAGGCCAAGGCGATCCGCTTCTCGACCCTCGCCGCGATCTGCCGCGAGCTGGAATGCCAGCCGGGCGACCTGCTAGCCTATGACGAGGCGGGGACTTCCTGACACCGGCTGCGGCTGTCTTGCAACCAGCCTGCCCGACGGCTAAAGCGCCCCCGCTAACAGGAGAAACCCAATGAAGCGTATTGCACTTGTCGCCGCCCTTCCCCTCGTTCTTGCCCTTGGCGCCTGCAACGGCCAGCAGGAAGAAATCGGCGAAGCACAGGACGATGTCGCCGAAGCCCAGGGCGAAGTGATGGATTCGGCTTCGGGCATGGTGGAAGACCAGGCCGACGTCGCCGAAGCGCAGGCCGATGTGGCCGAAGCGGCCGGCAAGCCCGCCGAAGCTGCCGCGCTGGAAAAGAAGGCCGACGAGCTCGAAGCCAAGGCAGAGAAAATGGAAGACACCGCCGACGGGATGTAAGTCCCGCCGCGCCGGGTGGCGGCGCGTCGCGCTCCGGCTTGACATTACCGCCTACCGCTTTAAGGGCTCGCCACGATCGGCGCGCCCTTTTCGGTTTGCCGCTCATCCGTCCGAGACAGTTGGTGAGGGCAATCGGGCTCTCTTAATTTCCAGCCTAGACGGGGAAACGAGATTTTGCCGGGCAGCTCCGCAGGGGCCTGCTCTGCCTGTGCCTGATGGCACACCCTCCTTCCCTATCGACGGACTCGCCCGTGCCCGGAGCCTTCGCTCCGGCATGGACATAACGTAGCCGGTCGCGCGGGAGCCATCCCTCGCGGCCATTTGTGAAGGAGTATGGCATGGATCGTTCGCAGAAAGCCGACGCGGTTGCCCAGCTCAATGCGGTCTTCAACGAGGTCGGCGTGGTGGTTGTCACCCGCAACCTCGGCATGACGGTGGCCCAGTCCACCGCCCTGCGCGGGAAGATGCGCGATGCTGGTGCGTCCTACAAGGTTGCGAAGAACCGTCTCGCCAAGCTCGCCGTTGAAAACACCGACTATGTCGGGCTCGGTGACATGCTCACCGGCCCGGTCGGGCTGGCCTGGTCGACTGACCCGGTCGCGGCCGCCAAGGCCGCTGTCGATTTCGCCAAGACGAACGACAAGCTCGAAATCGTCGGCGGTTCGATGGGTTCGGTCGTCCTGGACGAAGCCGGGATCAAGGCGCTTGCCTCGATGCCCAGCCTCGACGAGCTGCGCGCGAAGCTCATCGGTCTGGTCAACGCCCCGGCGACGAAGATCGCTCAGGTCGTTACCGCACCCGCTGCGAAGGTCGCCCGCGTGTTTGCCGCTTACGCGGACAAGGCAGCCTAAGAGACGTTTTTCGCCAGACGAAACAATCTTTTGGGGCAAATTCGCCCCGCCACAATTTGGAGTGAACCATCATGGCCGATATTGCCAAGCTTGTTGAAGAACTTTCGAAGCTGACCGTGCTCGAAGCCGCCGACCTCGCCAAGGCCCTCGAAGAAGCATGGGGCGTGAGCGCCGCTGCTGCTGTCGCGGTTGCCGCTGGCCCGGCTGCGGGCGGCGACGCCCCGGCTGCCGAAGAGCAGACCGAATTCGACGTCATCCTGACCGGCGACGGCGGGAAGAAGATCCAGGTCATCAAGGAAGTCCGCGCCATCACCGGCCTGGGCCTGACCGAAGCCAAGGCTCTCGTCGAATCGACCCCGAAGGCGGTCAAGGAAGGCGTTAACAAGGCCGAAGCCGAAGAAATCAAGAAGAAGATCGAAGAAGCCGGCGGCACCGTCGAGCTCAAGTAAGCTCGTCACCGCGGTCTTCGACCGACACGGGAAGGGCGGCGCCAGCGATGGCGCCGCCCTTTTTGTATTTACTCGCCAGTAAAGCGAGGTAACGGGCGCTTGCGATCTCACAGGGGGCTCGCACAACAGGGACGACTATCACATGAAACTGCACTCTCTGGCGCTCGCCATCGCGGCGGGCGCTGCGCTGTCGGGCTGCGCGACGGTCATGAACGGGACCAACATCGACTACATGACCGAAACCGATCCCACCGGAGCCGACATCGTGTTCCTGAACGGGCTCAAGTGCACCTCGCCCTGCACGCTGGAACTGAAGCGCGGTGCGGATACCCGCGTGGACATTTCCAAGCCGGGCTACGAACCGGTCTATGTGCTCATCCAGTCGCGCCTGGCCGGTTCGACCTTCGGCAACATTCTGGCCGGCGGGATCATCGGCGGCGTGGTCGATGGCGGCAATGGCGCGAGCAACACCCTCGCCCCGCGCCCGCTGAGCGTGCGCCTGGCGCCGGTCGGCTCGGGCCAGAAGGCGATGCTGCTCGACAAGGAAGGCAAGGACCTGATGACCGTCGACGAGCACAACGACAAGGTCCGCGCAGACGTCGCCAAGACCATCGGCAGCCAGTCGGCCGGGCTGGGCGGAACCGAGTGATCGCCTGAGCGAATTGGGGGGCGGCGCAAGCGATTGCGCCGCCCCTTCGCATGCAAGCGGTCGTATGGGAAACCGCGCCGAAAGCCTTCCGACCACGTGATTTTTCGCACAATCATCCATTTTGGAGGCATCGCCCACGCCCTCGGAGGCGCAAAAATTAATGCAAGCTTTGCAATCGTCTAGAAACCGGACGATTCCATGATGCGATGGCGAAGATACTTTACAGCCTGTTAATAACCCCTAACATTGGCTTACCGAGTCGCCGAGTCGAAAGACTTCGAACGTCAAATGGGGAAAATGCCCCGGTCCCACGTTCCTTGGTGCAGTTTGGGGGGTTCAATGTCGATGTGGAAGGCAGGCCTTTTGGCGTGTGCAGTTGCGTTTTCGACGCCGCTGGCAGCGCAGGATCTCGTCCACGAACCGGTCAGCCCGACCTTCGGGGGCAATCCGTTCAATTCCCAGCATGTGCTCGGCGTTGCCAACGCCAACAACGATTTCCGCGATCCGCGTGCTACCTCCAGCAATTCCCAGGCCGATATCTTCGCTCGTCAGCTGCAATCGCGGCTGCTGTCGGCGCTGTCGTCACAGATCGTCGATGCGATCTTCGGTGACAATCCGCAAGAATCCGGAACCATCAGCTTCGGCGGGCAGACGATCGAGTTCTTCCGCACGCTCGAAGAGGTCACTCTGATCATCCGCAATGACGAGACGGGTGAGGAAACCCGCATCGTCGTGCCGCTGTTCATCGAAGTGAATTGAGGCAGGACATGCGCAGGCTTGCATCCCTTGCTCTGGTTTCCCTTGCCGCGCTGGGCATGAGCGGCTGCATGAGCATGCCGCAGGACGGGCGCAACTCGCTCGCGACCACCACCAGCCTCGCCTATTTCCCGAAAAAGACCCAGACCCAGACCCTGTTGAACCAGCTCCCGCCGCCGCAGCGGCCGGTGGCGATCGCAGTCTACGGCTTCACCGACCAGACCGGCCAGTTCAAGCCGAGCGAAACGGGCCAGACCCTGTCGCGCGCGGTGACGCAGGGGGCAAGCTCGATCCTCGTCAAGGCATTGCAGGATGCGGGCAATCGCAACTGGTTCACCGTGGTCGAGCGTGAGCGCCTGGATAACCTGCTCAAGGAACGCCAGATCATCGGCGAGATGCGCAAGCGCTATCTGGGCGAGCAGGAAGTCGATCCCAATGCCCTGCCCGCGCTGCTGTTCGCCGGCGTGCTGCTGGAAGGCGGTATCGTCGGCTATGATACCAACACTGTCACCGGCGGGGCAGGCGCAGCCTTCCTCGGCATCGGCGCGCGCACCGAATACCGGCAGGACACGGTAACCGTCTATCTGCGCGCGGTGTCGGTGCGCACCGGCGAGGTGCTCGCCAATGTCACCGCCTCCAAAACCATCGCCAGCCAGGCGCTGGGGGCAAGCGCATTCAAATTCGTCGCCTTCCGCGAGCTGCTGGAAGCCGAGGCGGGGATCACATCCAACGAGCCCGATCAGGTCGCGTTGCAACAGGCGATCGAGAAGGCGGTCTACGGCCTTGTGCTCGAGGGCGTGGAGCTCGACCTGTGGCGGTTCAACGACATGCAGGCGGCCATGCCGCTGCTCGCCGCCTATCGGGCCGAGCGCGATGGACTTTACGATGCCAGCGACATCCAGAAGGCGGTCAAGCGGGCAGGCTCGCTCACCGCGATGACAGTGGTCGATGGCGACAAGGACGACGAACGGCGTGACGGATCGTGACGCCTTAATGGAGGAATTACGCAAGCCCTGAAACGGGGCTCCGCGGTCAAACCCGAAGAGCGTGAAAAACGCCACCGGGCCGCAAAAACAAGGCACGCAAAGGAGCGGCAACTCCGATGCGCGCGAGGAAAAGGCTAGCGATTACCTAAGCAGCCCGGCGTCTCATCGCGCCGTGGCCAGCGGTTGGTATCGCCCATCGTTGAGGCGGATGCAACCATGATTGAAGACAGCCGGCATCACGAAACAATGGCGAGGGGCCCAGTGACCCGCGTCATTGGCCGGTTGTGGAATTCTTCTGCTTACATCCTTTCGTGGTCCTCTGACCGCCGCATCCATTCAGGAAGCATAGTCCCACAGGTGGACTCAGCTGGGTTAAGGCTGTTCGCAAAGGATCCAATCGTCACTGCACCTTTCAGGTTCTGAATGGGCTCGAGGCGAAGCGCGGACTTCGCTTTTGATAGCAACGTAAAAAGAAACCACGGGTCGAGAATTAAAATTGAGCAAATAAACCAACGGAGTATATTTCGATGAAACATTCAATACTTGCTGGCGCTTCAATGCTCGCCCTGATTATTGCTGTCCCGGCCATAGGCCAGAGCAACGATTCCACTGTCATGCAGACGGGGTCGAACCAGAACGCAACCGTGACCCAGCAGGGTGCGAATTCTGACTCTGTGGTTGCTCAGGCAAATGCGAACAACATCGCAGTTGTCCAACAGCAGGCTGCTACCGACGGCGCAAATAGCGAAATCGAGCAGACTGGCCGGGACGAGCGCGCCAGCGTAATCCAGGTCTCCGGCGCAGCCCAGTCCATTATCGATCAGGAAGGCGGGGCGCAGAACGCATCGGTCGTTCAGGACGGCGACAGCACTTCGATTATCAGCCAGAGCGCGCGTTTCAACGAGGCCAGCGTCAGCCAGACCGGCGATGCCAACCTCAGCATCGTCAACCAGACCGGTCAGAACGGTGCGGTGGGCGATCCGGACAACGATTACGGTGCTGCGGATGCTGACAGCCTGGTCGGCGTCACGCAGTTCGGAAACAACAACCAGAGCACCATCAATCAGAGCGGCGACAACACGGTCGCTGATGTGTCGAGTTTTGGTGACGACAACGTCGTATCGGTTAACCAACAGGGCAACTTCTCGAATGCCGTCGTGACTCAGACCGGCAACAGCAACGTCGCTACCGTCGTTCGTCAAAGCGCTGATGGCACCGGGGATGCAAACCCGCCCGGAGCACCGGTCGTGCCTGATGTCTTTGCCGATGCCTTCGTGAGCCAGACCGGCGACGATAACGCTGCGTCCATCTCGCAGGATGCTGTACCGGTGTTTGCCTCGGTCACGCAGCTTGGCGACGGCAACGATTCCTCCATCGTTCAGACTGGCACGGCCGTAGGAGCTTCAGCGACCACGCTCCAGACCAGCGACGACAATACCAGTCGTATCACACAGAGTGGTGGCGCGACCGCGAATGTCACGCAGACTGGCGGGAACAACCCGTTTGGCGGGCGGGAATGGGATGGCACCGATCTTCCGCCGCCACCCGCGCTGGGCAGCGGTGGCCAGCTTTATCTAAATAATGTGTCGCTGATTGACCAATCGGCCGACGGGGCCTCAGCTACTGTGCTGCAGGACGGCGTCCTGAACCGCTCGGCTATCATGCAATCCGGCGCGTCGAATGCCGATGTGACTCAATTCGGCGTCTACAACACCTCGATCATCGGCCAGTCGGGCAATGGCAGTTTAGCCAACGTCAACCAGAGCGGTACACACGCGCGCAATGCCTCTGTGATCGATCAGTCGGCTGATGGCGGAACGATCCGTGTCACGCAGGACGGATCAAATCTTGCTTCGCCCGCCAACGCGCCGACGAATGTGAGCTTTGTCAATCAGTCAGGGGATGGCTCGCAGGCATTCGTCACTCAGACCGGAGACGAGAACTTGTCGACGGTCAGCCAATCGACCGCCAACCAACAGGCACTTGTGAACCAGTCCGGCACCAATCTCACTTCGGATATTCAGCAGTCCTCGACTGCAGGTATCGGGACTTGGAATGGTCGGCCCCTTGGATCGAACAACACTGCTACCGCAGAAGTGTCACAGATCGGAGATGATAACCAGTCCTCCATCACGCAGACCGGATCGTCCAACCTCGCAATTGTCAGCCAGAGTGCCGCTGGTAACCGCTCTTCGGTTCTTCAAAATGGCAGCGCAACCATTGCTGACATTGAACAGTCCGGTTTCGATAACCGGTCGAGCATGATGCAGTCAGGTCTTGTCACGAACTTTACGCCTCTGACCGGACAGGCACGCATTGTCCAGAGCGGCGATCGCAATCAGTCGGATGTTGTTCAGGATGGGGACTGGAGCTTCACTGGTGACCGCACGTTCGACAATACAGTGCGCGTTTTGCAGTCGGGTGACGACAACCAATCGATGATCGACCAGACTGGCATCGATCCTCAGGCTGTGGTTACGCAGTCAGGCAATTCCAACCTGAGCGACATTGATCAGGCTGGCTCGGGTAGCGCGGCTTTCGTCGATCAGATCGGGAACGGGAACCGGTCTCAGATCGACCAGCTCGATATCGCCGGTATCGATAATACAGCCCGTGTGACCCAAACTGGTGATGATAGCCTCTCCGAAATCACTCAGAGCGGTTCTGGCAACCTCGCCACGCTGAATCAGGGTGGGCTGGAGAACGAATCGTTCATCACACAAGATGGGACGGGCAACACCGCAACCGTCAACCAGTCGGCAATGAGCAACATGTCGACCGTCAGTCAAAACGGCAGCGGCAATACCGCCACCGTGACGCAGGGCAGCTAATTCGCCTTTTGCACCGGGCAGGGCGTGTCGTCCTGCCCGGCTTCAGCGCAGCCGGACGTAAGATTCGGCCAACGACCAAGGTGTCGCAACCAACCGATGCTAAACATGGAGAAATTGCAAATGAAGAAGACCATCCTTACCGGTGCGTCAGTCCTGGCCCTCGCCATGACCGCGCCCGCCATCGCCCAAGACAACGTCTCGACCGTCTCCCAGACCGGCACCAGCCAGGCTGCCACCGTGACCCAGAGCGGCGCCAACGACGAATCGACCATCGACCAGTCTAACGACGACAACACCGCCTTCGTGACCCAGAGCGGCATCGTCGGCGCGGATTCGCTCATCACCCAGAACGGCGTCGGCAACACCGCGACCGTGACCCAGAGCGACGACGGCGACAACAATGACGGCGACGGCGACGTTCCGCCCGCCAATGATTCGACCGTGACCCAATCGGGCGACCGCAACGAAGCGAACATCACCCAGACCTCGCAGTCGTTTGTCGACCCCAATCGTTCGACGGTTGACCAGTCCGGCAGCGACAATAGCGCCACCGTCACCCAGTTCGATGACGAGCAGTCGTCCTCGATCGTGCAGACCTCGGACTTCAACACTGCCACCGTGACGCAGGGTCTGGACGAGACGCTGGCTGGCCTCGATGCAAGCTTCAACAACAATTCGATCATCACGCAGGGCACCGGCGACGGCAACAGCGCGACCGTCACCCAGATCGGGATTGTTGGGGAGAGCGATATCGACCAGCAGGGTGCGCTTAACACCGCTTCGCTCGACCAGTCTGGTGAACGCAACACCAGCACCATCGGCCAGACCGGTGACAGCAACAACGCTGGCGTGACCCAGTCGGGCGAAGACAATACCTCGAATGTCGCGCAGCTGGGCAATAACAACTCGGCCACCGTCGGCCAGACTGGCGATGACAGCATCAGCACCGTCGCCCAGACCGGCAACGGCTCGCGTGCCATCGTCGACCAGTCGGCCAACAACAGCTCTTCGATCATTTCGCAGACTGCCGATGCGCAGGCGGCGCGGGTGATCCAGAGCGGCGAGCGTCAGACCTCGGTCGTCAACCAGTCGGCTGCTCCGAGCGGCGGATTCATCAACATCGCCCCGTTCGGCTTCGTGACCACGGGTCTTGCGCTGATCGAACAGTCTGGCGAAGACAACAGCTCGACCGTCGGCCAGACCGGCTCGCTCGAAGGGGCGTTCGTCAACCAGTCCGGCGCGCGCAACACCTCGACGGTTACCCAAAACGGCTTTGCGAACATCGCCGGCGTCGATCAGTCGGGTGATGACAACACCTCGAACATCACGCAATCGGGTATCGGCACCAACTTTACCGCGCTGGGCTTCAACGCTCAGGTCGGCGTGCGGCAGTCTGGTGACCGGAACCTGTCTGAAGTGGTGCAGGACGGCGACTGGAGCTTCACCGGCAGCCTCGACGTTGAAAACACCGTGCGGGTGCTTCAGTCGGGCGATGACAACATGTCGTTTATCGACCAGACCGGCATCGATCCGCAGGCCGCTGTTGTCCAGTCGGGCGATGGCAACCTGTCGGATATCGATCAGGCTGGCACGGGCAGCGCGGCTTTCGTCGACCAGATCGGCGGCGACAACTCCTCCTATATCGACCAGCTCGATCCGGCCGGCGTGGAGAACTTCGCCAACGTCGACCAGAACGGCGATGACGGACTGTCGGAAATCACCCAGTCGGGCAGCAATGGCATCGCTAACGTCCTCCAGAACGGAGACGAGAACGACTCGTTCATCACCCAGGCTGGCAGCAGCAACACGGCGAATGTTACGCAGAACAGCGACAACAACATGTCGACCGTGAATCAGAACGGCACCGGCAACACCGCCACCGTCACGCAGGGCATGTAAGCCACCGACATGCGGGCGGGGGCAATGCCTCCGCCCGCTATTTTTTGGCGGGCGCAAGCCCGGTGTCGCATCCAAAAATGCTACATGATATTAAAATGACGAAGGAAAATGAAATGAGGAATTCCATTCTTGTCGGCGCTTCGATGCTGGCCCTCGCCTTTTCCACCCCGGCCTTTGCGCAAGCGCAAGTTTCGGAAATCGACCAGACCGGCAACGCCAACGCCGCCACGGTTCAGCAGAACGGCAACGAAAACCTTTCGGACATCGATCAGGTCGGCAACAACAACACGGCTGAGGTCACGCAGCTGACCGATCCGGCTGGCTCGGCAAGCTTCAACACCGCATCGAACGATTCGACCATCAACCAGACCGGTGACTTCAACTCCGCGACGGTCGATCAGGAAAACAACAACCAGTTCGCCCAGCCGAACGCGGTCACCATCAATCAGAACGGCACCGGCACGCTCGGCGCCGAAGCGAACATTGCCGACGCCAGCCAGTTTGGTGACAGCAACACCACCAACATCGATCAGGGCACCGTTGCGCTGACCACCGGCAACAGCAACTCGGCCACCACCGATCAGTCCGGGCGTCTCAACGTGATCGATCTGACCCAGCTCAACGACGGCGCAACCGCCAGCGTGACTCAGACCGGGACGTCGAACACCTCGACATCGTCGCAGGGCCGCCCGAGCGGACCGCTGACCACCGATCAGTCGCTGATCGTGGTTCAGAGCGGTGAGGGCAACAACTCGATGATCGACCAGCGCGGTTCGGCCAACTTCGCCAATGTCAGCCAGTCCGGCAATGACAACACCTCGACCATCAATCAGCCAGGCTTCGACAATGACGTCGGTGCCATGCTGATGGTGGGGGTCAATCAGATCGGCGACGACAACGCCTCGACCGTGACGCAAAGCGCCAATTTCGGTCTGGTGACGGTGGATCAGATCGGCGACAACCTGACCAGCTCCGTCACCCAGACGGGCCGCGCGAACAGCTCGGTCGCGGATGTCGATCAGGCTGGCTCGTTCAACACCAGCACGATCCTGCAGGATGCGCCGACCCCGGCCAATGGTGGGCCCGGCCGCGAGATGACGGCCCTGGTCGATCAGTCGGGCACCGGCAACACCAGCCAGATCAGCCAGACCAACACGCAGGGCCCGCCGGACATTTCGGGCAACCTTGCCGATGTGACTCAGTCGGGCTCGCTCAACTTCTCCGATATCATGCAAGACGGTCATGAAAACACTGCCACCGTCGTTCAGGAAGGCTTGGACAGCGACAGCTTCGTGACCCAGACGGGTGACGAGAACACTGCCACCGTCAACCAGAGCGGTGCATTCGATATGTCGACCGTGACCCAGACCGGTGCCGGCAACACCGCAACCGTCACTCAGGGCTCGTAAGCCAGCAGCGACCGGGCGGGAGCGATGCTCTCGCCCGGATCGTCTTTTTCGAGTAGAAGGCAGATGATCATGGCCAAGACCCGCCCCCTCGCTGCATTCACCACCACCCTCGCCGGGGTGTTGTTGCTCGGTGCCGCGGCGGCGCCGGCGCTGGCCGACAACGACAAGACCCCGCCGGGCAATCCGTGCGGCGGTGGGCCCGGCAAGGGAACCGGCAATCCGTGCAACGGCAATAACGGTAACGACGGCGAACAGGGCAATGCCAAGGGCAAGGGCGGCAGCGGCGGTGGTCCGTTTGAGCCAATCGCGCTGCCGGATGCGCAGGATCGCGGCGTTTTCATCACCCAGATCGGAACCACCAACCGCGCCGAAGTGCGGCAGGCCACGGGTGCAAGCTATGCCCGCGTTGCGCAGAGCGGATCGGACAACGGCGTTCTCCTGACGCAGGACGGCACCGGTCGACACTATGCGACGCTGGCGCAGGACGGCGATGGCAATACGGTCGATACCGGCCAGGACGGCAGCGGCCAGACGGTGCTGCTGCTCGCCCAGCAAGGCGAAGGCAATGGCGCGATCATTCGGCAGACCGATAACGGCTCCAGCTACAGCGCCGCCGCGGTGACGCAGGCGGGCAACGGCAACCAGTTGCTGCTGGTGCAGGATGGCAGCGACAATCAGGCGCGGCTGACCCAAGATGGCAATGACAACGCAATGACGGCGACCCAGCTCGGCGGCGGCAACCGCCTTGAATGGGCGCAAAACGGCAATGGCCTTGCCGATCTCCAGATCACCCAGGACGGCGGCGCCATCATGCAGGTGACGCAGAGCAACACGGGCGGTTAACCGGTCGTGCGGCGCCGCCAACCCTTTGAAGCGATCGCGATTGCGGCCCTCGCCATGGGCGCCGCGCCAGCGCTCGCCGGACAGGCTGCGGATGCAAGCGAGACCCCAGCCAGCCGCACCGAGGCGAGCCAGATCGAAATGCCGCAGGCCGCGACCGGGCCGGGCAGCGCCTATCTCGACAGCACAATGCGCCCCGCCGCGCCGCCGCAGCCCCGTGCCAGTCTGGTGGAAGCCCGCAGCGACGGGATCGTCCGTGGCAAGGGCAGCGCGCCCGCCAGCCAGATCAGCGCCCGCGGCGACGGTGGGCCGGGGATCGCGCAGCTCTCCAAGGCCGATCTCGAAGCGACCCTCGCCCAGCTCTCCGCGGCCGAGCGCCGCGTGCTGTTGCAGGCGATCGAGGGGACCGACATCTGCAACGATCCGCCCGATGTTCCCGCGGTGGTCACGCTGTGCCAGAACCGGATCGAAACCCGCGCGACCGAATTTGCGCCCGCCGCCGATCGCCCGCTCAGTGCCGAGGACCGGCTGCTCAGCGGCAATCTCGAAAGCGCAGCCCTGCCCACCATCGCGCAGGTGATCGACCGGCTGGCGCGTGTCGGCGCGTCGAGCGGGGATTTCAGCAATCAGGCGATCGCCTCGATCGCGCTCGGCACCACGCCCGCCGCCCCCGCCCGCTCGCGCGAGGAGGAGCAACTCGACACCGCCAGCTTCGGCGAGGAAACGCAGGCGCTGATCAACGCGCTCATCACCCAGCTTGGAGGCCGCGCGCCATGACCCTGTCCGCCCTCACCGCCGGTGCGCTAGCACTGGTCCTGCTCTCTCACACCGCGGTGCCCGCCATGCCCGAACAGCCCCCTGCCCTGACGCTCGATGTCCATGAACAAGACGGGAGGGTCGAAATCCGGTTGATCGGCCATTCGCCGCGCGCGCAGGCGGTTAGCTATGCGCTGGAGGTGACCGGGCAATCGACCTCGCGCCACCGCGGCGCGACCACGCTGGCGGCGGACACCCGCGCGGTGCTTTCGACGATGCGCACCAATGTCGGCGCGGACTGGTGCGTGAAGCTCACCGCCGAGGAAGAGGGCCGCGCGCCCTACGAAATCACCCGCGGGCCCTGCGGCGCCGGTTGAGCGCGTTCAGCGAGGGCGCGGGACCTGCGCCATGCCGGTCGCATCGATCCCGCGTTCGGGCAAGGTGATCTGGTCGATATGCACCTTGCGCGCGGATTTGGGCCGGGTGTCGGTCAGCCCGACATTGAACTCGTCATAGACCGGATCATAGCTGATCGGGATGCCCCTCGCCTGCAACTCGGCGAGCGAGACGTAAGTATCGCCCGCCGATGAGGCGCGGATGCGGGCGATTTCGTCCGGGGCGAAGCGATCGGCCAGCACCTCAACCACCGCGCCGAGCCGCAGTGTGAGACCCTCGGGCGTCTGCCGGAAATCGACCGCCCCGGCGGTCTTGCCGTCGACGCGGGTAATGAGCTGCGCCTTGTCATCGGCACGGATGCCGCGTCCGAAGGCTTGAACCTTCAGCGACTCGGGACGCTAATCAACCTCGACCTCCCCTGGAACCCCACCAGGCTCGAACAGCGTAAGGGGCGAATTCAGCGCATCGGCCAGGTTCGCGACGAGGTGTTCATCTACAACCTGCGCTACCGCGGCTCGGTGGAGGACCGCGTCCATGAGCTCTTGTCGAGCCGGCTGCAGGCGATCCACGACCTCTT